>Ga0307377_10001949_pt1 | contig 24979 bp, 23 predicted proteins | sample TR3MG_FD_202535 | JGI IMG/M metagenome (GOLD analysis project Ga0307377, IMG submission 202535) | Soil microbial communities from Risofladan, Vaasa, Finland - TR-3 | ecosystem: Environmental > Terrestrial > Soil > Coastal area > Acid sulfate soil | place: Finland: Risofladan, Vaasa | collected...
ATTAAAGCTATCTATATTTATCCCCTCAACAAAAACTTTCGAGATATTCTAACCCGACCGGATTGATTCCGGTCCTTTTTATTTAGGGTTTTGACTTGTTGATGGAGGGTTTACTGAACACTTACAATTTCGTTATATAATGCATCACCCTGAAATCCTTTATTAGAATATTTTTCAACAACTTGTTCCCATGTCAAATTTGGGTCACTAATGTTATATGATGCTGCCATATCTCTATCAGCCATTAAATCTCTTGCTTGTGTTCTAATCTGATTCCTCAAATTAGATGCTTGCTGTGCTTGTTGTTCTAATGTGAGATTTTTGTCAATCAGACTTGGTATTTTTGATTCTTGCTGAAGATACCATGTCCTTGCTTCTACATCACTAAGTGTCCCAGACGTTGCAGCTTTAGCCGCCCCCTCGGTCAGAGCTGCTTCAGAACTTCCTAATTTTGCTGCAACTCCAATTTCTGGGTTCAATACCATCATGGCCCATGTTACTGCATCCCGGTTCTCGTCAACTGTTTTATTCCAATCGTTTTCCCATTTAAGTGAAGTGTCGTATTGTGTTTTTAGATTTTGTAGCATTGTCAAATGTAATTGTTTTATTTGTGGATCTGTTTCCTGGTTGTAATCATTTAATATTTTAGTCAGTTGTTTTTTAAATGCCTTAGAGTAATTGGAATCTCCAATATTAGATGGAGCTTCACTCGTCCCCTGAGTAGCTATATCCTCCCCATGACATTTAACCATATTAAGATTCTGCCTCGTCGCAGAAACCTGATCTGCATATGACGGCTCCTGCTTATAGACCGTAGACTTACTTATCGTTGGTCCAACCGTTAGTCCAGCCGATGGATTTTCTGGAACAATGTTGGAACTTACATATGGTCCTAATCCACCTAGATAATTGTTAACTGTATTACTCGTCGGCTCAGGCTCATTGACATTGTAAATTGAACTATTCGCCGACTTCATAGCATCGAATGAGAGTTGTCTTTCTTCCGCTGTTTCATGTTGAGGATCATCACCAACTATGAGTCTATGCCCGCTTGGATCAGAATACATCACTGGATTATTTGCCGTATACACATACCTATTAAGACTAAGTGGCTGCATGATGTTGCCCAGGTAACTATCCCTAGTCTGGAACCTCCCCATATTTGGATCATAATACCTAGCTCTCAGATACTGTAAGCCAGAGTCAAGATCATGAGCCTCACCGTTGTAGTCATAAGGGTTGTTAAAGAGCGTGGTGTTCGAAGTAAGTTGTCCTCCAGGCATAGGGGTACCAAAGGGATCATAATGGTATTTGTCCCGTACATGCCCTGCAGGGTTTATCATCTGCGTTACGCTGTTATGCCCATCATAGAGGTAATAGAGGGGATCATTGGGTACGCCTTCGACGGCAACTAAGTCTCTTTCCGCTATTCTTTCGCTGCCATAGGTGAAAACTCCTCTGTAGACTCCATCTTTATCTGTGGTCATTAAAGTTTGAGTATTTTTCAGAGAGACATCATTGATGTAGTTAATAACCTCATAAGCATCCGGTTTGTTTAAGAGGGTAGGATCATTAGAATTAGGATTATTCGGATTCTTGGGATGGTCGGCTCGTTTATACCAGCCAAGGTGTTTGCCTTTGTTCCCTTTTGCTTTTTTTAAATTTTTCTTATCCCAACCCAAGTGCTTGCCACTATCGTTATTCTTCTCTTTATCTTTCCCGTTATCATGAATACCTTTGTCTTGTCCTTTGCCGTTGACATTGCCATTGCCATTGTCGTTGCCATTGCCGTTACTATTGCCGCCGGCATTACCGTTATTACCAGAGTTTCCACTTCCTCCGGAATTTCCATTACCTCCACCGGAGTTACTATTCCCTCCTCCGTTCCCTCCGGAATTTCCACCGCCGTTACCGCTGGCGGTTAACATACGAAATACTCCTAGGATGGACGTATTCGATTGAACAGAACTAAGTTTATTCCCATGGCCATTTCCTTGACCTGGAGTTCCGTTATTTCCTTTGCCATTGTCGTTTCCATTTCCATTTGTATTTCCATTACCGTTAACTTGAGTCGGTGTCGTTTGTATGGGCCCTGGATCAGCAGGTGCTTGCCAGTATACCCCGACGGTTTTATACAGTCTGTTGCCGTCGCTGTCATAACCGAAGGTTTGAATTTTGCCCTGTTGTTCGGTGATTTGGACCAGGCGGTTTTCGTCGTCATAGTCATAGGTGGTTACCTGGTCACCCTGGGTAGTGGCTTTAATCACGTTACCATTTTTATCATAGTCATAACTGTCACTATCACTGTCGTGACTTTTAAGGGTTAGTTCATCCCCTTCATTATAGTCATAGGTCAGATGCTTGGTGTCATCATTACCGGTGATGTCTTCAGTTAGACGGTTGCCGGCTTTGTCATAGGCATAGCTGTAGGTTTTGAGTTCAGAATCGGATTGTTCGGTAAACCCTGTGACTTCATCTGCTGCATCATAGGAATAGGTGCGGGTGTAGACTGAGCCGGTCTGGGTTTGGATCTCCTGGGTGATGTTGCCGGCTTCGTCATAGCCGTACTCAAACGAGGAGATGATGCTGCCGTCTGCTCCGATGTTTTCCAGCTTGATCAATCGGTCGTTCGGATCGTATTTGTAACTTACTTTGGTTCCGTTGGGAAGAACGGTTTCGATTCTCCGTTCGTTAGTGTCATAGCTGTAGACGGTCTTTTGCCCTTCCCAGTCTGTGGCTGAGGTGATGCGATCGAGAGCATCATAGGTGTAATCGACATATTTGCCGTCTGGGTAGATAAGTTTAGACTTTCTGCCCAGTTCATCATATTCATACTTTACATCTTCAGCCGTGGGCAGGCTGACAGCGGTGAGTCGTTCCATTTTGTCATAGCTGTAGCCTGTTTCTCCTTCTGGACCGTCCATAACGGTGCGGCTACCCATGATGTCATAGTCATAGGAGACGTCTTCGCTGTCCTGACTTTGGGCGGGATCAGTTGTGGTAGTATCAGCTGGAGCAGGATCAGCTGTAGTGGTGTCAGCTGGGGCTGAATCTGTTGAAGTTGAGTTAACGTCGATAGATGTGTTTGCCTGTGAAGTTTTTGTTGGATGGGAAGATTGAGTAAATAGACGCATCAACTTGGCTGAATTAGTTTCTGCACCGGAGGTGGTCTGTGAGTCTGTGGTTGTAGTGGTTGTAGTGGTTATAGCCGCTGCAGCCGGAGCCGGAGCTGCAGACTGAACGCTGTCCGCTTCTTTATATTGTTTTCCTGACAGACGATTAAGGTTGTCATAGCTGTAGCTTATCTCTGTGCCGTCTGCTTTGGTGTTGCTGGCAAGAGTGCCTACTGGGTTATAGGTATAGCTTTCTTTTTCCCCTAAGGGGTTAGTGCGGCTGAGTGTTTCATGCCTTAGGTTATAGGTGGAGTTACTGGTGTGTCCGTTGCCGTCGGTGGCCGAGGTTAAGTTGCCAACCGCGTCATAGCCATAGGCTGTGGTGTTGCCCAAGGGGTTCGTCACTGCACTGAGCCGGTTTAAGGGATCATAGCTGTAGTTGGTGGTGTGTTCATTGCCGTCAGTTTTAGCTGCTAAGTTGAGGTTGGGGTCATAGTCCAAGCGGGTGGTGTTGCCCAGAGGCTGTTTTACTTCTTTGAGTTGGTTTAAGGGGTTGTAGCTGTAAGTGGTGATATTTCCTAAAGGATTCATCGTCGTCTCCCCAGAGCACGTTCATTATTTGCACAATTTGCCTTGGTCAAACACCAAGCTAAGCGCTCTTTTTCCGTTGTGCGATTAAGGAAATCTTCCCAAGACGTAAACCCTGTTTCCTTTGAGACATATCTAGTCTCAGATGGTGCTGGTTCAGAAGGTGCAGAGGGGTTGAACGGTTTACGTCGGGATGGTCTAATGTATCCGGGTTTGTGGCGGTTCTTCTTCCGTGCTTCGGTTGGTTTGTGTCTATCTTTTTTTCTGTCTGCCCCCTCCATCCTCGGCTTGCAACGAAATGGGAATTAGTTTACGTACTTTACAGCGCTGGCGAAGTGATACAACGCCACTCGAAGACCAACGTTACCTTGCGGTTCACCCAACTCCTCGAAATAAACTAAGCGAAGAAGAAATTCAGAGAATTATAACGATTACGAATCAGCCAGACTATCAAAGCCTTCCCCCCAGTCAAATCGTCCCTATTCTAGCCGATAAAGGAGTCTACATAGCTTCAGAATCTTCATTTTACCGTGTCTTAAGAAAGCGTGATATGCAGCATCATCGTGGTCGAAGTAAGAATCCAAGTAGAAAACCTATCTCAACTCATTGTGCCACAGGGCCTAATCAGGTTTGGATGTGGGATATCACATGGCTACCAGGACCAGCCAAAGGCATCTATTTCTATCTATATTTGATCCTCGATCTATTCAGTCGGAAGATCATCGCCTGGGAGATCTGGTTGGAGGAGTCGGCTGAAAATGCCAGTTATTTGGTACGACGAGGTGTCATGTCTGAACAGCGTACCGTCCCGTTCAAACCCTTGGTTCTCCATTCAGATAATGGTAGTCCAATGAAAGGGGCCTCGCTCTTAGAAACCTTATATCAGCTTGGAATAACCCCTTCCAGAAGCCGCCCACGAGTTAGTAACGATAACGCCTATGCAGAGTCCATTTTTAGGACTTGTAAATACCGTCCAAATTACCCGTTGTCGGGATTCGCCGATTTAACCCAAGCGAGAACCTGGGTATTAGCGTTTGTACGTTGGTACAACCATGAACACCGTCACAGCGGTCTGAATTTTCCTAACGCCCTATCAAAGGCATAGCGGAGTAGCCCAGGACATCCTGGAAGAACGGCATAAACTCTATGAGCAAGCCAAAGCAACCCATCCCGAACGTTGGTCTGGTGAAACACGTGACTGGAGCATCGAGAGTGAGGTGTGGCTAAATCCAGAGCGAATATCAAGAGAACAAAGTGAGGCAATAAACGCCACTTAACTTAACCGTCAACTTTGTGAAAAATGGAGTAACTATCGATCATTGCCTGATATACTGGTTGTTTGATCCAATTTACGAGTTAGTTGTCCGGGTGCCCCGAGGGATACCGCAAAGCCGAAGGCTTGAGGATATGCTCGCTGGCATCCCATGGACAATAGCTCATGCGACAAGCTAGAGGACCGAAGGGACATTTTCCTCAGCAGAGGACAACGTTTAGCATTGACGAGGTTAACCTATACCTCCAGACAATTCAGCAGGATAGATTATACGCTCTTTTTTTATTAGAACTAACAACCGGCTTAAGACGAGGTGAGATTTTGGGGATTCCAAGGGATAAATTCAATCTATACAAAGAAGAGATCGAAATAGTTCAGACATTGAAGCGCAAGAAACTTGATGGAGAAACAAAATCCCAACTTATATTCTCTTCCCCTAAGACTAAAAAGAGTAAGCGCAATATTCCTCTGCTTCCGGTTGTGATCAAAGAAATAAAAAAGTTCCAAGCAATTCAACGCCAGGAGAAAATATTTTTTGGGCCCAAGTATCAAGATAGTGGGCTGCTATTCACAAGTGAACTAGGAACTCCCATCGAGCCACGTAATCTCAACCGTAAACACTATTCAATTTTGCAAAAGGCCGGTCTTAAGCATATAAGAGTACACGATTTGCGCCACACGGTAGCGACATTACTGCTTGACGATGGAGTAAATCCTTCAAACGTAAGCGATATCCTTGGACATACTAAAACCAGTACAACCTTAGATATTTACGGCCACAGTTCATCCATCGGCAAAGAACGGGCTATTGCCCGTTTAGGAAATCTCTTAAAATCAGTAAAATAAGAAAAGATCGGGTCAAACCCGATCTTTTTGTTTTTAGGCTATTTCACTTATCACTTACTGGTCATTCCCAAAGCTGCTTATCAATACTCTATTTATTATCACGTACTTTAATACTCTCAAATATTTCACATCGTTATTAACTTATATCCTCGTTAACTTTAATAAATCCCGATTATTTATCCAATGCTACGGTAGCTAAATACGTCCTAATTCATTGATTGGCTAAGGGCGAGCAGTTACCCATTTAGGGAGACAAAAATCTATATTTTTTCCCGTTGCAGTAAAATTGCAGTCAAATGAATTGTAAGTTCTGTCGTAGTAAATTAAAAAACGCCGCAATCCCTTGCAGCGCCTACATTTCATATGGAGCGGACGACGAGATTCGAACTCGCGATCCTCGGCTTGGGAAGCCAATGCTCTACCGCTGAGCCACGTCCGCATGATATAACAAATTCATTATAGACAAGCTTCGTCCATTCGTCAAGGATATAAATGGTGCCTCAGGACGGAATCGAACCGCCGACACGAGGATTTTCAGTCCTCTGCTCTACCGACTGAGCTACCGAGGCGTAATCGATGTTTGATGTTCGAAGTTCGATATTCGATCGGGTGTATAACCTTCCACGTCTTCCATATGCGAACTAAGATTAACAACTTTAATTAATGAGCGCTGTTTGAAATACTTGTCGAACCTCGTGCTTCGAGCTTCGTACTTCGAGTTTGGTGACCCGTACGGGATTCGAACCCGTGTAACCGCCGTGAAAGGGCGGTGTCTTAGACCGCTTGACCAACGGGCCTTAATCGATGTGCGAAATTCGATGTTCGTTGTTCGACCGAATCTTTTCGTATCTCGTACCACGAACCTCGAACCACGAAAATGGTGAGCCATCCGCGACTCGAACGCGGGACACCCTGATTAAAAGTCAGGTGCTCTAGCCAACTGAGCTAATGGCTCAATAATCACATCACGAATTTAAATATTACACGAAAGTGCCATATGTGTCAAGACTTTTGTTTTAATTCAAGAGAGAGCAGAAATGCCGCTTAGAAGCCCTAATCAGCCGTTACCCAAGGACAACCCTAAAGAACTAAAAGATCTCGCCTCGTACTATGGTTTGTTCACGTCCTGGGCCAATTGCGACCAGCGTAGCAGGCACACCAGTCAGCTCTTCAATTCTAAGAATATAATTTTTTGCGGACTCTGGTAGATCCTCGAAGCGACGGACATCAGTTAAGTCTTCATACCAACCAGGCATTTCCTCATAAATAGGTTGAGATTGCTTAAATGTCTTTTGACTTTGTGGGAATTCATGGACGATTTCTTCGCCTATCCGGTATCCAACGCAAATTTTTAGTGTATCAAACCCTGTAAGGACATCAAGTTTCGTTACGGCAAAATCAGAAATTCCGCTCACTCGAACAGCATAGCGAGCTATGACAGCATCAAACCAACCGCAGCGACGCGGCCGTCCGGTGGTGGTTCCAAATTCATGTCCATTCGCCCGCATTTGTTCTCCGATTTCATCCAGAAGTTCTGTAGGGAAAGGGCCTTCTCCGACGCGTGTAGTATACGCTTTTATTACCCCAACCACGCGATCGATACGGGTTGGGCCGACACCTGCGCCAGTACAAGCTCCTCCGGCGATCGGATTTGAAGACGTCACATATGGATACGTACCATGATCAATGTCCAGTAAGGTCCCCTGGGCACCTTCGAAAAGTACTTTCCCACCCGCGCGAATGCTTTCGTCAATCGCCAGCGAACTGTCAGTTACCATTGAGCGAAGTTGTTCGGCATAGCCCAGGTATGTTTCATAAATATCCTCAAATTTAAGGGCTTCCTGGCCATAGACTTTCATGAACAAGTTATTTTTTTCTACTAAATTACATCGCAGCTTCTCAGCGAACTCATCTTTATCCAAGAGGTCAATGATGCGAATTCCAATCCGCGACGCCTTATCCATGTAACAAGGGCCGATGCCACGCTTTGTTGTGCCAATTTTATGATCACCGCGTGCTTCTTCTTCCAATCCATCAAGAACCCTGTGGTAGGGCATAATAACATTGGCATTGCTGCTAATCAGCAGTTTACCCGTCTTAATGCCCCGCTTGGCAAGGTAACTGAGTTCATCTAGCAAAACTTTCGGATCAATCACTACACCATTACCAATGACACAGGTCTTGTCTGAATAAAGTATTCCCGAAGGAATCAGGTGAAGCTTGAACTCTTCTCCATTTGCAACAACCGTATGACCAGCATTGTTCCCACCCTGGTAACGAACAACAACGTTCGCTTTTTCAGCCAAGAAATCCGTAATCTTACCTTTTCCTTCGTCTCCCCACTGCGAACCAATTAATACGACTACAGCCATTTGATTATTCCTCCCATCTTTCTCTACGAAAACTTGGATAGTTATTATAATTCCAGTCGCCTGAAAATATCATCGACGTGCCTTAGATGATATTTTAAATCAAACAAGCCCAGAATTTCTTCTTTGGTCAGATAGTTTACTACACGTGCATCCGCTGAAACGACTTCAATGAAATCAAGCCCCTGATCCCAGGCATAGAAAGCGTCCTGCTGAACCCAGGAATAGGCTTCTTCTCTCATACATCCGTGTTCGACTAAGGCCAAAAGAACTCGCTGGGAAGACGTCAGTCCAAACGTCTTTTGTAGATTTAGTTTCATCTGATCCTTACGAATCTTAAGCCCGGAAATCACCCGAGTCATCTGACGGAGCATATGATCCAAAAGAATGCAACTGTCTGGAAGTATAACCCGTTCCACGGAGGAATGGGTCATATCCCTTTCATGCCAAAGCGCAATATTCTCCATAGCCGCCAATGCATTGCCGCGCAAAAGCCTTGACATTCCCGTCACCTGTTCACACACGATCGGATTACGCTTATGCGGCATCGCAGAGGATCCTTTTTGCCCCTCTGCAAAGGGTTCTTCAACTTCTAGAATATCTGTTCGTTGTAAATTGCGAATCTCGGTTGAAATTTTTTCAAGTGAACCGCCGATTAACGCCAGAGTAGTCATAAAATGCGCGTGCCGGTCCCGTTGCAAGATTTGATTACTTACCAAAGCTGTTTCTAACCCCAGGTGATTACAGACCGCCTCTTCAACTTCAGGTGCAACGTTCGCATACGTTCCTACTGCTCCTGAAATCTTTCCAACACTGACTGATAGAATCGCTTGATCGAGACGTTCGACTTGACGATCGATCTCGGCAACCCATAATGCCAGCTTCAACCCAAAAGTCAGTGGCTCAGCATGAATCCCGTGACTCCGACCGACCATTACTGTATATTTACTCTCAATGGCTCGGATTACCAAGGCGTCTCGAAACGCTCCAAGGTCTCTCTTCAACAAACGCCCTGAATCTCTTAAGACAAGGCTTAAGGCGGTATCCTTCACATCAGATGAGGTCAAACCGAGATGAAGGAATTTTCCGGCTTCCCCGATTTCCTCCACAATCGCTTGCAAAAAAGCGATTAGGTCGTGACGCACTACTGCCTCAATTTCCAAGATCCTCTTAGGGTTCACTTTTGCCTTGGCACGGATTTCGGCCATAGCTTCCTGAGGTATTTCTCCCCGCTTAGCCATAACCTCAGCCACCGCTAGTTCAACTTCCAACCAGCGTTCATATTCATATCCGTCCTGCCATAACTTTCCCATTTCAGGGTGAGTATATCGATCGAGCAAAACCTTCGCCCCCTGTTATTTTGCACTTTCGCGAATTGCAAATCCTTATTAGCTTCCGCGCTTAACTATTAGGTTATACCTTAGACACAATATCTAGACCCACAACAATACCGGTCGCTGACGCTTGCATCAATCCGCGGGTAATACCCGCTCCGTCCCCGATAGCATATAACCGGGGAATTGCTGTTTCAAAGTTCGACATTACTTTGACCTTGGAAGAATAAAATTTAACCTCAACCCCGTATAGCAACGTATTTTTCGAATACATGCCTGGTGCAATTTTGTCAAAGGCCTTTAATGTTTCAATCAAGGAAGTCAAGTACCTCTCCGGCAATACATAACTGAGGTCTCCCGGAACTGCTGAAAGAAGAGTCGGAATAGTCGTCGATTTACGCAGGCGGCTTTCAGTTGTTCTCCTACCCTTGAGAAGATCGCCCAAACGCTGAACCATCACGCCACCGCCAGTCAACATGTTCACGAGGCGGGCAACATGTCGCCCATATTCAATGGGTTGATTAAAAGGCTCTGTGAAACGAGTTGAAACCAATAAAGCAAAGTTTGTATTTTTAGTTTTTTTCGCGGGATCGGCATAACTATGCCCGTTCACCACAGCAATGCCCCCATCGTAATGCTCCTCAGAGACAACACCGCCAGGGTTAACACAAAAGCTTCGTGTTTTTAGATCGTAGGTGTCCGAATAATAAACCAGCTTCGCTTCATAAAGGTCCCGCGTTAAATGATCCATTATCGAGTTCGGCACTTCAACACGTACGCCGATGTCTACTTCATTGTTTTCTGTTACTAATCCTAAACGCTTGGTCTGTTCAGAGAGCCAATTTGCCCCTCCTCTTCCTGGGGCAGCAACCACATATCGAGCAAACACTTCATCCAGTTCAACCTCATCCCGACGTTGAATAGTTGCCCCAGAAACCCCTTCTGGTCCGGCTAAAATATCTTTTACTTCAGCAAGTTCCCAAAAGGTTGTGTTTGTCTTGTTCATAAGATGTTCATACATACCCTTTAGCACATCATAAGCCAATTCGGTTCCCAAATGACGTACTGGGCAATGAATCAGCTGAATATTGTGGCGTGATGCCTCGTATTGAAGTTCTTCAACCCGACGGGTATCAAGACCATACACCTTTTCCTGAGCTCCAAACTCTCGGTAAATGGAATCCGCATAATCAATCAGTTCCTGAGCTTGTTCTTCTTTCATATATTCCGTTAAACGACCGCCTACTGCAGGACTCAAAGACAATTTTCCGTCACTGAAGGCCCCTGCACCAGACCAACCTCGGGTAATAGCACAAGGATTACATCCAACGCAAACTCCCGTTGCACGGGCAGGACACTTTCGCTTTTCGATAGTACGTCCGTTATCTACAATAAGAATCTTTAACTCTTTATTGTGCTTTGATAACTCTAAGGCCGTAAAAATTCCTGCCGGACCTGCACCTATGATTAAGACATCCACTTCATGTTTCAATTGCATACCCTCCTAGAGCTGTTTTCGTTTACCCACGGGTAAAGAACCTCTAGCCACAAACAAATTCATCTTAACAATCATCCTCCTCATTGTCAATCCAATAGTCGAACATTAAATAAAAATATACATAAAACATTCGACATTTTTTATTTCCATTTGTTTGACTTTACGCCACTCGATAATTCATTTCCAATCAATGCATAAAAATCCCCCAGCCTACGAATTTGGCAAGGGGATCTGTTTAAGCAGTTTGATGTTGACGCTCAAGGTTTACAAACTTAGTAAATTCTTTAAGAAAGCCTAATTCAACGGTTCCTACTGGGCCATTTCGGTGTTTTGCAATTATTAACTCAGCAATGCCTTTCTTCTCGGAGTTATGATTATAATACTCATCCCGATATATGAATGAAATCACATCCGCATCGGCTTCAATTGCCCCAGATTCCAACAAATCCGACATGATCGGCCGTTTGTCTTGGCGTTGCTCAACACCCCGGTTGAGTTGTGACAAAGCAACGACTGGGACTTTCAACTCCCGAGCAAGTCCTTTGAGGGTTCTGGAAATTTGAGCCACCTCTTGCTGTCTGCTTTCTGTCTTTTTTCCTTTACCCACTGACAATAACTGAAGATAATCAATAACGATCAACCCCAGATTATGTTCCACTTTTAAGCGGCGAGCCTTTGAACGCAGCTCGACCAGGGAAATCCCTACCGTATCATCGATGAAGATCGGGGCATCCGAAAGAGGGCCCACTGCTCGAGTCAACTTTGGCCAATCTGTATCGAGTAATTCTCCCGTCCTTACGCGCTGTTGATCGACCATTGCTTCCCCGCAAAGCATCCGTTGCACCAACTGCTCTTTGGACATTTCCAAACTAAAAATGGCAACTGGAACCTTTGCACGCACTGCCGCATTTTGGGCCATGTTTAATACCATAGCCGTTTTTCCCATGGACGGTCGTGCGGCAATGATCACCAAATCCGAAGGCTGCCACCCTGATGTCATTCGGTCTAATTCCGTGAAAAAGGTGGGAACACCCGTAAGATTTCCTTTATTAGCATACAAATATTCAATTTTTTCAAATGTTTCTAAGAGAACATCGCGAATGAAGCTAAATCCGTCCTTTACGCGTCGACGAGAAAGGTCAAGGATTAGTTTTTCTGCCTCCTCTAGGAGGACACGTGCCTCTTCACCTGGCTCATAACCCCGCTCTAAGATACTGCTTGTCGCACGAATGAGCTGACGGAGAAGTGCCTTTTCAGTCACTAGTTTAGAATAATATTCCACATTGGCCACTGAGGGAACAGATCGAGCGATCGCAGAGATCGTTGCAATCCCGCCTACCTGTTCCAGACGACCCTGTTGACGTAAAACCTCCGCAACACTAACTAGGTCTATTGGGTCTCCTTTTTCGAAAAGATCACGAATTGCGGAAAAAATCAAGCGATGATTATCTCTGTAAAAGTCTTCCGGTTGCAGCATTTCAAAGACAGAACTTCCGACCTCCGGTTCGAGCATCATCGCTCCTAAGACCGCCTGTTCGGCCTCTAAATTCTGTGGTGGAACTTTTAGTAGTTCCATAACCTCTCTCCTCCCGGTCGTACTCACTCTCTATAGCAAGGCTCTACTTAATCTTTAAGTGTTAAAATACGTGCTTCATAGCCTCTTCTATCGTACTAACCCCCACCACTTCAATGCCATGCAAACCCTGAGGTATATCGGCCATATTTTCTAGTGGTATTACTACTTTACGAACTTCGACCTGCTTTGCTCCGAAAATCTTTTCGTAAATACCTCCAACAGGTTTTACCTTACCCTGAATGGAAATTTCCCCAGTAACAGCAACATCTTGAAGTAGCGGCTGCTTTTTCAATGCGCTATAAATAGCCAACGTTGTGGCCAACCCCGCTGAAGGACCGTCGATTTTTGCCCCGCCGATGACATTAACATGCACATCGTAATTATGCAAATCTTCACCAGTCAGTTCCCTAATGACGGCACTGGCATTAAATACAGCATCTCTCGCCATACTTCCAGCAGTTTCGTTAAAACGTGACGTTCCTTTACCATCCCGCCCAGCAAAGGTGATCGCCTCGATCTCCAACACTGAACCCAAAAATCCAGATACCCCCAGTCCCAAGATTCGTCCAATTTCCAAGCCGGGTTGGACTTTTCGAAAAATATAGGGGGTAAGTCGGGCCGAACACAGGACTTCATAAACATCAGTACTTGTTACCTGAACGTTTTCTTGATCCGGGTTATGATACCTTGCCAGACCGTAGGCATCGGTCAGGATACTATTTGCTTTCCGTCCTTCAATCACATATTCGCTGATGATTTCAGGAACATTGCCCTCTAATACCACCTCAAGTTTTTGAGCGGCTTGACGTATTATATGCTGAACATCTCCCGGTTCGAGAGGCACAAAGAAGACTTCTGAACAGCGGGAACGAAGGGCTGGATTGAGCTCTGAAGGGTCCCGAGTGGTAGCTCCAACGAGGACGAAATCAGCAGGCGCCCCCTCATCAAAGAGTTTTTTAATCCACTGAGGAACTTGGGGATTACTCGGATCATAATACGAAGAATCGAAGGATACTCGCTTATCCTCGAGCACTTTAAGCAATTTATTTAAAAGCAAGGGATCCATTTCCCCTATTTCATCAATGAAGAGAACCCCACCGTGAGCCTCGCTCACCAGTCCCATTTTCGGTTCCGGTATGCCCGTATCTGCCAAGTCATGCTTAGCCCCTTGGTATATCGGGTCATGAACCGATCCCAAAAGAGGATTGGTTACATCCCTGGGATCCCACCTAAGAGTCGTACCATTCACTTCGATAAACGGGGCCGCTAAGGCAAAGGGAGAATGGGGGTGGCTCTTAACCGCGTCTAAAGCGACTCGGGCTGCAGAAGTCTTACCAACTCCAGGCGGGCCATACATCAAAATATGTTGGGGGTAGGGCGTAGCTAACTTGGCAAGTAAGGCTTGCATAGCCCTTTCCTGTCCTTTGATTTCTCCCACAGTCTGAGGGCGCAATACCTCAATCGCGGAACGCTTGAGCGATATGGTTTTCATCTTTTCAAGAACGGCAAGCTTTTTGAGCGTTTGAGCATTTTCCGGTCCAGACGTCTCTTGAAGGACTTGAATCTTAATCTCTTTAACATAATCCTCATGCCGCTCCTGCATCTTTTCAGTAACAACACGTTCCAGTCGTTCTTCCACAGAACGCCGGGCGATTAGTTCCGCGATCTGTTCCTCAATTTCATCTAAGAGCTGTGGAACTTCCTGGATCTTTGGAATCTTCTGAGCAGTAGGATCATCGGAGACAATCTTGCGTAATCCGGCAACTCGTTCAACGAGTTCATCAGAACGCATAAGTTTAAGCGCTTCTAGTTTACTGGCCTTTAAAACCAGCTTGTCTGTTCCATGATAATTTGAAAGCAGGCCATAGAGTGTCTCGACTTCTCGACTCCACTCTTCTTCATCGTGTAACCGATCACCGAGATTCGTATGATTTAACCATTTTGTCAAAATCCCTTTCATAAGGGGTCCCCTTTCGTGGTTCGTGGTTCGAATATGCTCGGGATACGTTCAGCCTAACCTCAGCAGTTCTACCTGAAGTAAGCTTCCTTATAAGGCAAAAACATGGACCTTTAGAGTTGCGATTACGTCAGGATGAATTTTTACATGGACCTCATAATTTCCTAGAGCCTTAATCGGTTCCTTTAACTCTATCTTTCGTTTATCCAATTCAACTCCATGCTGCTTTTTTAAAGCGTCAGCAATTTCCTTACTGGTTACTGAACCAAATAAGCGCCCGCCTTCACCTGTCTTCGTCTTAACTTCAATCAGAAGGGCATTGAGTTTACCTGCTAATTCAACGGCAACTTCTTTTTCTTTCCTCTTTCGGCGATCTTCTAGCTCTTTCTTATGTGTGATATCCTGAATATTCCCAGTAGTTGCTTCAATCGCTAACTTTTTAGGAAAAAGAAAGTTTCGGGCAAACCCATCAGCAACTTCAAAAACCTGTCCTTTTTTACCAGTTCCTTTGACATCTGCTTGAAGAATAACCTTCATGTGAATTCCTCCTTACGATTCTTCTGGTAGACGACGAAAATTAAACACTAGGTCAAACAATCCAAACATTATTAGGCTGACGACACTGAAGAAGAAATAAATAAAGCTGGTTATTATTAATACGAATTTCAAAAAACGTGGGATCCTTGGCGATTGCAACAAATACACAAACACAGAAGCACCTAACACTAAGGTTAGTGCCCCGTAAACAAACATTAAATTAATGCCTAATACACGAAGAACTGTCCAAGAAAATTGATCACCTAAAAGATAAAAGGCAATGCCTAAAACTGCACCCCAAACCGCGTACCAAGGCAAACGCCAATGCGTGAACGGGATCCGTCCATCATCCTCCTTAAACCAGATTCTCACAAAATAAAAAACAAATCCAAACTCAACTAATGCGATCAGCGCAGCAAAACTAGGTAGGATTAAGGCATAAAAATGAATTCCTTGTTGCAATAATTCTCGAACCTGTACCTCGGTGATCCCTTGTTGTTGCATCACTGCCAGTAATCCAGAAGCTTGGTATTGTTGAACTGTAGTATTAATCATGTTACTCGCGGTTAAGGCACTAACCCCGTGCACCATGAAGGAAAGAATTGGCACAGTCCCTAAAACTGCAGCCATCGCAGCACTCCAGAAGAAAGTCACACGCATCGGCCAATGCTTACGCCACCCCAGAACACCTAATAGCCCTGCCAGAGGGACGAGGCTCATCAGATTGAAAGCCGATGCTCCAAAAACAATCACTGGTACTACATAACCAATCACCAGAGACAACGTAGCAATAGGCAACCCTTTTCGACTGCCGACCAAAAACACTGCTGCTAACATGAACGCTCCCCAGATAAAGCCCCATGTTCCCAAAACGATTCCCAACCATGGAAAGGTCAATAGGATAGCCCTCGCTAAATAGTTTAAAACATCTTCATCTCTTAACAACATGTCAACCAATTCTCCTATGCTTAGTCTTCAGGGGCAAGATAGCTTAAAAGTAAGCTCAAATCTCCCCACTGCTTTTCAAGATTCATTTCATCCGTATTTTTTAATCCCTCAAGACGTTGTAAAAGCATGCGATCCAGACGGGAAAAGTCAAAACCCAACCGCCTTGCTAGCAAATAACTCATCCCAACAAGATCAGCCAACCCCTGAACCATCTCATCCTCTGAACCACTCAGTGTCCCATGTTGGATAAGCCACTGTGCCTGAATTAAATTGACCTTTAGTTCATCAATGGCCCTTAAGCCTTTGACAACATCAACTTCAAAATTTTCCAGGGTTGCCCCCTCCTAAAGTCCATTTTCTAAGAAGTGCGGATGTCCCCATGAGACAGACTGCACTATCCAATACAGTTCGTGATAACCCTGCAAATCTCCTGCACTTCAGTCTTATGAAAATTTAGCCATAACGTATAAAATCACTTGATAAAGAAAACATAGTTGTATATATACTTTCTGACTTGTAAAAATTGAAAAGGGAGCTCTCGCTCCCTTTTTCTTACTCTACACTATATGGCAACAAGGCAATACTGCGAGCCCGTTTGATAGCTAATGTTACTTGACGCTGATGCATTGCACAGTTTCCTGAAATGCGGCGGGGCAATATTTTGCCGCGATCCGTAACATACTTGCGTACTTTGTGTGTCTCTTTGTAATCCATAGACACGACTTTATCTACACAAAAACTGCATACCCGCTTACGTGGGCGACGTCCTCGTTCACGTTTCATACTAAATCTCCCCTTCCCTTATTAGAATGGGATGTCATCATCCAAATTCACTTCATGTCCAAACGAACCAGTTTTGCTTGGAGAGGCTGATCCCGTGCTCCCGTCCCCGCTGTCCTTAGGACTGAGGAACTGAACATTTTCACCTATGATTTCTGTAACCCAATGCTTTTGGCCGTCCTTATCGTTGTATGTTCTAATTTGGATTCGTCCATCGACTGAAGCAAGCTTTCCTTTGGCAAGATAGTTGGCACAAAGTTCAGCAAGTTGCTTATACACAGCGCATGTAAAGAAGTCTGTTTCCTTTTCACCTTGAGCATTCTTAAAATTGCGCTCAACAGCTAATGTAAAGTTTGTTACCGCTACACCATTTGGCGTGTAGCGCAGTTCGGGGTCTTTGGTTAAACGGCCAATCAAAACGACTCGATTCAACATGTGATCCCCACCGTCCTTTTAGTCTTCTTTTCTAACCGTTAGGAAACGGATTACATCATCGGAAATTTTCATAACCCGTTCGATTTCCTGAGATGTACGGCCTTCGCCTTCAAAGTTCATCAGGATGTATTGACCTTCTTTGTAATCTTGGATTTCATAAGCCAACCGACGTTTACCCCACTTTTCAACCGTCAAGTTATCGCCACCATTGCTGGCTACGAGTCCACTTAAACGATCAACCAGTGCTGTGGTCGCTTCCTCATCTAGATCTGGCCGGATGATATAAAGTAATTCGTACGCTTTCATATTTGCACCTCCCCTCGGACTAAGCGGCCCCGTTGAACGGAGCAGGGAAATTTATACTACCAAGCAAAAATTATACCATTATATTTTCAGAAAAGCAATTTTTTATTAAATGCCCTATACGTTAAACCGGAAGTGAACAATGTCTCCGTCGCGCATAATATAGTCTTTTCCTTCTAGGCGAACTAAACCTTTATCCTTGGCACCGTTCAGCCCATTGTTGGCGACGAAATCCGTATATGCGACTACTTCAGCCCGAATAAATCCATGTTCAAAATCCGTATGGATTACTCCAGCGGCTTGGGGGGCCTTAGTTGCTTGATGAATTGTCCATGCTTTCACTTCCATAGGGCCTGCAGTAAAGAACGTCATAAGGCCTAGTAAATGAAAGGCAACCCGAATCAAATGGTCTAATCCTGACTCTTCGAGCCCTAAGTCTTGTAAGAATCCCTCCTTCTCGTCCTCTTCAAGTTCTGCAATCTCCGCTTCAATCTGTGCACAGACCACAACTGCTTCTGCACCCTCTTCCGCCGCGATAGCCATTACTTGTTGAACATAGGGATTATCGGCAGCTGTGGAGAGACCATCTTCTCTTACATTGGCAACATAGAGCACCGGTTTTAGAGTCAAAAGCGAAAAGCCCTTAAGTATGGTTTGTTCCTCTTCCGTATAAGTCAGAAAACGAGCTCCTTTTCCCTGATTGAAGACTTCTTTTAACCGTTCTAAAAGGGCCACTTCGCCTTGAGTTTTCTTATCCCCCGTCTTTAAGAGTTTAGACGAACGACCCGCTCGTCTCTCTACGCTCTCCATGTCCGCTAAGACCAACTCAAGGTCTATCGTCTCAATATCCCGTTTCGGGTTAATGTTTCCCTCGACGTGGATCACATTCTCATCTTCAAAGCAACGCACAACATGCACAATGGCATCGACTTCACGGATATGGGACAAAAACTTATTTCCTAATCCCTCTCCTTTGCTCGCTCCCTTTACAAGTCCCGCAATATCGACAAACTCGACGGTAGCTGAAACAATCTTCTTGGGATGAACCATATCAGCAAGTTTTTGCAAGCGGAAATCAGGCACTTCTACCATTCCTACATTCGGATCAATCGTGCAGAATGGATAATTTGCAGCCTCAGCACCCGCTTGGGTAATCGCATTAAACAGTGTTGATTTACCGACATTCGGCAATCCAACAATTCCCGCATGTAATGTCATGCTTTGACCTCCTCTTTATACAAGCCTAAGTTTCTTCGTCCCGCTGTAGAATCTCCTTTAAATTGCGTTCGAGTTTGATTCGGGGAATCCAGGTTTGGTGTTGACAGCCTAAGCACTGAATTCGGAAGTCCATTCCCGTCCGCATCACTTTCCAATCAATGCCACCACAAGGGTGCGGTTTTCGAAGACGTACAATATCTCCTACCTTCAACGGAATCATCTGTTGGTACCCCCCTACACGATGCTCGAAGTTCGAAGCTCGAGGCTCGAAAATTGAATATCTCAGTTCTCTTCGCAAATCGCATTCTACACATATAGCCTCTAGGTGCCATCCATCTAATACTTTTCGATGTAAGCTGAATTAAGTTCACTGGACCTAAGGCTTACTTGGGTCAATCGTAATGTCTTGTTTGTCCATCACCGTACGTTTCATGGGATCTGTCACAATAATACTTTGGAATTGTGGCGTGCGAACTCCTTCTTTCAAAAACGAACTGTGAATACGCCGACGCAATTCACGTTCTAAGCTCCACTGTTCATTGGGTTGTGTGAAAGCAATAACCCGTAAAACGACATTGCGCTCCCCGAACTGGGTTACACCTTGGACTGTGGGAGCTTCGATAATTTTCTCTCCGAATTCAGCGCTAACTTCTTCACAAACAGCACTCATCACTCCCATCGCACGGTCAAGATCTTCATTATAGGGAATCTGAATTTCAACCTCAGCTAACATTTTTCCTCGGCTAAAGTTCGTAACCGCAGTAATGCTCCCATTTGGAATAATATGGAGTTCCCCACCCCATGCTCTAATATGTGTCGTCCGGATTCCGGTCTCTTCAATCGTACCCGAGAATTCACCCGTTTTTACTAATTCTCCAACCGAGAACTGATCCTCAAAAAGGATAAAAAAGCCGCCAATGATGTCTTTAACCAAACTCTGCGAACCAAAGCCTAGTGCAACTCCCAAAACGCTGGCCGAAGCTATTAGTGTTCCGGTATCAAAGTTAAAAACACGTTTGAGGATATGCACAAAAACCGTAAAGGTAATCACGTAAAACAACATACTTCGGATGAGCGAAAATAACGTATTTGCTTTACGTTCATCCAAAAGATGTTTTCCTTTTCGTTCGACTAACATACGCCTTAGAAGATAAATAAATACTCCGTACGCTATACGTGCTATCACGAGGATAACAACAATATAAAGCACTGTGTTTAAAGCAATGACTCCAAATTTATGCCAATTAAAATTGCTGATATTTTCTGGAATCCAAGAGACATTCATTGTATAAATCGCCCTTTTCTGTACTATACGTTAATCTTTATACACCAAAAAAGCTCGATACGCACGCATCATCATGATCAAGTCTGCCACTGAAGATATCTCCCAGGGTGCATGCATGCTTTGGATTCCCACACCACAATCCAATACCTCCATGCCGTAAATAGCCATATATTTGGCGATTGTTCCGCCACCGCCTTGGTCGACTTTACCTAATTCCGCGGTTTGCCAAGTGATCTTGGCCTCATCGAAAATTCGGCGAACCTCAGCAATGAATTCTGGGTTAGCATCGCTGGATCCCGATTTCCCTCTCGAACCGGTATACTTGCATATCACTATACCCCGTCCCAAGAAAGCCGAATTTCGTTTGTCCATAACCTCTGCATAATTAGGATCATATCCAGCGGTGACATCCGCCGATAGTGCTTTAGCCCGAGCTAGTGCTCTACGAACCATTAATCCGTCATACGTTCCATTTTGTAAGGAGATAAGCTCAGCAATAAAGTTCTCCAAATAGCGCGCTTTCATGCCCGTATTGGAATTACTATCGATCTCTTCTTTATCTGCAAAAAGAACAATTGTTGTCCATTCCGGTTGCTCAATCTCTTCAATCGCTTTCCAAGCGGCAAAGGAACAGACTCGATCGTCTTGCCCATATCCCGCAATAAAACTCCGATCCAATCCCGCATAGCGGGCTTTCCCAGCCGGTACAACCTCTAATTCTGCACTTACGAAGTCATCTTCTTCGATACCATATTTATCCTTCAGAATATGAAGCATAGCAGATTTTACACGTTCTTCTCCCTCCTCTTTGGAAGGATCATGTCCGATCAATAAGTTTAATCCTTCCCCTGTAATGGCATCACTTAATTTTTTGTCATTTTGGTCTTTCGCTAAATGAGGGAGTAAATCAGTAATGGTAAAGATGGGATCTTCTTCGTCTTCTCCAACCACAATTTCAACCTTCTGACCGTCCCGTAAAATAATGACCCCATGAAGGGCGAGCGGCAGGGCCGTCCATTGGTATTTCTTAATTCCTCCATAATAATGAGTTTTTAAAAAGGCCAATCCTTCTTCTTCGTAAAGAGGGTGTTGTTTAATATCTAACCGAGGAGCATCAATATGCGCCGCAACTATCCGAAAACCTTCGTTTAAAGGTCGAAGGCCTGCAATCGCCAGAATGCCAGCTTTACCTCGCACTGCCAGGCTGACCTTTTGCCCAGGTTTAAAGCCCTTAACCTCATCAAGTGCCATAAACCCTACTTTTCTGGCCCACCCTTCTAGGAGCTGCCAAGATTCCCGTTCTGTTTTTCCTTCACTGAGGAAGGCCAAGTATTCAGCCATTGCTCGACGTTCCTTCTCGGACATTACAAGTTCATCCCAAGCCAATTTCACTTTTTTCGGACTCATCAAAACAATCTCCTTTACTTATTAAACAAATTTTAAGAATAATAATGCCCCTACTATTAAGTTTTCTACTTCACTGTTTGATTTATGTATTAAGGCACATTGTTATTTTCTTTCATATGCCTAAAACCAAACTCCTTGGCCCTGCGACATTGGTTCAAGTAGTTTTTGACTGAGTTGCGCTGCTAACACTTGATCCAATAAACGAAAGATCTCAACCAAATAAGGATAGAAGGATGAACTCTGAATGAGAGCATTAAAACTTCCACCAACGCCCAATTGTAAAAAGGACGAAAATAACCCCGCCATAACAGACATACCAATAAGAGCACTTAGCCCTCCGACCACAAGACCCCCTCCGCGATTCAATAATCCGCTCCAACCGCCGAAAGGACGAAGGAGTATAGAAAACAATAACTGAATAATAATCACCACGATATAAAAAACACACCCAAAAGCGATTAGACTTAAGCCGCTCTCGGTAAACGTCCCTGCCAAACGATGTGCAACTTGCTCAATGGCTTGAGGCATCTGGGCGCCAGATTGGTTCTCAAATAAACTGCGCCATTCTTGAGGCAGTGCCCCCAAAATATTACCTAATGCTTGATGTTGCAAAGAAGAGGCTTTGGACTGAATTGATGGAAGTATTGCTTTGTAGATCACAGGCTCTAACCATTGTTGAAGCGGAAGATATTGTTCAGCCCAGCGAAGCGCAGACATGTATTGCCACGACGCTACTAAAAAACCCACAATGCTACTTAATAAATTTATAAGGCTGGATAATAGGCCTTTTTGATAACCGTGTAAAGCACCTAATAATGTAAATCCCAGAATAAGGATATCAATTAGATTCATGTACTCCCCCCTTATTATTAACTTGGTAGGCCTTCTTCTTAACTCTCCTACTAACTGTACCATATTCGATTTAAGTCTTTGAAAATCCTGCTGCCAAATAGAACCGTCAACCAGGATAACAAAAAGACAGCTTCTCGCTGCCTCTACCCGATATTCGGTATTCGATGATCGGTATTCGAACCACGAACCACGAACTTCGAACCTCGATTTATGGCGGGGATGCGTGCGAATCGAACACACCTCGGAACGTTCTGCGTCCCGACACGCGGATTTGAAGTCCGGGAGCAGCACCAGCCACCATCCATCCCCATTGTCGACAATAATAACACATCCATTGTTGTTATGGAAGCGAACCTTCATTGAAAAGCTTTTATTTATCTTGTTAATATTTCTAAGGTATATATTTCCATAAATTGTGCACAATATCATTAACTATAATTTCTTACCAAATACGCGCAAAGTGTTGTTCGACTGCGTAGCTCGAAATTATATAAGAAAGGAGGTAAAAAAAATGGATCGATCCGAAAGCTTATTCTCTGATTTAACGAATCACCAAATTGAAGAGGTTAAAGCTTTAGAAACCAAATTCAATACCCATCGTACAGCAGGCCAAGAAACCGTCTTAATTGCTTATGTCAATCCTAAACGTTAGTTAACGATTCATACGAAACACCCTAGGTCTTTTTATAGTGCAGGCAACTTCCTATTAAATATTGTTCGACTAGACCCTTAATTTCTTCTTCTTGCATTGTAAGCTACATCAATCGGAATTTGGCTTGGAGTAATCCTTTTACACATTCAAGCGTGAGGTCCGTTAAATGAGTACATCCATTGTTTAACCCCACGGCCACTTGAATCTGCTTTCGTACATTACAGTTTAAGTCAACCCCGACGAGATTGTTAATTAATTTTTGGGTTTGCCCACAGTCTGTATGGGGAACACGACGAAATTCACCGTCAGCAGAAGTAATTGTATTACTCTCCAAGTCAACTCCGAGGGTTATACAAAGTTCATGGTGACTGTCCAGCAAAAACCCATCCACAATAACCGTTTTTTCATCGATTGATCGGGCATTGACGGAAATAGATCTGTTAAAAAGATACATCACATCTCCTCATTTCTTCTAATCAAACACTACTTTCCAGCCTCTATATATTATATCCCATTTTGCGAATAGAGAAAGTTACTGAGTGACTAAGCATTCAGTAACTTTCTCTATTCGTTATACTTTCTGACTGGTATGTTGGACGTATCATTTCCTAATGCGATACCCTTTTTCCTCTAACGACCCCTTCACCTCGGCCACTTGTTCTCCCTGAAGGTGCACAAGAAACTGAATATAATTATCTTTTCACTACTAAACTTGTCTAAGGAATATGCATTTATCCCCCTAAATAGGCCTTACGGACTTCTTCGCTAGCCGCTAATTCTTTAGAATCTCCAGAAAGAACAATCTTTCCTGTCTCTAGTACATAGGCCCGGTTTGCTATAGAAAAGGCCATATGTGCATTCTGTTCTACAAGCAAAATGGTTGTCCCACTCGCATTGATTTCCTTAATAATCGAAAAGATTTGTTTAACCAATATAGGAGCTAAACCCATTGAAGGTTCATCGAGAAGGAGGAGCTGAGGTTTGGACATAAGGGCTCGTCCCATCGCCAGCATTTGCTGTTCACCACCGGACAAAGTGCCCGAGATTTGACTATTTCGTTCCTCGAGCCGGGGAAACAATTTATAAACACGTTCTAGGTCTTGCTTGATACCCGCCTTATCCTTGCGCAAGTAAGCTCCCATTTCCAAGTTTTCAATGACCGTCATATTAGCAAATACATGTCGCCCTTCAGGCACCTGCGAAATCCCTTTGGCCACAATCAATTGAGGAGCAATACTCGCCAGATCCTCACCTTTAAACGTAATTCTACCCTTTTTTGGGCGTAATAATCCTGAAATCGTCTTAAGACTTGTGCTTTTCCCTGCACCATTTGAGCCGATAAGGGTTACAATCTCTCCCTGGTTAACCTCAAAGGAGATTCCTTTAAGGGCGTGAATCGCACCGTAGTATACATTAACATCTTCAAGTACAAGCATCAGACAACCTCCTCCCCTAAATAAGCCTCAATGACTTTGGAGTTGCGTTTAATTTCATCTGGTGCACCTTGCGCGATAATCATACCATAATCCAAAACATAGATGCGTTCACAAACCCCCATAACTAAGGCCATGTCATGTTCTATTAAGAGAATTGTTAGCTTAAACTGTTCCCTAATCCAACGAATAAGATTCATAAGATCATGTGTTTCTTGGGGATTCATACCCGCAGCCGGTTCATCGAGCAATAAGAGTTTGGGTTCTGTTCCCAAGGCACGGGCGATCTCTAAGCGGCGTTGTTCTCCATAGGGTAAATTTTTCGCTGTTTCTTCTGCTTTATCTTCAAGACTAAATATTTTCAGTAAATCCATGGCTTTGCGCTGTATTTCCTTTTCCCCTGAGTAATAGCTTGGAAGCCGGAATAGTGCACTCGCCGTGTTGTAGATGGTCCGTTGATGATAAGCGATCTTGACATTATCGATAACACTCAAATCGCTAAACAGACGGATATTTTGAAATGTTCGCGCCACCCCCCGTTGAGTAACTTGATATGGTTTAAGCCCACTCACATC
>Ga0307377_10001950_pt1 | contig 24974 bp, 39 predicted proteins | sample TR3MG_FD_202535 | JGI IMG/M metagenome (GOLD analysis project Ga0307377, IMG submission 202535) | Soil microbial communities from Risofladan, Vaasa, Finland - TR-3 | ecosystem: Environmental > Terrestrial > Soil > Coastal area > Acid sulfate soil | place: Finland: Risofladan, Vaasa | collected...
AGAACGCGACACAAAACACAAAGTTATCCGACATTCGCGTTGATTTATTCGATGAGAGATCAGCTATCAGCAGAATTTTATAATGGTGTTTTAGCGCCTATCGGGGAGTATTCGCACGAATATGATCATATTGGGGTGAACGAGTGGGGATGCTAGTTAGTGCTAGGAACGAGGTGAATTATGGAAAATAACAACGTTATTTATGCAACCAGAAAGCTTTACCGTTGCCCCGTATGCGGGTTTGAATCCGTTGTAGGTCCCGGTACCGCAAGAGTTGTTCCAGGCTTCGAGTTTTCTACTTTAGAAGGCTATCTTACGGAGACATGCCCGGATTGTGTTTGGAGATTCATATCTAGGCATCTTCCACAAATGGAATATGTTAGAAGTGGATTAGGATTGGAGGAGAACAATGAAGAATTATATGAGCGCCAGGGCATTATCTAGGTGTCGAGTTTTGGTTGTGACCACAGAATCGGAAGATCCCTATGTGGCTACTTTTCAGGTGCTTGACCCACGTAGGAATTATGTTTCTGTTGCCAATTATCGATCTAGAAACAAGATCGACACTAGACGCATTACCCGCCAATATAGGGAGGTGTATCGAATTCCAGAACAACTTGTTTTTGAGAAGTCAACACCAGGATCAATCACTCAGGAAGACGTAGGGAATAGAATCGACTCTCTTTTTAGGCAGACACAAATTGACTTGCATCCAGAAAATAAAGAGGTAGATTTAGATGCCGATCCAGCTAACTCAGAAACATCTGAACTACATGAACCTAGGTAGGCGCTATCAATGCGCGACTCTAGGTGGCCTTACTAAGTCGCAAAAAGAAGGCGTATCTTCTTATGTGACTAATTTGGAAGCTTACCTTAGAGTTGGAATGGGTGCCTTTCTATGGGGTCCTAATCGTTCGGGTAAAACCTATATAAGCGCTGCTCTATGCAAAGCTGTTTGGGGTAGATATCGAGTGTCTAGCTATTCAGTTTCGGCTGAGGAATTGAAAGAGTGCTGGATACATCCGGATATAGAAGCCCATCCAGGTTCTTCCGAAACTATGCTTGATAGAGTTAAGGCGGTTCGGTTTTTAATTATTGATGATCTTGCAAAAGAGTATCGAACCGCAAGCGGATTTTCAGAAAATAAATTAGGTGCGCTTATTCGGATGCGACAAAAAGATTTGAAGATTACTACTATCACAACAAATTTATCGCCGGATCAGTTCGAGAAGGTATATGGAAAGTCTTCTTTTGAGCTGGTTAGAGAGAGCATGCTTCCTTGTAAGATCGATGGTGAGAATATGAGGGAACGTGTTCTAACGTCGATAAAACAGCAGCTTGAAACAAAGGAGTAGATATGAAAATGATCCGCGTTACTTATGGAAAATATGCTGGCCTTAAGTGTAATGGAGCTGAATCCATGGATGATGTGACTACGGACTTGCATTTAGACAGAGCTTCGTGGTTGACCGCTCAGGTTGAATCGGGCGGCAAGTTTGGAACCGTAATCAATTACGATGGAACAGGGATGACAGCTGGCATACACCAAGCCATCGCGGTTTATCCTAGAGCGCTGGACGACAATCTGAAGGCAAATGACCAAGGTCCTTTGTGGAGGCTCTTAAACAGAATTTGGTCACTGCATGATACGCGTGTATTGGCTTCTGTACGAGATACTTTGATAGCAAACATGGACCGCTATGGAATGATTCTGTCTCCCGAGGGCAAGTGTTTAGATGCTCCTACAGGCGATCTTTTATCAGGGAAAGCTATTAGAAATATTTTTACGGGCGATGCCTCCGGTGTAATGCCTTCTTCTGGTCCAAAACGCAGACAGGCTGAAGAGTGGGTAGAGTTGTTCCATGATTTGTTTGCTTGTCACGAGACGTTTAGATCTCAATTACGGTTTGGAGAGGAGCATTTTGTGAAACGTTGTGAACGAACAAAGTTAAGATTTTGCAAAGTGGATTCTTTTAAGGAGACTACTATTCGGGAAGTTTGTTATCCTTGCGCATTGCCTAGGGTGGACTCAGAGGGCTATACGCCTGACTGGGATCTTGCTATGTGCGTTTATTGGTCTCACTCTGTAAACGCGCCAGGAATGGCGCTTAGAAAGATTTGCAAGGCGTTAGATCTAACTAAGTTGAAATTGGATATGGATAAGGATTTTCCAAGAGTACTTTTGAAGATTTTAGCGGATACGAAATATGGGCGCTGGCACAGATCGATTGCGGGTGGTCGATATCAAAGAACGCGAAACTATGCGATGAAGATTTTTCCAGAAAATTTATTTGTGGGTCTTGATGCTATCATGCCCAAATAATTAATTTGAAGGTGTAAGGTATTAAATGTTACATGATGTAAGATTGCTTTTTGGATATGATACTTATTACGGAGATATCGAGGTATCGCCTTATTCGATGTTGACCTTATTGAAAGAACCCTTTTCCAAGTGGCTATATTTGGAAACGTGGAAAAACTATCGGTTTGAAAATTTGTCCTTTAATGAGTTTCACCTTCATACATCTGAATCCACCGCTCATTTTAATAGCGAGGATTTTTATTTTGATCCGAAGTGCGCGGAGTGGGCGGGATTTAGATTGTCTTTAGATCAATCCGATGCTGAAGTTGAGTTTGTTTTTGCAGTTAATCTAATAGCAGGAGAGATCCGTCCAGATATTGATAAAATAAGTGCTAATTTACTAACAAATTTAAATTTAATCGGGTCAACTGTTAGGCGGATTACCTCAGAAATTAAACGAAACAAAGACGAATAGAGGAGATCAAAATGACATCCAAGAGACCTTTGAGATATTATCTGATTTACTTGATTACTTTTCCAGCTGACCTCGTTGTTTGGTTATCCGTGATTATGGTTTGGATTTTATGGGGAACAAAGATTGAATGGAACGCGGGTTTATGGTGTGAACTTAAGCCTGAATCTTGGCCGTCAAGATCGTGGTATCGATATAAACAAAATGGCAAAGTTGTTTTACTTTCGGAAACTCTTTGGAAATCGCACGGTAAATGGTTGACTTGGGGCGGGACCTGTTTAGGCCACGGTGGGTTTTACGGACCGGGAAAAGCAGGTGACAAAGGTATTGACACTAGAACCGAGTATCACGAACATATTCATGTGGAGCAAAGTGAGGTAGCTCTTTTAACAAGTTTTTTGCAAGCGCTGACTGTAGGCGGTATTTTGTTGTATGAGGGTCAACAGAATCTTGCTCTTGTTCTGGGATGCTTTGTGTGGGTCATAGGTCTATTTTTAAAAGCTGCTAGTGGTTGGGTGGTTGCTTGGCTTAGGGGTAAGGACCCTTATAGGGGAAGCATTCATGAGGAAGCGGCTTATTCGTTAGATGAGAAGTTTCCTGAAGTGTTAGCTGCTGAAGAATACGAGAAAACAAAACGCGGCTTGTAGTAGTTTTAAACATCATAAATCGTTAGGTGATTGAAATGTTAAGGGGAGAATTGTCTAATAGACCCCAAGCCATTATAGGTGTCGATTACCGAATTTTACTTGATGTCAAGAAATCCTATGAATGGTTTCTTGTTAAAATCCCAGAACTTCTTTTGGATAAAAGATTTGAAAGAACCATGAGAAAAGCTTTAGTCATTCGAAAGGATGCTGTAGATTGGTTGCAATCCAATTGGGAAAGACGCTTTGTCATTATTACGGTGGGATGTGAGGTTTTAGCTCCTGCCGTAGATATGGTTTTAGGTGATTATCTTGCGGAGTCCTATCATTTTTTGAACGTTCAGGATTTTCGGCATTGGTTGGTAATTACTAAGCAGGTTTACAGAGTATATACAAATGATCCATTGCTGTTAGGTTTGGATGAGATAGTTCAGCCTCATTCTGGATTTGCCGAGAGGATATAGAGGATGGATTTCGAATCGTTGTTTCTTTCAAAAGTTTTGACCGAGGGATGTGTAGATGACGCGTTAGACCAAAGGTTGTCAAATGATTTTTTCGAGGACCATTTAGGTGCTTGGAAATTTATTTTAGAAACATATCAGGAACATGGCGGAGTTCCTCCGGTTGAGTTGGTCAAAGAAAGATTCCCCACTTTAGATATAGTTACAACGGACACTCCATTATCTTTAATAATTGAGGAGCTTAGAAAAAGATGGACTCATAATATAGTTGCTGAAGGGCTTAAGTCACAAGCTAAACATCTGAAGGCTAAGGATCCTATTGCGGCTTTGGAGTCCATGAGAGAAACGCTTGTGAAGGCTGATAAGGGAACCAAGTCATCGAGGGATGTTGACCTAGTGGAAGACCCTAGAAAAAGGATTGATGCGTATAATAATCTTGTAAAAGATGGCGGTGTAACGGGTTTGCCTACTCCATGGGAGTGTCTAAATGATGTGACACAAGGTTTTCATCCAGAGGATTTGATTATGATTGCTGGAAGGGCCAAAACTGGAAAAACTTTTGGCGAGGTTGTTTTAGCTGTGTATCATTGGTCTAAAGGTATTAGACCTTTGTTGTTTTCAAGAGAAATGTCAGTAGAACAAATTGTTAGAAGAATAGATGCTGTTCATGCACAGCTGCCCTACCAACGTTTTAGATCTGGTCAATTAACGACTAAAGAATATCAGAGATGGGACACTGCTTTAACTGATATGAAAGGAAGTGTTCCATTTTGGGTGTCCGGTGATAATGACAGAGATTCTGGTGTTACAGGTATTGCCTCAAAAATTAGGCGGTATCGTCCTCAAATAGTTTATATCGATGGTGGTTATTTGGTACATGATGATCGAGGTGCTAAGGCCCCTTGGGAGAGATGGTCAAATGTATGTTGGGATTTGAAAAGGTTAGCTCAAAGAGAACAGATTCCCATAGTTTTGACTCATCAATTCAATTTACAAGGAAAAGGATCAGATGGTACAGCCGAGACGTTGAAGTATGGAGATGTTGAAATGTGGTTTGATCTTATTATAGGCATGTATCAGTCTGAAGATTTGAAGACAAATAAAGAGATGTTGTTCAAAGTGCTTCGTCAAAGGGAAGGAGTGGATATTGAATGGGTGACAGAATGGGATCTAGATAATATGTGTTTTGGTTGGAAGTCAACAGGTGTTTCCGATGTGGAAACTGGAACTGTTCCATATGACGGATTGGAAGAGGAAAGAGTTAGGTATTAAATGTTACGTGATGAACAAGTTAACATGAAACTTGAAACGTTTCTTTTGGAAAGGATCAATGTAGTAGTCAAGAAGCTTTTAAGTGGGCACGCTCTTCAATCAATTCGTTTGGAGAGGAGGGACCTTGTAGATGACATTATTTTAAGATTGTCCACTGAGTTGCTTGGCGAGGTTACAGGAGTGACCGAAAAAGGAATTGAAGTTGCTTTTGAAAAGGAGGTTTCAATTAAACGCTTCGCTAGTTGGTGGGATCATTTTAAGCAATCAAATTTTCCTGAATTTTTGATACGGTGGTTTCCAGTTAGGTACGATACTAAATCTCAGACGGTGCATGGATCAAGATATGTTCATGTAAAGTTATTGGAAATGTATCCTAAGTTGCCTAATGCATATCCAGAATGTGGAGATTCTTTTCCTCACATTGCTTACATGATTACGGGTTGTGCCACTCCTGTTAGAAAATCAAGCGCTGAATGTAAAGCGCCAAAGATAGAGATCACAATAAACAATGGCTAAGTGGCGAGAAATAACAGATGGAGATCTGGATCGATTATGCAGTGCTCTTCAATACGTAATAGACCGTAAGGGAACTATGATTGACGACACTATGGTTGAATACTTGGCCTATGAATTGAAGGCTGTTGGTGTTCGTTTTGAAAATGAAAAGACTGGCGATGGTGATGCCACTGTTTCAGAAATAGACGCTGTTATAGGTTACTTACAGAATAAAGATGAATAGAGAAAGCATACTAGACATCTTGGATGAATTAGGAGCGGAGAACGTTATTCCTTACAAGAAAAATGTTCAATGCTCTTGTCTTTTGGCTAAGTGGAGAGGCGGACATAGTTTTGGAAGTGACCATGCTGGGTCAATGGGGATATCTATTGATTCAGAAGGTGTATCTTTAGTTCATTGTTTTTCTTGTGGGATTAGAAGCACATTAGAAAGAACTGTACACCTTTTAGGGAAGTACTCGGAAAAAGATCTATCAAATATCATACAAAGAATTTCGGTTATAGAAGAGCCCGACGTGGAGGATGTAGTGAATTCTATTCCAGCTTATACAACCACTGGAGAACAGTTGTCTTTATTGATGGTTGAAAAACCAAAGATTTTAGGTGAGTGTCTGCTACGGATGTTATTTGTTCCGGGTGTCCACAAATATTTAATCAATAGGGGTTTTGATATCGACACATTAAAAACATGGGAGTGCTACTTGGATCGGTTTAGAAAAAGAGTGGTGTTTCCAGTGAGGACAAAAACATCTGACAAGATGTCTGGTAATTTAGTTGGTGCGGTAGGAAGAACCGTGACTGATTCTAATGTCAAGTATTTTAACTATTTCAAGTTCAATAAGTCGCGTGTTTTATATGGCGAACATAGAGTTAACCAATCAAAAGCTGTGGTTGTGGTTGAGGGAATACTTGATACTCTTGCTGTATGGAAGGCGTTGAAGGATGCTGATAAACTTGATGATTTTTCTGTTGTGGGATTGTTAGGAGCTAACGCATCGGAGTATCAAAGTTCTATGTTGCATAAAAAGTTTGAAGAAATCATACTTTTCTTAGATAATGATCCTGCTGGATGGACTGGTCAAAGAGCGTTAGCAAAGGCGCTACAAAGAAAGATGCTAGTTAGAGCAGTGAGATATCCGCAAAGGTTTATAGGAGACCCTGAAAATCTTATTAGAAAAAATATTGACGTAGTGTCCATGATTGTCAATGCTGATTTGATCGTAATTTGAAGGAGGTTTGTTTTGAAAAAGTTACTTTGTTTTTTTGGTTTTGTTGTTATTTTGTTGATGGTTGCTATGGTTCAAGGTGGGTCTGTTGATAGTCATCAATTTGGTTCATCGATTTTGAGGTCAGTAAGACCAGAAAGTGTTGTAAGACCTATTCCAGCGCGGCAATGGAATAGCGAAGCTAGACTGTGGCTAGCTAGAAGTTGCGCGGGCGAAGCTGGTTTTGGTGCGCTAGAGGAGTGTTCAGCGATTGCTTGGGTATATGCATCCAGATCGGGTTCCTCTGGTGTTAGTTTTGTTACTATGGTTAAAGATTATTCGGCTGCTGTAAAGAAAGACAATCGGTCAGGGAGAGAGTGGATTTTAGGCTTGCAGCTAGACGGACGCAAACCAAAGGGATGGTCAAAAAATCTTAATTGGAAAAAGCATAAATTATTGTGGGGTCGTATGCTAGCGATGCTTGATGTATGGTCCGAAGGAAAGATCGCCAATCCGGTAGAATCCGCCAATCATTTTGGTGGTGCTATGGACACGCCTGGAAGACGGTGGAAGAGAATTATTCCAAAATCCTATGCCCCGTTTAGAAATCGCTTTTATAGATCAAATTAGATTAAAGCCACTTGACAAAATCGATGTGTTGACATATATTGTTTGTGAGTTGTTATAAACACAATGAAGACCCTAAGTGGTCAATGATCGCCTTATTAAGGCAGGAGGTTAGAATGGCTTGGTATTCAACGGGGAAAGATGCGGAAAATAGGTTTGCAGCTGATGAGGCTCGAAAAGAGGAATCAAAGAAACGAAGGGAAGAGGGATACATTAAAAGATGGTGGATTCCAGTTACACGCTCAGATGATCTGGGTCAAGAGCTGGTTTTTGTAGATGCGTGCTGGGAATCTGAAGAATATGTGGCACCCTTTACTTATATGGAGCACAATTTAAAACTGAACGGCACTTGGAGGAACTGGTTCACTTGCTTGGAGGGTGAAAAGGATAGCAATGGACGACCTGTTATTTGCCCAATTTGTTCTTCTGGAGATCGGCCGTCGTTAGTTGCGGCATATACAATCATAAATCGCAACTCCTATGCAAAGAAAGATGGATCTACTGGAAACGCAAACAAAGATGAATTGAATTTATTTGTTTGCAAAAGTAAAGTACAAAAAGATCTTAGAAGGAAAACCGTCTCTCATAAGGGATTAAGAGGGTGTGCTTTTCACGCGATTAGAGGAACGTCGGAGTCTGCTAATACAGGAGATCTTTTTGAATTCAAGGAGAAGACTGAACTATCTATTGATATAAAACCTTATGCTTATCTTAAGATACTAGCTCCTAAATCTGTTGAAGAATTGCAAAAGATTATTTCGGGTGAATCTCAGACTGTTAAAGCAGATGATGATCTGGTTGATTTTGGAATTCGATATTAAGTCTAATGTCAATTGTGTCTACAGTCGATGATCTAAGACATTTGTCTGAAAAGTTGAGTAGTACGCCTAGACTCGGATTAGATTATGAGACGTCAAGTTCACATCCTCATTCGGATTCACCTTTACACCATGATAAGTTGCTTGTGGTCGGATACGGAATAGGACTGCCTGATGGGGATCGTTTTTATGTTCCTATTTCGCATAGTGAAGGAAAGAATGCCCCCTATAGTGAAGCGTTTTCTCTTTTGGAAAAAGTTCTGACTGATGCCGATAAAGAGATATGGACGCATAATAGTAAGTTTGAATATACGGTTTCAAGAGCTTGTGGAATTATTCCAAAGGTAACTTTTCAATGCAGTCTGTTGGCCCAATGGCTTTTAGACAAGGGACTGCCTGGTGGAAGAGGACTTAAACTAAAACCAGCCGTTAAGGAGTATTTGAACTATGAAATGACTGTGTTTGAGGATGTTTTATTGCCTGGCATGCTTGCCCATGAGGTACCTATTGAAAAGATGGGTCCGTATTGTGCCGATGATGCATTCTATACGTTGAAATTGGGTGAATTGTGGACTCCCGAAATGAAAGAACTCGGTGTGTATGAGGTATTTACTAAATTAGAATGCCCATTCTCAGAAGTGCTGAGTCATATGAAAGAATCTGGTTTTAGATTGGATGTTGATAAAATTAGTTCCGTACGTGCGGAACTGTTAGCCGCGATGAAGGAGCCAGGGGAGGAGTTTTTAAAATTAACCGGAGTTGAAATTTCAAAGAATCAACAGATCTCAAAACGGCTTTATGATGACTTAAAGTGGTGGCCTACTAGTAAATTTAAACGAGGTACTAGTGGATACCTGTCTGTTGATAAAAAGCATCGAGATCGATTGATGGGGATTCTTAAGCTAGGATCAAAAGAATATCGCGCTGTTGAGTTGAAACAAGAGCACTCTGTTTTAGAAAAGCTGGTATCTACATATACAGATTCAATCACGGATACGGCGGCTCTTTCATTTGACGGAAGATTAAGAGCCGATTTTAATCAAGCTCTAACATCAACAGGGCGCTTGTCTAGCTCGAATCCAAATCTTCAGAATTTACCAGCACGTGGAAAGGGCGTGGTTATTAGAAGCGCTTTTATAGCGGATGAAGGTTGGGTTTTATGTGACGCTGACTATTCAGGGGCTGACCTTGTTATGATGGCTCATCTTAGTAGAGATCCTAGGATGCTAAAAGCGTTTAGAGAATTCAAAGATTTACATCAGCAAACTGCTGACCATTGTAAGTGTGATCGGAAAACTGGAAAGACCACCAATTTGGGATTGATCTATGGGATGCAAGTAAAGACTTTGGCTGACAATTTGGGGATTAGTGAAAAACGCGCAAACGTGATTTTTAAAGCTTGGCATAGTACATATCCCAGGATTAGAGAATACCACAATAAAATGCATGAGTATGCTAGGGCTTATGGGCTGGTTAGAACGATCACCGGAAGAGTTAGATTCCTTCCCGATATTAAGTCTAATAATACTTACAAAAAATTAGAGGCTGAAAGACAAGCGGTGAACACTCCAGATCAGGGTAGCGTGGCCGATTTGATAAAGATCGCTATGCGGAATCTTTATAGAGAATGGAGATCAAGAGGAATCTTGTATGACTATTGGACGGGTGAAGGAAAGGCAAAGATTTTATCTCAAGTGCATGATGAATTGATTATTGAGTTGAGAAAAGACTTTGCTGTTGAAGGCGCACTGGATGTTCAAAGGCACATGGAGAACGCTGTAGAGTTAAGAGCGCCCATGAGGGCTAGTCCTGGTTTAGGATCAAACTGGTTAGATGCAAAAGAAAATGCAGGTGTTATGGAGAAACTAAGGAAGAAAGAGACTTCTTTTGATCCAGATCAAGTCTTGAATGAGCGTTTGAGGAGTTTGAAATGAATCATTCAAGTCCAGTTTTAAAGGGATCCTTGCTTGTCTATGAGAATTCCGATGTAGATATAGATCATTTGATTAGGTTGTATGTAGTCAAGGATAGGGAAGGGAATGACTTCAAGCTATATACCTATGATGAAGGAATTGGATTGTACAGTTTTCCCAGATCTGCAATTCGGTACATTGATGACTTTGTTGATTTGCGAACTATAGGAAGATCTATTGGCGCACAAGATAAGAGTGGTTTTATAGCCAGGGATTATCAAGAAGGAATTGCTTCTAAAATTTGCGACTATTTATCAAACTATTTAGGTGGTGTGTATGTTGCTGGGTGCGGAACTGGAAAAACAATTTTAGCATCTGAAGTAATCATTCGGATGGATAGACCCGCTTGTGTATTGGTTCACAAAGATTTCCTTGCAGAACAGTGGGTGAATGCTTTCAAGATGATTCTTCCTTCTTATAGAGTGGGCTTCCTTAAACAGGATAGAGAGGATAACGGAAATGATTTTGATGTTGTAATAGCATCAACTCAAAGTGTCACCAGTCCTACAAGAAAATACTCCGATGACTTTTATAATTCTTTTGGTTTTCTTGTAGCTGATGAGTGTCATCGTTATGGCGCTGAGGTTTGGGTTAAAGCTATTTCTAAGTTTCCCGCTACTTATCGACTAGGTTTGACCGCAACACCCAACAGAGCGGATGGCTTGTGGAGAGTACTCGATGATCACATTGGAAAAATAGGTGTTGAATTAAAAACAGATCCTATTCCCAACAAAGTTTATTTGGTGCCTATGGTAACGCCTATAGATACATCGCAACTTCAAAAGAAGTGGTTAACGGATATCCAAAAAAGAGCGAAGTTAATAAGTCTTTTAGCGAACCACGAAGGAAGAAACGAGGTCATAGCAAGAAACATCTTGAAGGCTTATAAGGCCAGCAGGCATATTTTAGTTATATCAGAAAGACGCGTTCAACTGGATATTCTTTCTAAGTTATTGATTCGGAACGGTATACCTAAAGACCATATAGGTTTCTATGTAGGCGGTATGAAAAGAGATATGCGAAACGAAGCCGCTGAGAAACCTTTGATTCTAACCACTTATCAGATGACCAAAGAGGGATTGGATATTGAAAGACTAGACACGCTGTTTTTGGCTACTCCACAAGGTAACGTGATTCAGACAGTGGGAAGAATCCTCAGGTCTTTAGAAGGCAAGGCGTTGCCAATGACGGTTGACTTTGTGGATACCAATATTGATATGGCAAAGGGACTTGCTTATTCCAGGTTGAAAAATTATAGGAAATTGAATTGTGATATAAAAGGTACTTTGCAAAAGGCGTGATGTCTAAACATAGGAGGTTAAACGACAATGGGTAAGGAGTTAGCAATTCAGAGTTTGTACGGTGCTTTAGATAGTATTACTTTACTTTTAAAGCCTGCTTATCTGTTAGATGACCAAACGGCCATTTTGGCTTGGTCGATACTCGATGCGCTAGAGAAAGAGCTTATAGAGAGTCGAAAAAAAGAGTTAAGAATTCGTTTGTTTGAGATCGCTGAGGCTTCAGGGAAAACAAATTCAAATGATTCTTATGTCTACGAAGGTGATGACGGTGTGAAGGTAATAAAGGAGCGAAGGAAAGGAAAAGTTTTTATTTTTATTGGAAAGTTGTGGGATAAATTCAGGGATACCGAGTTAGCTAATGACCTGTTTAAGCATACGGTTGATATGAATCCAGAACAGTATGGATGGTTTAAGAAGTTACTTACTGCTGAAAGTCTTGAAGACTATTCTGCTATTTCAGAAAATATAAGATGTCTGATAGGTGAATTGTCTTTAGTTTCTGAATCGGCTTTTGAGATGATGGTAAGAAAAGGAAAAATTGGTGTTCAGGATCTGTCCGAAGTGACAGAGGTTGCGGAGCCTACTTTTGCTCTAAAGGTTAAGAAACCATCGAAGATTGTTGATTTATTAAAGGTTCTTAAGGAAAAGTAAGTTTGATTGCAGTGTGTTGAAATTTTTGTGTCCATAAGGTGGAAGGAATTAGACGATGGAAGATGCTAAAAGTTTAGAAGGGTCCGAAAATAAATTGAGGACTACCGAAAGAAGAAGATACAGATTAGCTCAAGCTTTTGTTGAACATGATACCTACGAAGATAGAAAAGAGCGCGAGTCAGAATGTAATCGAACTTATTATGCGATCAATAAGGAAAAAATAAACGCAAGAAAAAAAGAAAGATATGCGACAGATCCAGAATATCGAAATAAGATAATAAAAGCATCTAAGGAAAGATCTAAAAGAATAGAAAGAAGGTCAAGAAAGAAGCGCACTAATTTTAAGATTTTCAAAATAGATGTTGGAGGAAAAGAAGTTGCGGTTAAAATGTATTCTATTGTTCAGTTGGCTAAAACCATGGATCGTAAACCTGCGACCATTAGAATGTGGGAGAGAACGGGCATCCTTCCTCCTGCTATTTATAGGACTTGCGATGGACTTAATGGAATACGCTTGTACACTGAATTTCAAATCAAAAGTATAATAAGGATCTTTCGAGAGACCTTTGAAGAAAATTCTGTTCAGGTGATGACTTATCGTATCGGACAAACAAAGTTTTCAGAAAGAGTTAGACAACTATGGATTGATTTCCCGTTAGGAATAGATCCGAATAATTTAGAAGAGACACAGGAGTGAAGACATGACAAAGGCAAATGATTTAGAAGGTGCTCAGTGTCAAGGTAAAAAATGGGTATCAAGACATTATGGGGGCAATGATATTGATACAGATGAAAAATTAGAGATTCAAACTTTCGATGTTGAACCTGCCTGGATAAAGGTTGGGTGTGGTGTCACTATTAATCTGGGTAATTTTGAGAGCGCCCGATGCGATGTTGGTGTAACCTTGCCTACTTATGTTGAAGAACTGTCTGATGCTTTCAAGCGGGCATGGGGGATTGCTGAAGAGGAGATTCAAAGGCAAGTAAAAGAAATAAAGGGTAACTAGATGACGGAACAAAAATCTCCTTTAGAAGTTCTTGTTAAAACCATCAATAAGCAATATGGCGAGGGGACTTTAATGTTTGCCGATCAAGCTACTGGATTAGTAATTGATCGTATTCCATCGGGTATTTTATCCCTTGATTTACAGATGGGAGGAGGTTTCCCTAGGGGTAGAATTTCTATGATAAAAGGTGATTATTCAACAGGTAAGTCCGCAATAAGTATGTTGACTGTTGCGCAAGCTCAAAGGACTTGCCGATATTGCGGAACTCCTTTTGAGTCGTTAAGCTTTTATGGGGAAGTATCCTCGTTTTCTTGTGAGTGTAAACGGTGCGAACCTATGCGGGCTGTATGGTTAGAGGCGGAACACTCTTGGGATTCTCATTGGGCTAGTAAGTGGGGGGTTGATACAAAGTCACTTTATATTATTGAAACTGAATTCGCTGAACAAGCTATCGACGTGGCTGACATGTGCATCCGATCAAAGGAATGTGATTTGTTGGTGGTTGATTCTATCGCTGCTTTAACGCCTGGTGTGGAAGTAGAAGAATCCTCCCAAAAGTGGCAAATGGGTGTGCTTGCCAGGTTGATAGGAAAAGCGCTTAGAAAGTGGACATCTGGTCTGAATTCATACGGTCTATTAGGACAAACAAAATGCACAATTATTTTAATAAATCAGTTGCGTCTTAGTTTTGGAGGATATCATCCTACTATTACAAGCCCGGGAGGAAGAGGTCTTGATTTTTTTGAATCGCTTGAAATACGGTTTAAGAAAAAGGAAGTTATAGAGGACACTGGATCAAAAAGACCCATTGGAATAACTGTAGAATTTGTTATCAAGAAAAACAAAACTGCACCCCCTGGACAGGGTGGTTTGTTTTCTTTGTATTTTATACCTGTCCCAGGTAGATATACAGTTGGAAGCACTGATATTGACATGCAAGTTTTGCAACTAGCCGCTTTTTGGAATCTCATTCAGAAGGGCGGGCCTTGGTATACATTCCCTGGTGGCACAAGAGTGAAGGGAAAAGAAGCCGCCGCGTCTTTACTTAAAGACAATCCTTTGCTTTTAGAAGAGCTGATTAGATTGGTTGCACAAAGGGAACTTGCTTGGCAGAACACAGGAGATCTGGGTTTGGAAACTAAGGAAGATAAAACGAACGACAGTGAAAAGGAAGATGATGAAGAAGACTCTTAAAGAGTTTATACCTAAAAAACCTAAGCCTTTGATGTGGGATGCAGAGGAATGTTCGGTTAAAGGAACTTCGTTAAAAAACGAAAAAAGACTATCAAAGAGATTGGGTTTTGATCTCACACCAGGATCTGGTAATACTCAATGGGTAACCGGAAAAGGGGATGGTGGAACAGATCGATATATGGTCGAGTGCAAGGAGACGAATGGAAAGCGCCTTGTGATAGACGAAAAAGTTATAGTGAAGTTGTGTAAGGAAGCTTCGCTTGCTCGCAAGGATCCTTTGCTGGTGCTGTCTGTATACGGATTGCCCGAACACTTGCCCAAGGATTGGGTTCTTATGCCAGCTAGTTTGTTTGTTGCTATGGAGTAAGTATGAAAAAGACTCAGAATTTAAAGGACATCCAGAAATGGTCTGAGGATAAACTTTTCGATAGGATTCGGCAATTGGGGGATTACTTAGCCAATAATTTTGATGATATGTTAGTCACACCGTTTGTAGACGAACTCATAGTCATCTATTTAGAGATTTTAGGTAAAGCTATTAAGGAAAAGGAGTGGGATGCTTCGCCGCTTGATTTGTTTATTGGTGTGTACAGATCTATAAATCATCCAGCTGCTAAGTATATTTTTGAACGGTTTCTTGAGACCAAATCCATTATAGATAGGTTTAAGGGGGCCGATAAAGTTGATCGCGGCAGACTTAGACCACAGTTAGTCGCTAGGGGAATGATCTAAACAGTTGACAAAGTTTTCTATCGTATTATATTGATAGTGTCTTGTAGGTTGACACGCTATTTTCATAGGAGACTGACATGGCAACGAAAATTCGATTTAATTTTCAACAAAAATGTGTTTGGTGTTTTCAAAAAAAAGATGTTCGGCTGTTAGCTGAAACCAAGGAGGAAAGATGACCCAGGAATTGAAGAACATAGCAATCGATCTCTGTATAGCTACAGAGGAGTTTAACACTCGGACAAAGGGTGTGGGTGACTTGACCGATCTGGCTGCTTCTATTGCCGCCGTTGGTGTAAGAGAGCCGTTGTTAGGCAAGGACAAAGAGAACAACGGAGGCTACGTTGAAATTTATGCGGGTTTTAGGCGGTTGGAGGCGGCCAAGCTTGCCGGTTTAACGGAAGTTCCCGTTTTGGTGAGTCCTAGAAGGTCCCTTACAAAACAGTTTATGCTGGAACTTAATTTGACCGAAAATCTGCAAAGGGAGAATCTAAATCCTATAGACGAAGCGCTTGGTTTTGCTCGTTTGCAAGACAGTTTCAATCTTAGCACGGATGAAATTTGTGCGAAGTTGGGGGTTAAAAAACAACGTGTTGAAAATAGATTTCGCCTTCTTAAATTGGGCGAAGTTGTTAGAGAGGCCGTCCATGAGGAGCGCATAACGGTTGTGTCAGCCCTGGAAATAGACCGCTTGCCAGAAGATAAACAATCGAAATATGTTGGAATTGCTGAGTCCCTAACAGGTCCAAAACTTAAATCCTTAGTTACCAAGGAGTTGGAGAAACTTCAAAAGACGATTGAAGGGACGGAAAAGAAGGAGCCTGTTCAAGAAAATTCATCGGTTATCGTTGAACATATTAGATCCATAAAACAATCTATTTCAGTTATATGCCAAGGATTGGGTTATAGCGATGTTGAGTTGTTTCGGGTTAGAGATGTCAACTTTAGAGTTTTGGAAACTGAGGATCTCGGAATAGTTGCTAAACTTTTGGATGACTGTTCCGGTTGTGTGGAAGGTGAAGCCGATGATGATGTTACATATGAGGACAAAGAAGTTTAGTAATTAATCTTTGTGTTTGCGTTTCTTTTCGTGTTAGGATTGTATTGGAGGGATTCCATGATTAAAGCGACACCAAAAGGATATGTGGTTTATAACGAGAACGGCAGTAAAAAATTAAGTAAGCCCTATCCTACACGAAAAGATGCGCAAGATCGTTTGAAACAGATTGAAGTTTTCAAACGAAATAAAAAGTAAATTTGAAGCTGATATGAATTGATTTGCAGGAGATTTACAAAATGTCTTTAAATGATCTGATTAGAAGTGTTCACGCCAAAAAAGATCCTTCTTCCGACATAGATCTATTTTTGCATTCTAGATCCGATGATGTAAGAAAGCTCGGCTGGCATCCGTCCGATTTTGCAGGTATGTGCACAAGACAAAGAGTACTTATGGATCTTCTTAAGATTCCACTTTATGCCGAGATATCACCCAGGTTAAAAAGAATTTTTGATATCGGAAAGGCTGTTCACCGTATTTATCAGGAAGACTATTTTGGCAAGATGGGTCATCTTTGGGGTAAATGGAAATGTCTTAGGTGCAATCGGGTAGAGTGGGGTTTTGAGCCAATGTATGATGTGTCTAAGTGCTATCCAGAAAATACTTTGGAGATGATTGATCCTAACTCAAGCGCTAGACATATTTGGGAATACAAAGAAGTCCCTATGAAAGCCACTATAGATGGGTTATCTAAACCCCTTTTGGGTCATTCGGATGGTATGCTTAACGTTTATGGGGAATGGCATGTGTTAGAGCTTAAGTCCATCAACCATTTTGGGTTTCAAAAGTTGGTGGAGCCTGTTTATAAACATTGGTGTCAAGGTCAAGTGTATGGTGAATTGATACGGCAAAGATTGATAGTTGGCTATGTAGGGAGTATTCCTATTCCTAAAAAATTAGTGGTTGGATATATTAATAAGAATAACTCCGAAGAGAAGTTTTTTATAAGTCCTCTAGATGGAGCAGAAGGAAGACGTCTTTTGATGCAGCCAATAATTTATGAGGATTCTTTTTCGAATCAAAAGCTTCCCGATGAAAAGGATAAAGATTGCAATGGATTACTAGATCCTAAAGTTAAAAAATGTCCCGTTGGAACATATTGTTTTGGAAGTCTTTCATGGAATCAATTATTTGCGCAGGGTGTTAAGAATGGATGAGATGGAGACCACAAAAAGAGCCGAATTAGCTATTGATAAACTGGGTTTACCGAGACCTAAAAGACCTGCTGAGGCTGTATCTTCTTTGGATTGGCCTAATAACGTTGGTGACTTGAGTTCAGATCAACTTGCAGAACATATGACTTGGTGGACCGGGTGGTCTGGATATGCTAGATATCATTTAGCTAGGTCTGAAACCAATTCTGAAGCTCTTAAAGCAGAATATAAAATGCGCTTTAATGAGGCTCTTACTAAGTATGGAGCCTCTTATAAATCGGTTACAGAAGCAAAGTCCTATGTTGAGAATATGCCGGATTTACTCAGAGTTAAGGTTAAAATAGAGGAGGCCGATGCTATAAAGCGTCAAGTAAAAGCCCTTTTAGAGGGTTACGATGCAAAGTATACGGTTGTCAGCAGGGAAATCTCCAGACGAAAAGCCGACATGGATGACTAGATGCGAATAATAGGCATAGATCCTGGCCAAGATAAGAGTGGATATGTCGTTTATGATTCCGTTGCCGAGATGGTTGAATATGCGGGTCATTTAGACAATGGTCTAGTTTTAAACTCGCTTAGAGGATGTTATTCAGAGTATTTTCCGTTTTGCGAAGATATGGTTACCATAGAGGGGATCGAACCGATGGGGCTGAATGTCGGAAAGTCTGTTTTTGAAACATGTGTCTGGATAGGCAGGTTTCAAGAAGCGTGGGAAAATAGATCTGATAGAAAAGCTCTTATTATTAGCAGAGGTGATGAGAAGATTGTTTTGTGTGGTTCTAAAACGTTTATAGATCCAAAGACTGAGAAGCGAAGATCGGTCACCAATAGCCATATAAGACGATCTCTCTTGGACAAGTTTCCAGCCAAGGGAGGCGGACGTGTTCCACAAATAGGAACTAAAGCCAATCCAGGTCCTTTATACGGAATATCAGGCGATCATTGTTGGTCCGCCTTGGCGGTAATTATTACCGCGTTAATAACCAAGTTTCCCCTTGAATGGAGGAAAGATGGATACTGATTATAAGGTTGACAATAGGGATGCGGAAAATCAAATTGCGCTAAAAGTTGCGGCTGGTTCTCCCCCTAAGGGCGTTGCTGGTGCTATTGTTAAAAACATGAATGAAGGGAAGGAAGTCACTCTTTTGGCAATGGGAGCAGGCGCTGTTAATCAAGCCGTTAAAGCGGTATGTTTAGCACGTGGCATGGTTGCGGTTCACGGACAAAATTTATACGTGATACCTGGTATGGTTGACACCTTTTCCAATGATGAACAGAAAACCGCAATTAGTTTGTTAGTTAAAAGGGGCCGATGATATTTGAAAAGGAGCTACTATGAAGGATGATTATAGAGAAGGAAGTGATCCAGCTGTTTCGGAATCTGTTGGCGTTTCTTCAGATGAACATGAGGACACCATAAAAGATATTCCTTTGACCGCTTTTGTTGTTTTGAAATTCAACGATAGAATCGATTTGATCAGGGAGATCCCCGGCATGGAAATAGATCATGCACCTAGCATGCAAGAAATACGTGACATGTGCAGAGCTGCTGCTGATGATGCGCAAGGGTCTATTATTACTATGCGGTTTACCGAGACCCTTTCTAGGGTGGCTAATGCTAGGGACAATGCCGCTAAAAGTGGAAGACTTATAAAACCTCGCGGCATTCATTAGGAGTTAGTTGATGGCTTATATGAAGATTCCGACGATAGTTTGTGACATTGATGGAGTCATTGCGGATGGATCTATTGAAGAAGTTTACTCTGATGAGGCTGGATGGGCATACGAAAAGTGTAAGCCGATTAAATCGATGATTGATATTTTGGTATCGCTTAAAAAAGGTGGAATACGGATAATTCTTTTCACGGCGCGCCTTGAACGAGATAGAGAAATAACAGAGAAGTGGTTGAATGAGCATAAGGTACCTTATGATGAATTGAAAATGAATAAACCCTTTGGTCATATTTATATCGACGACAGAGGAATATATCCTTTCAATCCATCTGATGAGCGTTGGAGATCAAAGGATACTTTGGTCCAATATATTTTAGAACAGTTAGCTACCAACTTGGTGAAGTGATGAAGATCGCGCTCATAAGAAATTCCGTGAATGCTGTTTGTGTTGACGGATTGAATTTAGCTATTAGAAGCGCGGGCCATGTTTCTTATATTTTGGCAGAAGATAGGGAACTGCCCGATCAAAAGCAAATTATAGGTAAAGAGTTATCCTATCGAAGAAATTCACTTCAATTTTCATCTGAGGTTCATCGGTGGTTGCTTCAGAATTGCCCCCACGTGGTTGAGGCACCCTATTCAAATTATCCGCTACTTTTAGAGCAGATCGCGGGAGGTACACCAACGGTTGTAAGATATGATCCTGAATATAGCGATATTGATTTCGATCAATCCTTACATGATAATTGGACTAGACATACTTTGGAGTTGTCGACGGTTCGTGCTGCTGACGTGGTTGTGACGTCAAAGGAGTCGGTTGCTAAGCAGGGCAAAATGATTTGCCCTATGGAAGTGCTCCCCTTAGGTATACAAAGACCGGAGACATTGTGCAGACTGTATGAAGATAAGCCTGCTACACGATCTGGATTTGTTTTGTATTGCCCTGATAATTATTTGTCTTTTTATAAAGAAGAAATGAAAACTATTTCGGTGGATGCTCATTCTATTTCTGAACTTGAATCTATTACTGATTACAGTATGTTTTTAGGTTTAAAAGGGGTTGCTGTTTTCTCCAATAAGATGTGCGAGCAAAAGATCTTGTCGATATTGTCCACTGGGTGCCCTGTAATTCATTCTCATATTGGTTCGGATTATTCTTATTGGCCGGTTATGTGGGTGGATGCGTTAAGTCCAGAATCTTTTAAACGATTGCCCTCTGTCTTGAAGTTGTTAGATAAAAGATCTAAAACATCAGAAGAGTGCTCTCAGTTTGCAGAAAATTATTACTGGCCAAACTTAGTAGATCAATATGTTACTGTTTATCAAGCTGCTGTAAAGCAGGCTTGGAGAACGGGAAGGGTTAGGGGGTGGTAATGAGCTTGTTGCCGTATTATGACCATAAAGGAATCACTATCTATCATGGGGATTGCCGAGATATTATTTCTTTGCTCGATCCTGTTGATCTCGTTTTGACGGATCCTCCTTATGGAATTACAGCAAACAAATGGGATAAGCTTGAGGCGGCGAAGGAATTAGGACGCAAAGCAATCGGAATAGAAAAAGAAGAGAAATATTGTGAGTTAGCTGTTAAAAGACTTTCTCAAGGGATACTTCCAGGAGTAGGCTAATGGCCAATGAATCCGAAGTTATAGATCTTTCTGTTAATGCATTGACGGATGCTTTTTTGGGAAGGTGGGATAGGAAATTGTCTGATGATAATAGATGCTATGGTGTGAAAATATGCCTAGCAGGAGCGGAAAACAAAAAGTTGAGAGATGGTCTATATAGAATAGGCGTTAGGTACATATCAATATCCTATTATTATTTCAGAAAGTTTTTAAAGACTAGTACTGTTCAAGCGGTATCTGATGATTTAGGAAGATTTAGTTTTGTTTTTTTAGATTCAGGTGGATTTACTTTGCGGCAAGAGATTAAAAGCAAGAGACTTACAACAAATGATTTAACTTCTTATGCCGATTCCTATCAGGAGGATTTAAAAAAGTTTGGTCATCTTTTTGCTGGTTGTTCTGAGGTGGATTTGCCCGTTGAATTGGGTATCGATTACAGCGAGAAATTCAAGACTACTCTTTTAGAGTTAGGAGTTCCGATTGTACCCGTTATTCGTAATGAGACTGCTGAACATTATGATCGATTAGGATGGTTTACAAACTATCCTTACATCGCAATAGGAGCGGATTTTATTGATAATAAGGACCACTTAGGGCGCATAAATGAGATTCAAAAGGTATGCAAGGATAAAAACATATTAGTTCATGGATTAGGTTCTACCGATTTAGACAGTATTTTGCAATCTCGTTTTTATTCTGTGGCAAGTACTTCGTGGATGAGCGGGTCTAAGTTTGGTAATACGATGTATTTTGAGCATGGTCATATTAGATATGCGGATAGCACTAATAAACAATTAAGAAGAAGATTTAAAAAACGGTTTGAGGATAACGGTTTGATTTGGGAAGACATTGCCGATGATAAAAAGTCCGAAGTTGATATCATGAATGCTTTAGCTTGGAGGCAACTTTCGGATTATATTAAATATTCTGCTCAAAAGTGCTATTGGATTACATCCGAAGAAAAGGATTTGGCTTTAACTTTACAATCCAAGGCTTTTAATGCAGATGGGTTGATTGATAGAAAAACGTCAATAGAACGTGCAACTGTTAGAAGATTGTCTGTTAATGATGCCGATTGTGATGATAGGGCACATGAGGTGCTGCATTGTGATACTTGTTATATGTCTGGGAGGTGCCCTAGACATATGAAGGGAGAACCTTGTGGGTTTGATATTAATGTCAGAATAGATTCTCAAGCTGATTTGCACAAGATGTTGAGGATATTGATTGAAGCGCAATATGGAAGAGCTATGACAGGCATTCTGTTCGAAAAGTTGGAGGGTGGAGTTGTCAATAAAGATGTGTCTGCTGAAGTACAAAGATTGATTGGAATGGTTGATGATATAAAAGGAATATTGAAGAAAGAACCCGAAGCTGAAATGACCATACATGCAAAAGGTAATGGAGGTACTTTAGCCAATATGATGGCGGCCGTATTTGCTAAAACCGGATCCGGTGGGTCTGGTTCTGGGAATACGAGAGTCCAAAGAGATGCAAACAAGATCATTGATGTGCCCTTTGAAGAGGAGTAAAGTGTTTTAAAGGAGGTAACGAAATGAAATTTGATATGGCTGGAAAGTTTGAGCAAGGAGTGGCCGATGTTGATCCTGTATCAGCGCCCGCAACAATAGAACAAGAGCACATTCTTGTTCCGAAGGTTGCGCCTGCTATGGAAAGGATCTCTATTCCCAAGGACCCTTCTGAACTTTGGTTGTTATTGGTAGGAACTGGAGTGGAAACTTTGACTTTGACTTTATATTTTTTGTTAGAAGATATGGGTCATGTAGCGTCAAGGGTTGAGTATGTTGATGCTGCTCATAGGTGGTATCAATTTGCAACGGGTATCGTTGTAACTAACGGAACTATTCAAAAGGTGTCTTCTGGGTTGCCTGCTGGAGGGGTAATTTATGCGAGAAGGACCGCTGATACTATCGGAGCTGGAGAGGTAAGACCTTTATTGTGTTCATGGATTTATGCGTAGGGCATTGATCTTATAGAGAAAAAAGGAGTTACGAAAATGACACAGGATTTTGATTTGGAAGAATGGGCCTCCAAGGGAGAAGACGCTTATAACAAGCTGGTAGAAAAAGTAGATGAACTTGAAGAACGATTAAAGATCGCTAAGAAAGAGAAAATATCTTTGGCAAGAGTGCTTGGCAAAGATGTTGCGAGTAAACGTCCAAAGATTCGTCCCGCTATTTTGGCTCTATTGGAGGAATCAGGCGAAACAGGAATCGCTATAAGCGAGATCTGCGCAAAGCTGCTGGAAGGAAACTCCAGTCTGAATGATAGGAGTATTAAAGCCGCTTTGGAACGTGTTGTTAACGATTTTGAAAACGTTGTCGTTGATGGAGATCTCGTTAAATCAGTTTCTAAATAGTTCTTCCTTCCTAAAAATCTGCCCCTAATTTTAAAGTATTTTCATTCAATCACTTGACAAAACTTTGTCGATTGCTATATTCATTGATGGGCGGTTGGAAATGAGGTTTTATGGGTGAGCATGATTTTAGAGAAACGGACAGGATATTGCCCGAAATATTGGCGGCTATCTTGCTTGTATTGATGATTGTTTGGTTTTTTTCTGAGTGTACCGAAAGGGAATCAAGTGAGTCTGTCCAAGTGAATATAGGTGGTTCACTTCTTATAGGAGAAAAATAATGAACAAGATTAAGAGGATAGAACGAGGGTGGGCAGGGCATTTTTGTTGTGCCGCCAAGTGCCTGTTTAGGAGGAACACTTTGATTGAGTATGGTGATAAGGGGGTTGTTATAAGCACCGTTGGGGCTCTTTATTTCGATTATCCGGAAACCACCGGAGAAAGAGAATTTACGGAGGTTTGTAATGGGGCATACTATGAAACACAAGTTTTTTGGGCTGGCGATAACGAATATAAAGACGCGGATGTTTCCAGATCTATAAGCTTTGAGGCCCCTTGGAAGATCAAAGATTTAAATGATGAGGTAGGAGCTAATAATATGCATGAGACAGCGGTGAATGAGATTATCCATAGACTTATTGGAGGATATCTATAATGAGAAATATGAGTTTTATGCTTACAAAAGAGCGGATAAAGAAACAACAGAAGACCGTCACTAGAAGATTTGGATGGTGGTTTTTAAAACCAGGAGATCTTATACAACCTGTTGAAAAGTGCATGGGACTCAAAAAGGGTCAAAAAGTTGTAAGGATAGGGTGCCCCATAGAGATTGTGAGTTGCAGATCGGAGTTTGATTGTGCAGAACATGAGGGTATTTATCCCTACGGAGTGGCGAAAGAAGAGTGTGCACTGGAGGGATTTCCTGAACTATCTCCAGATCAGTTTGTAGGCCTTCTTAGAGTGTTGAGTGTTCACAAAGGGCAAGTATGCAACAGAATTCAATTTAAATATGTAAAAGGCTTGTTGTCTTGTGGTCGCGAAGGCTTATGAATAGAAAACGACAACACAATGATTTAAAAACCTTTAATTATGAAGGGGCCTTTGTAAGCTGAAATTTGCGTTTCGATTGTGTTGTCGTTTTGTATTCATAAACGAGCAAAGGAGGAAATGATGGATTTAAAGGAGATGAACTTAGAAGATGCCGTTGTGGAAGTAATTGAGGCTGCGATGTGTGTAGTTGCTACCTCAAAGGGTACTTCTTACGGATTGTCCGAAGTTGACCAATTAAGAGCCAATCGTTTAGCGGCCACCGAATTGCACAAGACTTTGCTGAATGTTGTAAACGTACCGGTAAGATGTGAAGATTGTTTTCTTAAGGGTGGTTGTGATTTTTATGACATGTTTCTTCCAATAGATTGCCCGCGTTTTAAAGGAGATGTGTAATGCCCTACGAGATTAAAGACGCAAAGGGGCGGTCTATGATGAAGATTGAAGATTTTTTGATTGCCCAAGGATTCAAAGAAGACTCTAATGGAGACTCTAATGGAAAAAGGTTCTTTGTCCGATTGGATGATGAGGTTACTCATTGTGAGTGTAATGAAAAATCACCTTTGATTCAGGTGGTAGTTTATGATCTTAGTCGTATGAATAATGGATTGATTCTTACTGAATCGTTAGTTGTCGAACTATTTGGATACATTAAAGGATTGTGGTTTACGTCTCAAATTCAGGTTTCTCCTGACATGCTTATAGCTAGATATGATGATATCTTTAATACGATGGTTGATCTATGGGAAACGTTTGTCAATGGGATTAACGAATGACATGGGTGAGGTAGATGTCAAAGATTGAACTAATACAAGGCGATTGCCTTGAAGAAATGTCTGATATAAGTGGAAAATTTATTATAGTA
>Ga0307377_10001955_pt1 | contig 24930 bp, 24 predicted proteins | sample TR3MG_FD_202535 | JGI IMG/M metagenome (GOLD analysis project Ga0307377, IMG submission 202535) | Soil microbial communities from Risofladan, Vaasa, Finland - TR-3 | ecosystem: Environmental > Terrestrial > Soil > Coastal area > Acid sulfate soil | place: Finland: Risofladan, Vaasa | collected...
TCACCCAGTACGAGGCCACGGCGATCGAGAAGCTCGGGCTGTTGAAAATGGACTTCCTAGGTCTGCGCAACCTCGCGATCATCGAACGCGCCCTCGAACACATCAAGCGCCGGCACGGAACCGTGGTCGACATCGACCACGTGCCGCTCGATGACCCCAAGGTCTTCGACATGCTGAAGTTGGGCAATTCAATCGGGATCTTCCAGTTGGAGGGCGACAAGATGCGCCAATTGATGCGACGGCTCGCCCCCACGAGTTTCGACGACATCGCGGCCCTGGTCGCCCTGTACCGGCCAGGCCCGCTGAGTGAGAACGTGCACAACGACTACGCCGACCGCAAGAACGGCCGTCAAGTGGTCAGTTACGATCACCCGGACCTCGAAGACATCCTCGGCGAGACCTATGGACTGATGATCTACCAAGAGGACATCATGCGCGTGGCGACCAAGATCGCCGGTTTCTCGATGACCGAGGCCGACGATCTACGCAAGGCCTGTTCAAAGAAGATCCGAGAGATGATTCAGGCCCAGCGGGCGAAGTTCGTCGACGGCTCTGAGCGCGAGGGATACGGTCGACCACTCGGTGAGGCGATCTTCAACAAGATCGAGCCCTTCGCCGATTACGCCTTCAACAAGAGCCACGCCTACGGCTACGCGCTCATCGCCTACCAGAATGCCTGGTTGAAGGCGAACTATCCGGTCGAATACATGGCGGCGTTGCTCACTTCATTCCGCGATGACAAGGACAAGGCGTCGTTGTACCTCAATGAGGCTCGTCAGATGGGCATCACCGTGGGAGTGCCTGACGTGAACGAGTCCTTCGCCGACTACGCGCCGAGCCGCACCCAGGATCAGACCATCCTCTTCGGGATGGCAGCGGTGCGCAACGTGGGTGAATCGCTCGTCGAGAAGATCGTGGCCGAGCGCGAGGCCCACGGCGTGTTCACATCGGTGTACGACTTCATCCGGCGCGTGGACCCTGTCGTACTCAACCGACGATCGATGGAATCGCTCATCAAGGCGGGTGCCTTCGATGGGTTAGGGGTTGCACGGTTCAGCTTCCTGCTGAAGGTGGACGAGATCGTCGAAGTCACGCTGAGTCGCCGCAAGGATCTCTCGCTCGGCATCACGACGCTGTTCGCCGCCATGGGTGACGAGGGCGGTGGCAACGACTGGGAGGGTACCGAGATCCCGCTCGGTGAAGTCGAGTTCGACAAGACCGTCAAACTGGACTTCGAGCGAGAGATGCTCGGAACTTACATCTCGGACCATCCGCTCTACGAGATCGAGGGAACCCTCGCGACTCGAACCGACGGTTCGATCCTCTCGATCCGCGAGCGCGGCGATGAACTGGCCAAGACCGGTCGGGCAATCACCGTCGGCGGCATCCTGGCCGAGGTGCAATTGCGTCAGACCAAGGCGGGCCAACAGTACGCCCGGGTGGTTCTCGAGGACCTAGGCGGTTCGATGGAGATCAACGTGTCGGCCCGAAATTTCGCCAAAGTGAGTGGATTCCTCGCCAAGGACAACATCGTGCTGGTGAAGGTCCGCCCCGACTCACGGGACGACGAATTGCGCTTCACCGCCCTCGAAGTCGAGTTCTTGAGCATCGAACGCGGCGACGGCGAGCTACGCCTTTCGCTGCGACCCGAGGATCTGACGCCACACTCCATCGCGACCTTGCGCCAGATCCTCACCCGTTATCCGGGCAAATCTCCGGTCATCGTCGAGACGGGCGACTCGGGCAAAGCCTTCAAGCTGGGTCCGGATTTCAACGTCAACATCCCCGGCGTGGTCGCGGATCTGCGCTCGGAATTCGGTCGAAACGTCATCAAAGCCTGAGCAGTTTCAGTGGGCCGCAAAGTCCCGTAGAATGGCACCTATGGCAATGAACGTCACCACGAAGGACACCACCGCCCTCAGCGACGCAGAACTCGCCGAAATGGCCGACCTATGCGTCGATCGCGAACCCAACTTCGACATTGGCTTCCTGTCCAAGCAACGCGAAGACTGGGTGCTCGTCACCCATGCGCGTGAAGGCGAGAAGTTGCGTGGCTATTCGTTCTGCACACTCGAGCGGATTGGTGGAACCCCTTCGTTGCTCGTCGGTCTGCTGCTCGTGGACCGTAATGCCAAGTCCGACCAGACGCTCAAGACGATTCTGCACGATCAGTTCCGCCGAGCACTACTGGCCTTCCCCGATGAGGATGTCCTGCTCGGATGTCGCCTGACGACCCCGGATGGATTTCGGGCCTTTGCCGGTCTGGTAGACGTGGTGCCCCGTGTCGGCTACAAACCTACGGGTGAGGACCGTGCCTGGTGCCGCCGATTGGCCAAGCGATTCGGTGCGGAAAAGCTGATCGACGACAAGACGTTCGTCATGACCGCGAGTCAGGGCCCGGTTGGCGGTCTCGATTACGTGGCGGCCAAAGGTTTGGTGCCCGAGGGTGCCAACGACTTCTTCGAATGCGTTGACTCCGAAAAGGGCGAGCGGCTGGTGGTCTTTGGGTGGGCGATGGCCGAGGCACTTGCGTCGGGCAAACTGCCCAAATAACTCAGCCGCGCGGCAGCAGTCCCGTGCAGCTCTTGTAACAATGTCCGTCGATGGGGCGCGACAACGTAGTGAGCACATAGGTCGGTCGAAACCCCAAGGCGGTAGACAAGTCCTTTCCGGCGAGGGACGGGCGTCGGGTAGCCTCAATCGTTCGTACCGCGTGTGCGTCCTCACAGAGCAGCCAAACGTCATCACCGATCCAACCAAATCGAACCCAGGTGGAACCGTCTTCGATTCTGCGCAACAACTGCGGACCACGGTCAGCGGCGACGAGGGCGACACTCGGTCGCTCGCCACGAAACTCCCAATACGGTGCGCTCGGACCACGGAATCCAAATAGGGGGCCGTCAGCGGGACTGGCAATCTGTTCCAGCCACTTGCGAACGCGTCGGCCCCGATACGTGCCGAGCCGCCTCGGCAGGTCCGCGAGGGTGACGGCCTCGGGCTGGGCAAGGTCGTTACGCTCCAAATCCATGGCCAGTTGGCCCTCAACGACGTCGAACACCGCCAAGTCGGTTTCGGTATCGAACGGCCAAGGGATCCTCCAGCGCACGATGGCCTGGCTCTCCAAGTCGACGACGGTGGTGGACTCGTTGTTGGAGCCGAGCACCAGTCCAAAGACCGTGGCTCCGGGGGTCAGGTCAATTGAGGGGCGCTGGGGCATGCCTTCCACGAGTCGCTTGATTGCCCGGGCGGCCGGGTCCCGGTTGAACAGGGCCATCTAGGGCCTGATCTCACGCAATTGTGAGCTGAGTTCGTCGACGTCGGAGGTGGGAAGTTGGCAGACACCCGCGCGACACACATAGGCGAGACCCGCAAGTCGACCGCCGAGGAGGGGGGAAGAACCCGAACCGGTGACGAGGACGCTGGAAGGCACAGTCATCAATCGTACGTGTTCGGCCATCACTCCCGGTGGGCCCGGCACGACGATCTCGATGCCTTCGAGCGCGAAACCCGCGGCCTCGACGAGATCGGGAACCGCGCCGGGGTGGTGGGCGAGGAGAGAAGCCGCGAGTTCAACGAGCCGTTGGGCCACGGCCAACATCTCCGTATCTCCGAGGCAGAGCGCCAGACGAGCCAGGCTCCGGCAACCCACGGCGTGACTTGACGGGGTGGCCCCGTCGAAGATCTCCTTCGGTCGGAGGTCGAGATCGGCGACGAGGTCGCTCTGATTGAAGAGTCCCGCCCCTTCGTGGGGCGCGACGGCGGTGGAGCGGGGTCCGTCCCAATAGTGAGCCACGAGGTACTCGGCCACGACGCGGGCGGCGTCGAGCCACTCGTCGGATCCGGTCGCCTCGAAGGCGTCGACCATGGCATCGAGCAGCCAGGCAACATCCGCAGCGGTGGCGTAGGCGGTCCGGTATTCGGTGCGCCACCAGTTCGAGCCGTCAAAGTGAGAGAAGCGCAGCGAAGTGAGCAACTGGAGACCCTGGTCGACCAACGATGGCTCGCCACTCTGCACGAGGGCCGACGCCAGCATGGCGTTCCACTCGAGGATGACCTTCTCGTCGCGGCCGGGCTGGACTCGGCTCCGGCGGGCGACTCGCAGCGCGTCGAGCGCCCCGTGCAGGTCCTCGGGACACGCGAAGGGTTCTCCATCGGCCAGACGGGGGATGGAGCGGCCTTCGAATTCGCCGGGATCACTAATCTGCCACCGAGTCAGACAGCGCGACAGATCGCCCCGATGCTCCTCACCGAGCGCGGCGGCCACCTCGATCGGGGACCACGTCACGTGCGACCCTTCGACGCCGCCCGCGTCGGCGTCGAGTGACGACGCGAAGCCTCGATCGACGGCCATGTGCTCGAGGACGAACCGCAGCGTGTCAAGTGCGACGGCCCGCCACTGGTCGTGACCGGAGATCATTCGGGCAGCTCGCAGGTAACAGCGCGCGAGCAGCGCTTGATCACTCAGCATCTTCTCGAAGTGCGGTACGTGCCATCGGGCGTCGACGGAGTATCGGGCGAAGCCGCCCTCCAAGTGGTCGTACAGGCCGCGTCGTGACATCGATTCCAGGGTGCGTATGACGGCGGCGTGTGATTCGGGGTCGTCGAATGCGAGCAGCGCGTCGACGTAACTCGGGCGCGGGAACTTTGGCGCACCGCCGAAACCACCGTCGACGTCGACCCGCTCGACAAGTTCGTCACGGAGTCGACGTCGAGAATCGTCGAGGTCGAGCGCCTGGGCGAGCGGAGCGAGGTGGTCGATGAAGCCGACCTCGCGTTCAAGTGCCTGGCGAAGTTCCGTCGCTTGGCGTACGACCGAGTCCCGTTGGTTGATCCACGCATCGCTCATGGCGCGCAGGAGGCGTGCGAAGCCCACCTGCCCATGGTGATCGGTCGGTGGATAGTAGGTGCCGGCCATGAACGGACGACCATCGGGGAGCAGGAAGACCGACATGGGCCACCCACCGTGTCCGGAGACCAATTGCGTGGCGGCCATGTAGACGGCATCGACATCGGGACGCTCCTCGCGGTCCACCTTGACTGGGACGAATCCCGAATTCATCAGTTCGGCGATGGCGGGGTCTTCGAAGGATTCGTGGGCCATCACGTGACACCAGTGACAGGCCGCGTAGCCAATCGACAGGAAAATGGGCCGGTCAAGTCGTTGGGCCTCATCGAGCGCATCCTGTCCCCACGGCCACCAGTCGACCGGGTTCTCCGCATGCTGGGCCAAATATGCGCTCGTGGAGTTGGCGAGGCGATTGGTCATCATTTCAGCGTACTGATCGCTACTGGGTAGTTTCACCGACGTCGCCTTCAAAGAGACATCTCGTGGGCCGTGGCTACTGTGTTGACGACGGGTCCACAGATGGAGGCGGGCATGGCCACACCAATTCGATGGGGAATCATTGGAACGGGGCGGATAGCCCACACGTTCGCGAGCGACATGCATTTTACCACGGAGGGGGTGGTGGTGGCAGTCGGATCACGCAGTTCGGAGTCGGCCGACCGCTTCGCCGATGAGTATGGCATCGTGCGACGTCACGACTCGTATGAAGGTCTGGTGACCGATCCTGAAGTTGAGGCCGTCTACGTCGCCACGCCACATCCGATGCACCACGCCAATGCATTGCTCGCGCTCGAACACGGAAAGCCCGTCCTCGTCGAGAAAGCGTTCACGATGAACTCGAGCGAGGCCCGCGAATTGGTTGCAGCAGCGCGCGCGAACGGACTCTTTCTGATGGAGGCGATGTGGACTCGATTCCTGCCCCACGTCGTCGCGATCCGAGGACTGATCGCCCAGGGAACCCTGGGCGACATCGTGGCAGTTGAGGCCGATCATGGGAAGTGGTTCGAGCAGGATCCCGGCTCCCGGCTGTTCGCACCCGAACTCGGTGGAAGTGCGCTACTTGATCTCGGTATCTATCCCATTTCCTTCGCATCAATGGTGCTCGGCGCGCCCGATCGTCTTGTGGCGATGGTCGATCCAGCCTTCAGCGGGGTCGACGGACAGGCCTCGATGTTGTTCGGTTATGCCGGCGGCGCCCAGGCAATCCTGAGTTGCACCTCGAGCGCGCGGACCGCCACTCGAGCGTGCATTTCAGGAACTCGGGCCCGCATCGAGATCGACGGGGACTTCTACGCGCCGACTTCGTTCTCGCTCATCACGCGCGCCGGTGAGGTTCAGGAATTCGAGTTTGTCACAGAGGGACGAGGACTGCAGTATCAGGTCGGCGAGGTGGCCCGATGTCTGCGTGCGGGCCTCACGGAGAGTCCGGCTATGCCCTTGGACGAGACAGTGGCCATCATGGAGACTATGGACCAAGTGCTGACGCACCTGTAATTACTGATTGCGAAGAAAATTGGCTCGCGTACGGCAGAATTGCTCCATCGGCACCGAATCAGTCGATTGACCCTGTTCGGTGCAGAAGTGCTGTGATCGTCGGCCCGGCGAGGCTTCGTGGTCACCGAGATTTCACCGGTGTGAACCCTGCGTGTGAAATATGCATGCTATTTTCACAAATCGAGCATTGTAATTAACACGGTGTTCATTTAGTAACAAAGCGAACGACGTCACAAGGCGTCAAAGAAGGGTTGGGGATATGAATTTTAAGACAGGAAGGGCTCTCGCCTCAGTGGCAATGGTTGGCAGTTTTGTCGTCGCCATGCTGCCAGACGTGAGTTCAGCAAGTACTCCTACGGTTTCGGATAGCACGTTCAATACGAGCTTTTCGACCATGAAGTACCTCAAGAGCATTGTGGCTAAGGGTAGGGGCTCAATTGCCGTTATCTTGCCGGACACGAAGTCGTCGGCTCGGTATACCCAGTTTGACGCTCCGTACCTGAAGAAGGCGCTTGCCGCAGCTGGTCTCAAGAAGAACCAGTTCATCGTTCAGAATGCTCAGGGTAGTGACGCTACTCAGTTCAACATGGCTCAGGCCGACATCGCCAAGGGCGCCAAGGTCCTCGTCGTCGACCCCCTTGACTCCACCACCGGTGCGGTCATCGAGGGCTTCGCGAAGGCTCATGGCGTCAAGGTGATCGACTACGACCGTTTGACGCTTGGTGGCGCACGTGCTTACTACGTGAGCTTCAACAATGTGGCGGTCGGAACGTTGATCGGTAAGGGTGAGATGGCGTGCCTCAACTCATGGGGAGTCAACAAGCCGGTGATCTACATCTCTTACGGATCGCCTACCGACAACAACGCGACACTGTTCGCCAAGGGCTACAACGGAGTCTTGTCCGCTGCTGGCTTCAACACGTCACCTGGTGGTGGCACGACCAGCGCCGGTACGACGTACACCGAGAATGCTGGAACGTGGGATAGTGCGCAGGCACTCGTTGACTTCCAGGGCGCCTACACGGCTCACCCGAACATCAACGCCGTGGTGACTCCGAACGACAACAATGCCTCCGGGATCATCGCGTACCTGCAGAGCAAGGGCCTGAAGCCCAAGACGATTCCGTTCACGGGCCAGGACGCTTCACTCGTCGGTTTCCAGAACGTGATCTCGGGCTACCAGTGTGGCACTGTCTACAAGCCGATCTGGCTCGAGGCACAGGCCGCTGCTGCTTTGGCTGTGTACCTGCGCGCCGGCAAGACGCCTCCCAAGGGCCTCGCCAACGGCACCACGCCTGACACACTGACGCATCAGAACGTGAAGTCAGTGCTCTTGACCGCGACCTGGGTCACTCCTGAGAAGGTTCAGGCGACGGTGATCAAGGACCACGTCATCAAGGCGTCGGACCTTTGCACCAACGTGTCGCCAACGGTGGCGGGTAGTTCACAGCCGACGTATGCGGCAGACTGCACCACTTACGGCATCAAGTAGTCTCAAAAAATGACGACGACCCCCGAGCCACCAGTCCGTGACGTGTCCGATATGACATCGGCACCACCAGGTGGCTCGGGGGTTCGCGTCGTTGACGGCGATCATCTCCTCAGTCTGCGCGCGATTACGAAGGACTTCGGTCCGGTTCAGGCGCTCAAGCGCGTGGACCTCGATATTCCCGCGGGCCAGGTCACTGCGCTGATTGGGGACAACGGTGCCGGGAAGTCAGTCCTGATTAAGACGATCTCCGGTATCTACCCGCCCTCATCAGGGCAGATATTCTGGAAGAGTCGGGAAGTCCACGCTCACGCGCCTCGCGACTCGAGTGAACTCGGTATCGCGACGGTGTACCAAGACCTCGCGCTGTGTGACAACCTCGACATCGTCCAGAACATGTATCTGGGCCGCGAGGAGACGAAGTTCGGACAGCTCGATGAAATCAAGATGGAACTGGCGACGAAGGACCTGCTGAAGGATTTGGCCGTGTCGACAGTGAAATCGGTGCGCCAGCTGGTGTCCTCCTTGTCGGGCGGACAGCGACAGGCGATTGCGGTTGCGCGAGCAGTGATGCGTGATTCGGAGCTGGTCATCATGGACGAGCCCACGGCGGCACTCGGTGTCTCTCAGACGGCCCAAGTTCTCCAGTTGGTTCGACGCCTCGCCGACCGTGGCATCGCCGTCATCTTGATTTCGCACAACCTGAATGATGTATTTAGTGTCGCCGACCGCATCGCGGTCATGCACCTGGGCACACTGGTGTCCCAGGGTCCTATCAGTAACTACGACACGGCCAGTGCGGTGGAGATGATCACGACCGGAGCTTCCAGTCGTGTTCCCTCAACGCCACCAGTCGTCAACTAATCGAAAGGTAATCACTCCGTGTCGACTTCCATTGAGGACCATGCCCCACACCAATCCGGCGGCGACGTTGCTATTGGTGTAGTGAAACAATTCCGTCGTTTGTGGCAGGGGGACAGTGGCCTCGGGCCCATCCTGATTGGCCTGTTTGCGCTCGTCATCTACTTCCAAATTCGTAATTCGGTGTTTCTCTCCGCAGGTAACATCACCAACTTGTTCATCCAGTCGACCATCTTTATTCTGCTGGGCATGGCCGAGATTTGGGTCCTCCTGATGGGCGACATCGACCTTTCGATTGGCTTTTCGGCGGGTATCGGAGGGGCTATCGCCGTGATTCTTACGAGTAGCCAGCACCATTGGCCATTCTGGATTGCTCTGCCACTCGCACTGGTTGGCTGCACCATCATCAGCATCATCTTTGGCACAATCGTCATTCGACTCCGTCTGCCCTCATTCATCGTCACACTGGCCGGCCAGATTGGACTCGCGGGCGTGTTGCTGTTCCTCATCGATAGCCAGGGCAATTCTGGTGGCTCGCTACCCGTCCAGGAAAAGGTGTTGTACAACCTCGTGAACGGCAACTTCACTCCAGTCACGACGTGGATCATGATCATGGCCGCAGTCGGCCTGCTCAGTCTGTTCATTCTTCGATCGGACCGGCGCCGTCGCGCCGCCGGCCTCGGGGACAAGCCGTTCTGGCTGGCGATTGTCAAGGTCGTACTTCTTATCGGCGCGGGGATCGGATTGGCCCTCATCTTCAATACGAATCGGTCGACATTCACGACCTTGAATGGGATGCCCTTCGCCATTCCCATCGACGTCGGAGTGCTCGCGGTGGGCACCTATATCCTGACTAAAACCAAGATTGGCCGGTACATCTACGCAATCGGTGGCAACAGCGAAGCCGCACGTCGAGCCGGAATCAACGTCAACCGTTATCGGCTCATGGCTTTTGCCTTTTCGGGATTCACCACCGGCGTCGCGGGCCTGCTCTACGTCTCGAGACTGAACGGGATCTCCACGGGCATCGAGGGTGGTACCTACGTGCTGTACGCAGTCGCCGCCGCGGTCATCGGTGGAACGAGTCTCTTCGGAGGGCGAGGCAAGATGATTCACGCGGTCATCGGAGGACTCGTGATTGCGATCATTGACAACGGCATGGCGCTCATCAACGTGAGCGCTTCGGGCCTGGAGATGGTCACCGCCTTGGTGCTGCTGGCGGCGGTTGTCGTTGACGCGTTGGCGCGACGAGGCTCTACCGCCAACGGGTAGCTCCGCACTGGCGCGCGGGAGGTCCAGTGGCACCAGTACTGCTTGGATCAGGAAATTCGTCACAGTGGGCACCGGGTGGCATGAACTCCGTGGAGGCAGTCTTCAGCTAATGAAGATTGACTAGGTCACCTCGGCGGAGTTTGCCGTTGGAGGTGCGTGGGAGTGCTGCCACGTACCTGATCTCCTTGGGTTTGGCCCATGGACCAATGTTCTCGTTCGCGGCGGCGGTGATCGCGGAATCGAGCGACCTGCCATCACCGACGACAAGCGCAACGATTCGCTCACCCCATTCGGGGTCCTCAATGGACGTGATAGCCACGTCACGGACTCCCTCGACGGTCATCAGCACGGCCTCGAGATCTTCGGGCCAGAGCTTCTCGCCGCCGGAGTTGATAACGAATCCGAGTCGGCCACGCACCGAGAGTCGACCATCGGTCACCGTACCGGCGTCACCAGTGGGAAACCAGTCATCACGTCCGTCGGGTCCCATGATGCGGGGTCGCGCAGCGTTGCGGTACGAGCGAAAGAGCGTCGGAGACCGGACACACACCTCGCCGTCAATGCTTGCGAGATCGACGTCCTTGAGGGGGTACCCGTCATAGACGATGCCCGAACCGGTCTCGGTCATTCCCCAGGTGGTGACCACATTCGTCGCCAGCTCCGAGGGTGGGCGGGCTCCGCCGAGCAGGACTGCGGAGAAGCCGCTGAGGTCGTGGCGGAGCAATTGGGCGCGGACGACCGCGACGTGCGTTGCCCCCCGCGCCACTGCGGTGTCAAGGTCGGCGGCGTCGCCCCACAGTAACTTGGCGTCGTCCAGGACCGCTCGGAGCACCACCGCGAGTCCTCCGATGTGATTGGCGGGCAGACATGGGTACCAGGTGGGGGGGCGCTCTCCGCGCAGGGTTGCCTGGGTCATCTGCGCACTCGCCTTGAGCGCGTCCCAGGTGAGTTCTGCAGCTTTGGGTGTTCCGCTTGACCCAGAGGTCAGCATCACGAGGCCTACCTCGTCGTCCACCATTCGGCCGTCTTCGAGTGTGACGCGGCCTGATGCGTCGAGAAGTTCAGTTGCGCCGAGCAGGGCCAATTGCTCGACCCGTTTCGAGCGGGAGAGTCGTTGGTCGAGCACGCAAAACGGCTGGTACCCGTCGGCGCACCGGCGCACGGCGTATTCGAGATCGGGGCCAAGGGGCAAGTCCAGCGCCAGCAATGATTTCACAGAGTGACACTACGTCCGCGCGGACTAGCGTGATCTCGGGGGTGGTATGAGTGGCTTCGTTGCGCCAACAGCGACGTATCAATGCCGATGTCGAAACGGTGTGGGATATTGTCCGACGCCCCGAATCGATTCCCGACTGGTTTCCGGGAATCGTGTCGTGCACCGTTAATGGCCGGACCCGAGTCATCCGGACCGCGACCGGCTTGGAGTTTTCGGAAGAGATCCTGACAATTGATCCGCTGTTGCATCGATTTGTCTACCGTGTCACTTCTCATCCAATCCAATTTCATTTGGGTGTGATCGACGTCATCGCAATCGCCCCACGGGACTGTCTGTGTATCTATTCGACCACGGCCGAGCCGGATGTCTTCGCCCTCTTGATCGGCGGCGGGACGGCGGCCGCCGTTGATGAGATCAAGCGTCAGGCCGAGGTCAAGGAGGGGAACGGGAATGGGTAGGAAGATTCTCTTCATTACGACCGACCAGCAGCGCTACGACACGGTGGGCGCCAACGGCGGAACGCTTTCGCGAACGCCGGTCCTCGACCGGCTCGCCGCTGAGGGAATTCGTTACGAACGGTGCCAGCCCACTTCAGTCGTGTGTATGCCGTCGCGTGCGTCAATGTTGACTGGGCAGTTTCCGAGTACCCACGGGGCGTGGATGAACGGGGTGGCGCTGGCGATCGACGCGCCTTCGGTGGCGGAGAATCTGAAAGATGCCGGCTACGCGACCGCTCTGATAGGCAAAGCGCACTTCGAGCCGTTCATGGACGTCTTCGGTCGCTTCGCAGAGAATTCCTTGGCGAGTCTGGGGGTCCCGACGGTTGAGCAGCCATGGTTCGATGGTCGACGAGGTGTACACCGGGGCTTTGACTACCTCGAGTTCGCCACGCACGGCGTGATGGGACCACTGCATTACGCGAAGTGGATTGGCGCCCAGCACCCTGAGGTTGTCAAGAACTTCTACGAAGTGGTCGACCACGACTACAACGTCAACGCCGCCGGCGGAGGCGACACGGGCGCGCCGCAGGTCAAGTTCAATGATGTGCCACGTGAGTGGTATCACACCGACTGGGTGGCCGACCGGACTATCGCGTGGTTGGACGCCCAGAGCGACGATCGAGATTGGTTCTGCTGGATGAGTTTTCCAGACCCTCACCATCCGTGGGATCCGCCTATATCCGAAATTGGACGCGTGCCGTGGCGCGAAGTCCCGTTGCCGGCCAACTATCCCACCACCGCATCCCAACGCGAGGCGATCCTCGATGACAAAGCCCGCCACTGGCGAGCTTGGTACGACGGCCGCTTGGTGAGCAATTACGAGGCGCCGGCGAAATGGATTCCCGCGAAGATGACCGCTGACCAGGTCCGGGAGGTGAACGCCCTCAACGCAGTGGAGGTGGAACTCATCGACGAAGCTATCGGGCGTGTCCTGCGAACGATCGACCACCGGGGTTGGCACGACGACGTCGACGTAATCTTCACGACCGACCACGGAGAGTTTCAGGGGGACTTCGGCCTCCTCTTCAAAGGGCCGTATCACGTCGACTCGCTCTTACGGCTGCCGCTCATCTGGCGACCCGCACCGAGTACCGCCACGGTGCCGAGCGTGGTGTCCGCCCCGGTGAGCTTGGTGTCGCTCGCCGCGACCTTCCTACAGGTCGCGGGTCAGCCGACCCCCGCCTGGGTCGAAGGTGCAGCCCTGCCGGTCGATGACGCCGACGCCATGAACCGATCATTTGACGCGACGGCAACGGAGTGGGATTCGGTGCTGTTCGGGGTCGACGTGCACGTCCGCACGGTCGTCACTAAAAAGCACCTCTACACCGAGTACCGCCCGGGGACGATGCACACTGGGACCGAGGGCGAACTCTACGACCTCGACGATGATCCGTTGCAGCGAATCAACCGCTTTGACGACCCAGCGTACGCGTCGGTCAAGGCCGAACTCGCCGAGCGTCTGGCGGCGCATGAGCGTCGACCGGGGGAGCGAGCCGCTCCAGGCGTGTTGACCGCGCCGGTCTGATTCGACGGTAGCGTGGACGCTATGTCTGAGACCGTCATCCATGGTTCACCAATCGATCCCGTCGAGGAGTTCCGCTCCTGGCCACCACCCGACTTCGAACAGGAAGGCGACTACGACGACATCCTCTACGAGGTGGGGGAGGGCATCGCTCGAATCACCATCAATCGGCCCGAACGACGTAATGCATTCCGGCCCCAGACCTTGTTTGAACTTTCCGACGCCTTTGAACGGGCCCGCGACAACACCTCGGTGGGCGCCATCATCCTCACGGGTGCCGGACCCGATGCCTTCTGCTCCGGCGGGGACCAGAAGATCCGGGGCGACGACGGTTACATCGGTGACGACGACGTCGCGCGTCAAGGAGTCGGTCGACTGAATGTGCTCGATCTGCAGATTCAGATCCGCCGCCTCCCCAAGCCGGTCGTCGCCCAGATTGCGGGCTACGCCATTGGCGGTGGCCACATCCTGCATCTGGTCTGTGACCTGTCGATCGCCGCCGACAACGCGCGCTTCGGTCAAACGGGACCGCGAGTGGGTTCGTTTGATGGTGGCTACGGTTCGTCTCTACTGGCTCGCACTATCGGGGTCAAGCGTGCGAAAGAGGTCTGGTTCCTGTGTCGCCAGTACGACGCGGCACAAGCACAGGACTGGGGGTTGGTGAACACCGTGGTGCCGCTCGCCGACCTGGAGAGGGAGACGATCGCGTGGTGTCGTCAGATCCTCACTTTGTCACCGATGGCGCTTCGAATGCTGAAGGCCGGTTTCAACGCCGCCGAGGACGGTCTGGCCGGAGTGCAGCAATTGGCCGGCGACGCGACGATGCTCTTCTACATGTCCGAGGAAGGGCAGGAGGGCCGCAACGCCTTCGTCGAACACCGCAAACCCGACTTCTCGAAGTTCCCCAAGCGTCCATGAGTGAGGCCCCCGGGGCCATCCGTCGGTGGGTACTCGCCACCCGACCCAGGACCCTTCCTGCGGCCGCGGTCCCGGTCGCAATCGGGGTCACGCTCGTCAGGCCGGCGGCGATCGAGTGGATGAACGCGGTCCTCTGCTTCGTAGTGGCGCTCGCCCTCCAAATCGGCACGAATTACGCCAACGACTACTCGGACGGGATTCGCGGCACCGACGAGGTCCGGGTCGGACCATTTCGGTTGACCGCCTCGAAACTGGTGCCCGCCCGCCGTGTTCGTGATGCCGCCTTTGCCTGGTTCGGGCTGGCCGGTGTGGCGGGATTGCTGTTAGCGTCACGTTCTTCGTGGTGGTTGGTCGCAATCGGGGTCACCGCAGTGATGGCGGGATGGTTCTACACGGGTGGACCCAAGCCATACGGTTACTACGGCTTCGGTGAATTCTTCGTCTTCGTCTACTTCGGGCTGGTGGCCACGGTCGGCACGGCATACACCCAACATGAGAGCATCCCGGCGCGGGCGTGGTGGCTGGGAGTGGCGACGGGTTCCATGGCGTGCGCCCTTCTCGAGGCCAATAATCTTCGCGACGTCGAGGGCGACCGTCTGGCGGGCAAGAAGACTCTGGCCGCGCGCTTAGGTCGCGCCCGCGCATCGTGGCTCTACGTCCTTTGCGTAGGCGGTGTGATTTTGGGCGCCACGCTGGCGCACCAGGTAGTCATCTCCGCCCTGGCGGCGGTGGCGTATTTTCCGGCAATTCGAATGGCGTTCTCGTCCAAGAACGGCCGAGAACTGCTCCCGATGTTGAAGTATTCATCCCAGGTGCAGCTGTTGCTCGGTGCTGCTCTCGCAATCACGCTGGCGACGAACTACTACTGGGGTTGAACTCCAGAGACCAGGGCCGCGGTCGCGGCGGGCTGTTCGAGGTGGGCAGCGTGTCCGGCCCGAGGGATCAACATTGCCGCACCGTGGCGGACCGTGCCGGCGATGGCCCGGGCCTCTCGAGAAAACTTTTCGTCCAGGGCACCGGCGAGCGCGAGCGTCGGTACCACTACCTCACCGAGCGCCCCACCCAACCACGTCTGGGTCCCGGTACCAGCCAACCGCAGCGACATGGCCAGCCCGTGGGGGTCGACACTACGCGTGGCGCGTTCGGTCGGGTCTGACGGGAGTGATGCGAACATCGGCAGCGCGAGCCATTCGTCGAGGAATGCCGAGGCGCCCACCTCCTCGATATGGTCGGCCAAGGCGTTGTCGCGCTCTCGTCGTTGCGCACGTTCCACTGGATCAGCGATGCCTCGAGTGGCGCCGAGGAGAACGAGGCGACTGAGGCGTTCGGGATGTCGGAGGGTGAAATGCAGCGCCACCCGACCACCGAAGGAGTAGCCGCCGAGAATGAACGGTTCAGCGGGAAGTGCCCGGGCCAGCTGGTCGGCCGTTTCTTCCAGCGACGCGCTGATCGACGCGTTCTGGCCATGCCCGGGCAAGTCGATGGTGAGCACCTCGTAGGTTCCTGCCAGAATGGAACGGAACTCGTGAGCCGATCGCTGGGTCTGCGTGAAGCCGTGCAGCCACACGAGTAGCGGTCCTGAGCCGTGACGTTCGATACCGAGGAGTGACATTGCAACAGAGCGTACCGAGCCCCAGTGAGGTACAGGCGACCTTCGCGGCGACGCTGTTCGATGAATGGATCGAGTTAGGTCTCACTGACGTCGTTCTGTGTCCCGGATCCCGCTCGACCCCCCTCGCGCTGGCCTGTGCGGACCGGGCCGAACTGACGGTGCACGTGCGCATCGACGAACGCAGCGCAGGGTTCTTCGCGATTGGCCGGGCGCTCATGACCGCTCGGCCCGTCGCCGTCGTCGTCACGAGTGGCACGGCCGCCGCCGAATTACACGCCTGTGTGGCCGAGGCCGACCAGGCGTTTGTCCCGCTACTCGTCGTCACGGCCGACCGCCCGCCCGAGCTCCACGGGGTCGGTGCGCCCCAGACAATCAATCAACACCGATTGTTCGCCGACATGGTGCGTCGTTTCGAAGAGCCGGGTGTCGCCTCGATGGAGGACGCGACGACGTGGCGAGACCTCGCCGGGCAACTCTGGCGTGATGCCGTGGGTCCCACACGGCCCGGCCCGGTCCACCTGAACGCGGCGTTTGTCGAACCATTGGTCGCGGAGCCACTCTCCCTTCCGGCATCCTCCGCCTTCACGAGGAGCGTTACACCGGTCGTCGAGTGCGACATCGACCTCGCCGGCCTTCGGGTGCTTTGTGTCGTTGGCCGAGGAGTGGATGCTTCAATCGTGAGACGCTGTGAAGAATTGGGCTGGGTGGTCGTGGGTGACGCCACCACGCAGGGATCGCTTGCCTATTTCGACGCCATCATGCGCAGTGACTCGTTCGCGGAACGGGCCCGACCTGACGTGGTCGTCCGTATGGGCGGCCTGGTCGCTTCGAAGGTGCTGCAAGAACGACTGCGCAGCTGGAAGGTTCGCACCATCGCCTTCGGGGGAGCGGGTTTCGTTGCGGATCCTGATCGGCTGATCACCGAAATGCACCCCGGCCTGCCGACGAGCCGGACAGTGGCGGATTTGACCTATGGCGACCTGTGGCGTGACGCTTCGCGTCGAGTCGACCGTTGGCTCAGCGCCCACGAGACTGACGACGGACCGCTGAGCGAACCTGGGGTGGCGAGGATCATGGTCGAGGCGAGCGGCGATCGCGCGGTGCCGCTGGTGGTCGGTTCATCGATGCCCGTTCGCGACGTCGAATGGTGGGGTGCGCCGCGACGGGCTGCGACGTACTCCAATCGCGGCGTCAATGGGATCGATGGAGTCGTGTCGACCGTGCTCGGCGTGGCCGCGGGCTCGACCGGCCTTGGTCTCGTTGGTGACATCACGATGCTCCACGATGTCTCGGCCCTGGTGGACGGATTGGGTGACGCGGGGGGGCGGTGCGTCCTGGTCGTGATCGACAACAAGGGGGGCGGCATCTTCTCCTTTCTCTCCCAGGCGCGCCTCGTTCCCGCGGACCGGTTCGAACGTCTGTTTGGAACGCCACGGCCCCACGACCTCGTGCGATTGGCGAAGGGGTTCGGCTACGAGAGTGAGACGGTCGGGACGTCTCGGGAGTTGCGCGACGCCATTGAGCGCGGACTCGGGCGAGCAGGTGTGAGTATCGTCATCGCCACCGTATCGACACGGGTCGATAACGTCCGTCTCCACGAGGAATGGAATGGCGCGGTGCACGAGCTTCTTGAGGAGCCGTCATGATCGCCGTGTTGCCCAGTTCGCTGCTCGCCGCAATGCCCCTCGCCTTCGCGGCTGGCTTCGTGTCGTTCATCTCGCCGTGCGTGTTGCCCTTGCTGCCCGGATACTTGGCTTTCCTCGGTGGCGCGACGGGGAACATCGAGGGAAAGTCGGGCCGCGGTCGGGCGGTCCTGGGCTCGCTGGCTTTCGTGCTGGGCTTCGCGGTGGTGTTTGTCAGTTTTGGAGCGATCTTCGGTGGCCTCGGTCACCGATTAGTCGCTCATCAGCGCGGTCTCGAGATTGCATTTGGTCTCGTGACGGTCGTGCTGGGCTTCTTCTTTGCCGGTTGGTGGCCATCATCGTGGCTGCACCGCGAGCGTCGGGTCCACTACCTTCCCCGGGCATCGGTGCTGGGCGCTGCGTTGCTCGGATTCCTCTTTGCACTCGGTTGGACCCCGTGCATCGGTCCGACGCTGGGCGCCATCCTCGGACTCACCGAATCCACCGGGCCGACGGCGGTTCGAGGGTCGATCCTCGCCTTCGTCTACTGCCTCGGCCTCGGCCTGCCCTTCGTCGTTGCCGCGCTCGCAACCGAATGGATGTCAACGGCGTCCACGTGGCTGCGCCGACACATGAGGATCATCGGGCAGATAGGCGGCATGATGTTGATCGTCATCGGGATCCTTGAGGTCAGCGGCATCTGGCACAGTTTCGTCGTGTGGCTGCAGGTCAACTTCCCGTCGTCCAACACCCTGCTCTAGTTCGGGGCGTCTCGTAGACTGTCGCCATGAATCTGCGTGACGACTGGCAGTTTCGCGGCCTGGTCCACCAAACCACCGACGAATCGATACTGGACCGACTAAGTGCGGGCGGTGTGACGGGGTACATCGGATTCGACCCGACGGCTTCGTCACTGCACCTGGGCAGTTTGTTGCAGCTGTGCAACCTCCGTCGCATCCAAATGGCCGGGAACCGTCCGATAGCGCTGGCGGGTGGAGGCACCGGACTCATCGGAGATCCGAGTTTCAAGGCCGTCGAGAGACCGTTGCTGACCAGTGAGCAACTGGCTGAGAACGTGGAGGGGATTCGCGAACAGTTGGGACGATTCCTCGACTTTTCTCCGTCGGCGGGAAAGGCTCAGGCGCTGGTGCTGAATAACGCGCAGTGGCTCACGTCGATCTCACTCACCGACTTCCTGCGCGACGTGGGCAAGCACTTCACCGTGAATCAAATGATCGCCAAGGAGTCGGTCAAGAGTCGTCTCGACCGTGATGACGTTGGCCTCTCGTTCACCGAGTTCTCGTACATGTTGTTGCAGGCGTACGACTTCCTGCGCCTCAATGCCGACTACGGCTGCACCCTGCAGATGGGCGGGTCGGACCAGTGGGGCAATATCACCATGGGTACGGAACTGGTGCGCAAGGTCACGGGTACCACCGTGGCGGGGATCACCTCGCCGCTGTTGTTGCGCGCGGACGGCCAGAAGTTTGGCAAGTCCGAAGGGGGCAACGAGCGGGTATGGCTCGACGCGACGATGACTTCCCCCTTTGCGCTTCACCAATTTCTGCTCAACTCGGACGACGCGACGACGCCCGCGCTTTTGCGATTCTTCACTTTCCTCGACCACGAGACGATTCTCGGTCTCGACGAGGCGACTCGCACGAATCCACAGGAACGACGCGCTCAACGTGCGCTCGCGAACGCGGTCGTCGAACTGGTGCACGGACTGGACGCTGCGGTGCACGCCGAGCGGGCGGGCGAGGCGCTGTTCGCCGAATCAATCGCCGAACTTGACGAACTGACACTGCTCCAGGTGATCGGAGACGCGCCTACGTCGATGTGGTCCCGAGCAGAGTTGGCCGACGGGGTCGACCCCGTCGAACTGCTGGTTCGTTGCGAACTCGCGGGTTCCAAGGGGGAAGCGCGGAGATTCCTCGAACAGGGCGGGGTCTACGTGAACAATGTCCGTGTCGAGGCGGGCATCTCAATCGACCTCACTCGGGCGCTGCACGATCGCTATCTGGTCGTTCGACGCGGAAGGCGCCAACTGCACCTCATCGTGGCCGAGTGATCCGTCGCATCGTGGCCGTGGCCGTATCGGGCCTGCTGCTGAGCGCCTGTGGCTCGGTCAGTGCTTCCACGGCCATGGTCAATTGGGTGGCCCAGAGCAGCTATCCCTCGACGGCCAAGGCCGTACTCGCCGACGCTACGCACGCCGCGAACGCGCTGCGCATCCCATCGATGTCGCTGGCACAACTGCACACTGTGTGCGGCGTTCTGCTCTACGAGGTGAGCCAGGCCAACGCCTCGCTGCCCACACCCGACGATCAGGCCTCGACCCTGTTGTCCAGCGCCTACGACGACCTCGGCGCGGGGGCCAATCTGTGTTACCGCGGTCAACGAGTGGACGCGCTGGCCTCGCTCGCCAAGGGAGCTTCGTTACTCTCGGAGGCGAGCGCCCGCATTGCGGCGGTATCGCTGCCCTAGGCGGTCGGCGGCCGCAGGTCGATCTCCAGGCGCAGGATGCCGTCCGTCAAGGTGGCGGTGGCGTCACCCAGCATGGCGAAGTCCTGAAAGTCAAGCTTGGCCGCCTCGAGGAACATCTGGCGCTCGGGACCTTCGACGGGCGGCAGACCACGCCGCTTCACGGCCTCGGCGCGTTCCTGGAATCGAAGAATCATGTCGTTGGGGTCAAAGACTGGGCTCACGAACCGATGATAGGGGCTCAGGTCCATTGATGAGTTGGTATCATGAGTACTCAACTCAGTTCGCCTGAGTTGCGGTCGCCGCCAGTTATGGCCCGCGACCAGTGAGGAGTTGACGTGAAAAAGGGCCGCCATCGTCGGTTTGTTGAAGCTCGCGAGCTCAAACGTTCGACCGGGCCACGTGCCACCACTTGTGACGAGTGTGGCGCGGCACCCGAAGACGTGCACGCCGAATGGTGCTTGGCGGAGGAGGACCGCTACGACGAGATTCTCGGATCGCTGCCACGGACCTCGTTCAATGAAGAGGATCCGCTAGCCGCCGAGGGCTAGTCCCTTCGTCGAAAGACGGGGTGAGGGAGCCGCGTGCCCTTGGGCTTGGCGGACCGATCGTTCATGTAAGCGACCAGTTTGTCGTAGACGTCCTGGCCAATCATGGCCACCAACTCGTCGGCCATGGAGTCGACTACTCGAGTCTTTCCTACGAAGGCACGGGCGTCCTCGGTGCACCACCAGTGGAACTCCTCGCCACCACCACCCCAGTGATTGCGGTCCCACTGGGCAATCCGAGTGGTGACTCGTCCATCGTCTTCGACCATGTCGTCACGACGCAATGGCAGCTGCCAGCAGACCTCTGGCTTCAGCGGAATGTAGCTCTCGTCGTTATCCATGGCCATCACGTGGAGCGCGCAGCCGGGCCCACGGTGGAAATCGGGGCGGTTGAGGAAGATGCAAGCATCCTTCACCAGCTTCGTGACGATCTCACCGTTCTTCTTGACTCGGGTGGTGCCTTGACGACCCTTGGATTTGAACTGCCACTGGTCCTCGGTGAGCCGCTTTGCGGCCCGCTCGACCCGCCGCTGGTCCTTCTCATCGGTGAAGTGCGCGCCGTAACTGCAGCATCCCTGCACGAGTTCGGGGGTGGGGGCGGTCAGGACGCCCTGACAGCCATTACCGAAGATGCAGGTCCAGTTACTCTCCAGGAAGGTGACGTCAAACATCCAGGTTCGCTGAACTTCGGTGTCTTGAAAGCTGATCCACTCATGGGTATCGGTTGGAATTGAAGTCACAACGAAAACTTAGTTGGCGTCGAAGCGCGGACCGGTCACCTCTAGACTAAAGGCATGACCGCCGTCGAAACTTTTGACATCCTTTCGCTCACCGATGAGGCTCGTGACGTCGTGATTGACGCGATGAGCAACGAGGAGCACAACGATGGTCTGGCCCTCTATATCGAAGTGACTGGGACGCGCGGGCCTGGCTACGCCTACGACCTCTACTTCTCCGACCGCTCGGACGCCCCCGACGGCGCGGCCATCGGTCGTGACGGCGACGTGACGATCGTGATTCCCGCGAGCAGCGTGGGCAGACTGCGCGGGAGTCGGTTGGAATTCGCCAGCGAGGGCGGCGGCGGCCTGGTACTGGTCAATCCGAATGTCCCGACACCCGAAGAAGTCAACCCGGGAGTGCCCGCCGACATCCTCGCGTTGGGCATTGAGGGGCCGCTCGCCATGTTGGCCGCGGATGTCCTCGAGAACAACGTCAATCCCTCGATCGCCTCGCACGGAGGACGTGCCGACCTCGTGGCGCTTGACGAGCAGGAGAGAGTCGCCTACGTCAAACTCTCGGGCGGCTGCCAAGGTTGTGCCATGAGTCGCATGACGTTGACCCAGGGCATCGAAACCTCACTGCGCGAGGCGATCCCTGAACTCACCAACGTCATCGACGTGACCGACCACGCCTCCGGAGTGAATCCCTTCTACGCGAACGAGTAGTTCGCGCGGAGACCCACGCCCTAGAATCGTGGGATGTTGCGCTTCCTCACCGCCGGCGAAAGCCATGGACCCTCACTGAGCGTCATCGTGGAGGGCCTGCCCGCGGGCCTGCCCATCAACGCTGAACAGATCGGTGACGATCTCGCCCGCCGTCGTCTGGGCTACGGTCGCGGACCTCGGATGCGCTTCGAGCGCGACGAGTTACGGATCATCGGCGGGGTGCGCCACGGCCGCACCTTGGGTTCACCCGTCGCCGTCGAGATCCTCAATTCGGAGTGGCCCAAATGGGAGCAGGAAATGTCCGCGGAGCGCGGCGTGCCGACCACCAAGCTGACCAAGCCCCGGCCGGGACACGCGGACCTGGCGGGCATGCAGAAGTACGCCTTCGACGACGCCCGAGACGTCCTGGAACGCGCCAGCGCCCGCGAAACGGCGGCGCGAGTAGTTGCGGGATCACTTGCCAAGTCACTGCTCGCCATGATTGGGATCGAGATCGTCAGCCACGTCGTGCGTATTGGTACCGCGACTGCGCCGAGTGACGTCCGCCCCAAGCCCAGCGACCTCGACCGGGTCGATGCCAGCGAGGTGCGGTGCTTCGACGAACATTCCGCGCAAGCCATGATCGCGGAGATCAAGGCCGCCGCCAAGGAGGGCGATTCTCTGGGCGGCATCGTCGAAGTAATCGCCTACGGTGTGCCGGTCGGTCTCGGCAGTTACGTGCACTGGGACCGCAAACTCGATGGGTTGTTGGCGGGCGCCCTCATGAGTATCCAGGCCGTCAAAGCCGTGGAGATCGGTGATGGCATGGCCCAGGCGTCGCAACGCGGCAGCGTTGCCCACGACGCGATTGCTGTCGACGAAAGCCACGGGCTGGGCGGCGGTTACATTCGCCGCTCAGACCACGCCGGGGGCCTCGAGGGTGGGATGTCATCTGGTTCGCCCATCATCGTCAAGGTTGCGATGAAGCCGCTCGCCACCCTGAACCGACCAGTGCTGGAGACCGTCGACGTGGCTACCGGTGAGTCCACGGTCTCCTTTAAAGAGCGAACTGATGTAACTGCAGTGCCGGCCCTCGGCGTGGTGGCTGAGGCCATGACCGCGCTCGTGCTCGCCAATGAGGCATTGCGCAAATTTGGCGGAGACTCGGTTGAGGAGTTTTCGCGAAACCAGTCCACGTACCTTGAGCACCTTGGTTCGACCGCGTCGGCTGCATTGACCGACTGATCATGTCGCGACTCGTACTCGTTGGTCTACCTGGGGTGGGCAAGTCCAGCGTGGCCCAGACGATGGCGCAACGATGGGGCTGTGAGTGGGTCGACACGGACGACGTGATTGCCCGATTAGTGGAACGTTCCGCGGCGGACTTCTTGCGCGAGGCCGGTGAACCGGCCTTTCGCCAGCAGGAGCTGCTTGCCCTGTATTCCTCGCTCGGGGTTGACAATGTCGTGGCGACCGGTGGTGGCGTGGTCACGACACCGGAAGGACGCCGTCTGCTCTCGGAGGCCACCACGATCTGGCTCGACTGTGCCGACGAGGTGATCCTCTCGCGCATCGTCGATGGGGATCGACCCCTGCTGCAGGGTGACCCGCAGGGTGGGCTCACTCGACTTCGCCGCGAGCGAGAGGCGTGGTATCGGGCGGTATCGCTCGCCCGTATCGAGGCATCGGGGACACTGGAAGACGTGAGTACCCGCATTGAACAGCTCCTGGCGGAGGTGAAGCGATGATCGTCCCGGTTGAACTGGGTGAGCGATCGTACGAAGTCGTTCTTGAGGAGGGCGCTCGCCATCGACTGGCCGCACTCGTCAGCTCGCGCGCCTCCAGGGCCCAGACTGTCGCCATTGTCACCTCGGACTCGTTGGCTGACCAACCATGGTTTGACCTCGTCAGTGGACTTGAGCAGCACGTGGTGACCGTTCCCGACGGCGAGAACGCGAAAACCCTAACCGTCCTCGAGCGTGTGCTCGGACGACTGGCCGACCTCGAACTTTCTCGCGACGATGTCATCGTCGCAGTGGGCGGGGGCGCCACCACCGATCTCGCCGGTTTCGCGGCCGCGGTCTATTTGCGGGGCCTGGCGCTGGTGCAGGTGCCGACTTCGCTCGTCGGCCAGGTTGACGCCGCGATTGGCGGCAAAACCGCTGTCAACCTCGAGGCCGGCAAGAACCTGGTGGGCGCCTTTCACCAGCCCATCGGCGTACTGTGTGACTACGAAACGCTGTCGACGTTGCCCGAGCGCGAACGGGTCGGGGCGATGGGCGAGGTGGCTAAGTGCTGGCTTCTCGAAGGTGGCCACGCCGCCGAACTCGGTGCCGTGTCGCTGCAGGACCTCATCATGATGTCGGTCCGACTGAAGGCGACCATTGTGTCGGCAGACGAACACGAAGGCGGTCGGCGGGCACTGCTGAACTACGGGCATACGCTGGCCCACGCACTCGAGAAGGTCTCACTGGCGCGTGACGTGGACGAACTCCGTCACGGTGAGGCGGTGGCGATCGGTCTCGCATTCGCGGTTCGCCTGGCGCATGCCCTGGGACGGGTGGGCGTTACGGAGATTGAACGTCATGACGAGGTGTTGTCCGCGTTGGGCCTTTCGATCAAGGTGCCCGAGCATTTCCCGACTTCCACGCTCATCGAAGCCATGGCCCATGACAAGAAGGCGCACCACGACCTCACCTTCGTGTTGGCCGGAGCGGAAGGTTTCGATGTCGTGAGCGGCGTCGACCCCACAGTGGTCAGTGAGACACTGGAAGATTTCAGAGGAGAGTGAATGAGTCGAGAAATACTGCTGCTGTCGGGCCCGAATCTTGATCAACTGGGGACACGCAGCCCCGAAATCTACGGCACTTCGACGCTGGGGGAGCACGTGTCGCGCTTCACGGAGCGCGCCGAGGCCTGCGGATTCACCGTGCGCCACGTCCAATCCAACTTTGAGGGCAACCTCATCGAGGAGATCCACGCGGCTCGAGGACAGAGCGTCGCCATCGTGATCAACGCGGGTGCCCTGACCCATTTCTCGTGGGCATTGGCCGACGCGTTGGCCACCTTCGAGGGGGTGAAGGTGGAGGTGCACCTGTCGAATCCGGCGGCGCGTGAGCCAT
>Ga0307377_10001956_pt1 | contig 24919 bp, 23 predicted proteins | sample TR3MG_FD_202535 | JGI IMG/M metagenome (GOLD analysis project Ga0307377, IMG submission 202535) | Soil microbial communities from Risofladan, Vaasa, Finland - TR-3 | ecosystem: Environmental > Terrestrial > Soil > Coastal area > Acid sulfate soil | place: Finland: Risofladan, Vaasa | collected...
ACCTTCAACCGATCCCGTTCCTTCCGGCTCATCCGCAGTTCCATCCTCGTCCTCCTCCCGGCCACCCGGCCGGAAAGAGGACAATTCTACTTTGCGGAAACCGGACATTATCACTTTGCGGCGACAGCCCCCGCTACCACGTTGACACCCCCTGCCGGGACCTCTAAGATGGTTGGCTCGTCTCTCCGCCGCGGACGCAAGGGGCGGCAAAGGTTGCCGGACCGATGACCCTCAACACAGGGCGCTCCCAGGAGGCTTTCCGCCGCGCCACCGACGTCATGCCGGGCGGCGTCTCCAGCCCGGTCCGCGCCTGTAGCGCCGTCGGCGCCGCTCCCCTCTTCATCGCGTCTGGGGCGGGGTCGCACCTGTGCGACCTCGACGGCAACACGTTCATTGACTACGTGATGAGTTGGGGCCCGCTCATCGCGGGGCACGCCCATCCGAAGGTGGTCGAGGCCGTGCGCAAGGCCCTGGAGGCGGGGTCCTCGTTCGGCGCGCCGACCGTGCGGGAGACGCTCCTGGCCGAGCGCATCCGCGAGGCGATGCCCGCCGTCGAGCAGGTCCGGTTCGTCAACTCCGGCACCGAGGCGGTGATGAGCGCGGTCCGCCTGGCCCGCGCGGCCACGGGCCGACCGGCGATTCTGAAATTCGAGGGATGCTACCACGGCCACGCCGACGCGATGCTCGTGCAGGCGGGGAGCGGGGCGACGACGTTCGGCACGCCGTCGAGCCCCGGTGTGCCGGCGGAGGCGACGAGGCACACGCTGCTCGCACCGTACAACGACCTGGCGGCGGCCCGGCGCGCGGTCGAGGCGAACCGCGAGCGCCTGGCCGCCATCCTCGTCGAGCCCGTCGCGGGGAACATGGGCGTCGTCCCCCCGGCGCCGGGGTTCCTGGAAGGACTGCGGGCGCTGGCGGACGGGGCGGGCGCGCTATTGGTCTTCGACGAAGTGATGACGGGATTTCGGATTGCGCGCGGCGGCGCCGAGGAACGGTTCGGCGTCCGACCGGACCTCGTGACGCTCGGCAAGGTCATCGGCGGCGGTCTGCCGGTGGGGGCATACGGCGGGCGGAGGGACCTGATGCAACTGGTGAGCCCCGTCGGGCCGGTGTACCAGGCAGGAACGCTCTCCGGGAACCCGTTGGCGACGGCCGCGGGCCTGGCGACGCTCGACCTCCTGGCCGAGCCGGGGGCGTACGAAGCGCTCGAGGCGAAAGGGCGTCGCCTGGAAATTGGCTTGGAACAGGCGGCCGCATCGGCGAGAATCAAGGCGCAGGTCCAGCGGGTGGGCTCGATGCTGACGCTCTTTTTCCGCGCCGGGCCGGTGCGGGACTGGAACGAGGCGCGGGCGTCGGACACGCAGGCGTTCGCGCGGTTCTGGCGGGGGATGCTGGAGCGGGGCGTTTATCTGCCGCCCAGCCAATTCGAGGCGTGGTTCGTCAGCCTGGCGCACGGCAAGGAGGAACTGGACCGGACGGTGGAGGCGGCGACGGAAGCGCTTCGCCGGCCGGACAAACCCTAAGGAGATTCCCATGGCGCAGGACACCAAACGAGAGCAGCCCGTGCGGTTGCCGAACCCCGGCGCCCAGCCGTTCGTCGCCGCGCTGAAGACCCTCCGCTTCTTCGCGGTCATCTTTTTCTGGCTGGCGATGGTGAGCATGCTGGCGCACGTGGCGGCGTTCGTGTCGGCCGAGTGGCTGCACCTGTACGAGTCGGCGACGGCGCCCGAACCCGCCGCCGCGACCGCCTCGGGCCCCTCCGCCGCAGAGACGCCTGCGGCGGCACAGCCGGCGCCGCCGGTTGCCGCTCCCGATCAACTCACCCCCGAACAGCACCGCGACCGCGCCATGCGGTACCAGGAATACACGGCGGGAGTGCTTCGGCCGATGCGGGCCCTCGGAATCCTGTCGGCCATGCTGCTGCTGGTGACGCTGTTCCTGTATCTTCAGATCGCGCTTCTGGGCCGGTTGTCGGGCATCCGGCCGCTGACACAGGCCCTGGGGCTGGCGCTGGTGTTTCTGGCGGCCGTCGTGCCATGGCACAACCTCTTCGAGGAGGTGCGGTTCGGGGCATTCTTTGATTTTGCAGCCCTGCTGGAGATTCAGGCGGAACACGCGCAGTGGTCCGCGGGGGACCTGGTTGCGACGGCGGGGTATTACGCGCGGTTCCTCGCCGTGCCGGCGGCCGGCGTGGTGGTGCTGGCGCTGGCGGGAATCCAGTTTGCCGCCGGATACCGCGAGTCGGTCCTCGTCAATGAATAAGAAGCCTCTAACAAAATGGGTGGCACTGGCGGCTTGTCCACCAGTGCGCGACAATAGAAAGCATGCACTGGCGGACAAGCCGCCAGTGCCACCCTCTTACTGACCGTTTTGTCAGACGCTTTAAGGGGGCGGAGGGGCACGCATGATCCGGTTCCGGTGTCCGAGCTGCAACGCCCGCATGGAAGTGGACGAATCGTTCGCCGGCCGGCCGGCGCGATGCGCGACGTGCGGCACGGACCTCAAGGTGCCTAGCGCCGAAGAGTCCGACACCTCCGTCACGCCGCTCCAGGCCATTGGGCCATCGGGCCCGACGACGGTCCGGATCGGCGACGAAACGCTCGAGATCACCCCGCCGCTCGAAACGATGGCCGTCGTCAGCTTGGTCCTCTTGGGGACGAGTGTGGCGGCGGTGCTGGCGATCGGCCTGGGGCGGTTCGTCACCTTTCCATGGACGATTGGTCTGACGATTGGGGCGGGGCTGGCGCTGTTGGGCGCAATGACGGCGGTGCCGGCGTATCACAGCATCCGCCGGAGCCACGGCCGGAAACGCGGACGGAACCTGGCGCTGGTCGGGATGCTCGGCGGGGCCGCGCTCTTTCTGGGGTTCGGCGCGGGCGCCGTCGCCGGCATCGTGCAAGTGGCCATGCGCGCCTCCTGCGAGGACAACCTGCACAAGATTTACGACGCGCTCCACGCCTACGCGTGGCGCCACGCAGGACGCCTGCCGACCAGCCTCGACGTCCTCGCGCGCGAGGGCTACCTCGCCGACGCCGCCACGCTCACCTGCCCCGACTATGCCGTCGCCGTCGGCACCCCGACCTATCAGATGTACGTCGCCGAGGGCATCAGCGTGAACCTCGACAGTCCGGCGTTCCCGGCGGACCTGATGATCGTGAGCGACGGCCCCCCCTACGGCGCGCACCGCGACGGCCAGGTGCGGGCACTGCTGCTGGACGGCAAGGTGGTCAAGGTCCCCCAGAACCAGTGGGAACGCTTCGTCCGCGACCAGGGCCGACTCTGGGACCTCGTCCGCGAAGCCCTGAAGGCAGCGCCGCCCAAGGCCGAGACGCCCCCTGCGGACGCGGAAGGGGCTCAGCCGTGACGACACCCCCCGCCCCGACCCCGAGAATAGCCAAGGGAACCGGCGGCCCGTCGGTCGCCGCAAGAGTGCTCGCCGTGCTCATCTTCCTGGTGTCGGCGGGCGGGCTGGCCGCCCACGTGCTGCTCTACGTCCTCGGGCCCGACGAAACCATCGGCGCATTTGTGCACGGCGCGGGCGCCCGAGTGAGCGCGGGCCTCGCCTTCCTCGCGCTCCTGGCCGGGCACATCCATTATTGGCGGACGCGGATGCGGCTGGACATCGCCTCGCGCGTGCTCGCGTACCTCTGGATCCTCTCGATCATCCTGTTGCTGCACCGGGTGATGCGGGGCTTCTCGCTCCTGGGCTGAGCCCTATTTGAGAAGTCGTGAGAAGTCGCGCGGTGGCCTTCCCAGGCCACCGCGAAGCGCACGGGGAGGGAATCCCAAGCTGGTGGCGGCCTGGGAAGGCCGCCACCCGAGAGGTGTTCTCAGAGAAAGCCTGGGGCCTTAAACGGCCGCGCCCCGCGCGCCAACAATGTCCCGGTGATCCCATGGCGGATTTGGTCGTCGTTTTCCCAACGCGGGAGGAGTACGAGCGGGCGCGGGAAGCCCTCGTCCCGATGGGAGAGGCGGTGCGCGCGGTCGAGCCACCGCCGGCCGTGGCCGACGTCGCCGTCCCCTACCTCATCATCTCCGACGCCGCCCGGGCCGCTCTCTACGAGGCGATCCGCCGGGGCCTTGTGATCGCGGGCCACGTCCGGCACCGCGATCCGCTTCCCGACGCGCTGGCCGATCCCGGCGCGCCGGGACCCGACGCGGGCGAATCGGTCGTCGGGCGGGTGGCCATCGCGTTCGTCGGCGAGTGTATGGCCGAGGCGGACGACCTGCGTCTGACGGCCCAGGTGGAGGGCGACCTGGGCCCCGTCTTCCCCTATCTGAACGCCGAGGTGCCGAGCGGCACGTTCAACCCCTCCGGACCGTCGTTCACGCTGATGGACGGCCCGCGCCTTGTGACGCTCTTCCCGCACCGGCTGGTCATCGGGCGTCTGCGGGAGATGCAGGACGCGTGGCGGACGCTGGCGCGGCTGAAGCGGCTGGTGGACGGCGTGTGGCGCCGGCGGGATTCCATCACCCCCTCACACGAGCGCCGCGTGCGCACCAGCGCCCTGGAAATCTTCAGCCGGCTGCCGAAAACCAATTGCCGCCAGTGTGGCGAAGCGACTTGCCTGGCGTTTGCCGCTCAACTGCTCGCGGGGGTGCAGCGGCTGGAGCGCTGCGCGCCGGTCTTCACGGGCGAGTTCCAGCACCTGAGGCCCGCCCTGGCGGACCTGGCAACGGGGCTCGGGCTTTGACGAAGCGGTGCGCCACTCGTCAGCCTTTGCCGTCGGCCGAGAGCAGGGCGTGAGCGCTTTTGAGTTTCTCGACGATGGGGATATTCTGGGGGCACTTCTCTTCGCACTCGCGGCACTCGACGCACGCGCTTGCGGGCTTGCTTTTCTCCTGCCAACCTTTGCCGAACCCCGCGTAATGCTTGCGGGAGGACTCTTTCAAACCGAACGCCTCGTGCCACTGGTAAAACTGGAAGATCTCCGGGATCGCCACCCCCTGGGGGCACGGGACGCAGTACCGGCAGCCGGTGCACGGCAGATCGAGGAGCCGCCGGTTCTCCTCCGTCAGTCGGTCAATGCGCGCCAGTTCCTCGTCGGAAAGAGGCTCGCCGCGCTCCACCGTGGCAACGTTCTCGTCCACCATCCGCTTCGATTCCATGCCCGACAGGACGACGTCCACGTGCGGGTTGGCCAGAACGAACCGAAGGGCGATCTCCGCGGTGCGCGGGCATCCCGTCGCGCGCGAGATGACCTCCGACGGCGTCCCCAGCCGACCGCCCCCCACCGGACCCATGACGACCGTCCCGAGGCCCGCCTCGTGGGCGTGCTGGAGGCACTCGGCATACTGGCGGTCCAGGAGGTTGTACTGGACGAGCATGGACTCCAGTTCGCCGGTCTCGATGAGCCGGTGGGCGTTCTCGGGCTTATCGTGGCACGAGAACGAGATGTGGCGGATGAGCCCTTCTTCCTTGGCCTTGTGGGCGGCGGCCAGCGGGCCGTTTTCGTTCGTCGCCCGGTCCAGGTACCTCCCCCACGACAGGCCCCAGAAATGATAGAAATCAATGGCGGAGACGCCGAGTTTCCGGAGCGAGAGTTCCAGCCGTAAACGCCAGCAATCGCCGCACGCGTTGTCCAGCGGGTTCTTCGTCGAAAGATAAAATCGGTCGCGAGGCAGGCCCCGGACGGCCAGTCCGACGGCCGTCTCGCTCTCACCCTCACAATAGCCCAGGGCGGAGTCAATGTAGTTGATGCCGCGCTCGATGCCGTGGCGAACGATCTGGGCCGACTCCTCCAGGCCCGTGACCCGCCCATCCTCCTTCTTGATGGGCAGGCGCATCGCGCCGAACCCCAAACGCGAAACTCTTGCGCCCGTCTTGCCGAACACCCGATATTGCATGTCGCGAACACCCCTATCTCAGGAATGTGCGTCCAACAGAAAAGGCTGCCGCACGGGCCGGCCCCCAATCGGCACACGCCCATTCTACGCCCCCGGCGCCAGAGGTCAACCCGCAAGGCCGAGCGCCCGCTCGCCGCGATTCCCTTTCCACGCCCAGGGATTGAAATCCCTGGCCTTGATTGAAACGACTGTCGCCGCGACTCAGAACCCCGTCCAGAGGTACATGACCTTGGGCGAGGCCAGGGCCGCCAGTTTCTCGGGCGCTAGATCGAGCGCTTCGCCGGCCTTCACGCCCAGGCCGAAGATTCGGCCGAGGCTGAACGGCTCGACGTATTCGACGATGCGCGCCTCCTTGATGCCCGCCACCTCCAGGGCCGCCTCAACGGCCGACTCGAAGTACCCGATCTCATCCACGAGGCCGACCCGGAGGGCCTCCTCCCCGGTGAAGATGCGCCCCGTCGCCAGGCGGAGGACTTCGCGGCGCTCGAGCCCCCGCCCCTCGGCCACGATGCTGACGAACCGCTCGTAGCCGGGCACCAGGAGCGAGTCCATCAGATACTGCCGCTGCTCCTCCGTCAGGTCGGCGGCGCCGAACATGTTGGGCCAATCCTTCTGCTCGCCCATCTTCAGGGTGACGGGCGTGACGCCCAGTTTGTCCTGCATCAGCCCCTGGAGGAAAAACAGTTGCGCGATGACCCCGATGGACCCCGTGACCGTCGTCGGCTGGGCGATGATGTGGTCGGCCGCGCAGGCAACGTAGTAGCCGCCCGACGCGCCGACGGAGTCCATGGCGGCGATGATGGGTTTCTCGCGGTCTCCCAGCAGCACGCAGACGTCGTGGTGGATCATGTCGGACGCGGTCAGCCCGCCGCCCGGCGAGTTGATGCGAAGGATGACCGCCTTGACGCGGTCGTCGTCGGCGGCACGCTCGATCTGGGCGTGGAGGTAATCGGCTAGCCCCTCGTCAAGGATGCCGTCCACGTAGATGACGGCAATCTTCTGCGAGGCCGGGCCCGCCTGGATGACGCGTTCCTGAAGAATATCCTCCGTCACGCCGCCCGTGAACGAGGCCGACACGGCGCCCACCAGCGCAATAACCGTCACCACCAGGACGACGTTGGCGACAACCGAGAGCACCAGCAGAATGGTGGCGAGGACGGCCCAGACGCTGCGGCGTTTCGGCCGCACGGGCGCAAGGCCCGGCAGGCCCGGTCCGACCGGCGTTCCATACGTCATGGTCCTTCCCCTTTGTCCCGGAGACGTCCCGATTCTAGGCCGTCCGCCCGGCAGCGTCAACTGCCAACGTGGCTGTGCCACGGCCGGGTGGCACTGGTGGCTTGTCCACCAGTGCGCAACAATAGAACGTATGCACTGGCGGGCGAGCCGCCAGTGCCACCCAGAGGTTTTGAGAGGCCCTTGACCCGCACGCGGCCGGTCAACTACGATTGGCGCGGAACGCAAACCACGCGGGGACCCCACGCCATGGCCAAACGCCTGTCGAAACGTGAGCGGCTGGCGCGCTCGATTGCCGGCCGGCCGGTGGACCGGCTGCCCGTCGCCCTCTGGCGCCACTTCTTCCGCGAGGAAACCAGCCGCGACGGCCTTGTCCAGGCCATGCTCCGCTGGCAGAAGGAGTACGACTGGGATTTCCTGAAGATCAACCCGCGCGCCTCCTACCACGTCGAGGACTGGGGGAACCGCTACGAGTTCTCCGAGAGCGACGAGGTGAAGCCCTCGCTGGTGTGCGCGGCCGTCCACCGGCCGGACGATTTCCGCCACCTGGACCTGCTCGATGCGACCGGCGCGGGCGACGGCCGACCCGCCCCCGTCCTGGCCGACCACCTCGGCGCCGTCGCCGACCTGCGCAAGGCCCTCGGACCCGACGTGCCGATGCTGATGACGATCTTTACGCCGATGAGCATCGCGGCCGACCTGGCCGGCGGACCGCAGGACCTCGCCGCACTCATCCAGGCCGACGCGACGATGGTCCACGTCGGCATGCGGGCGATCACCGACACGTTCGTCCGCTTCGCCCGGGCCTGCCTCGACGCCGGGGCCGACGGGCTCTTCTTCGCCACCACCCACTGCGCGACGACGACGAACTTCACCCTGGAACAGTATGAGGAGTTCGGCCGGCCGTACGACCTGGAGGTCCTCGAGGCAGCGGCGGGGGCGCCCCTGAACCTCCTGCACGTCTGCAAGTCGCACGCCCTCGTGCGCGAACTGGCGGACTACCCCGCGGCCCTCCTCAACTGGGACATGCGCGACCCGACCAACCCGCCGATGAGCGAGGCAGCGGCCCTGGCGCCCGACAGGGCCCTCGTGGGCGGCCTGGACCGGGCGCTCTTCACCCAGGAAGGGGCGTGCGGAACGCTGCTGGCCCAGTTGGACGAAACGCGACGCGAAATGGACAAGCGGCCGTTCGTCGTCGGCTCGACCTGCGCCATCGAGACCACGAGCGACCCCGGCCTCGTGCGGGCCGTCCGCGACGCCGTCGGACGCTGACGCCGGGAGACGCCGAGCGATGTCCCCCAAAACCGCCGAAGCCGATAAACCGGAAGCGACGGTCCACGACATCATCATCGTCGGGGCGGGCATCGCCGGCCTCGCCGCCGCCATCTACACCACCCGCGAACGCCTCTCCACCCTCGTCCTGGAGAAACTCCTGCCCGGCGGCCAGATCCTGACCACCGCCCGCGTCGAGAACTATCCGGGGTTCCCCGACCCGATCGGCGGCATGGAACTGGCCGACCGCCTGAGCCGACAGGCCGCTCGCTTCGGCGCCGAAATCGTCTCGAGCGCCGCCGTCACGCGCATCGAACCCTGCCGCCAAGAAGGCTGCACTTTCACCGACGTCTTCGTCGGCGAGTCCCGCCGCCGCGCACGCGCGGTGCTCCTCTGCGTCGGATCGGAATACCGCAAACTCGGCTGCCCGGGCGAGAAGGAGTTGACGGGCTACGGCGTCAGTTACTGCGGCACGTGCGACGCCCCGTTCTACGAGGGCAAACACGTCGTCGTCGTGGGCGGCGGCAACACGGCACTGGACGAGGGGCTCCACCTCCTGAAATTCGTCAAAAAGTTGACCTACGTCGTCCTCGATCCGGAGTTCCGCGCCGAGAAAATCCTCGTCGAGGAACTCGCCAGGCACGGGGACAAGGTCGCCACCCACTTCGAGAGCACCGTGACGGAAATCTTCCCTGGCACAGCAGGCGTGCCTGACGGCGGCCCGAAGAAAGTGACCGGCGTCCGCGTCAAGAACGCCAAGACCGGCGAGGAGCGCAAGGTCGAGTGCGACGGCGTCTTTGTCTTCATCGGTCTGTCGCCCCAGACGGCGTTCCTGCGCGGCACGCTCGACCTGGACGAGCAAGGGTTCATCAAGACCGACGCCTGCACCCTGCGCACCAGCCTGCCGGGCGTGTGGGCGGCGGGCGACGCACGCTCCGGCGCGCTGAAACAGGCCGCCACCGCCGCCGGCGAAGGCGTCGTCGCCGCCCTGAACGCCAAGGAGTTCCTGAAGCGCGAGCACGGCGTCCGGGCCCGGACGTAGGCGCCACAAAAGCCGCCGCCCGAAGCAATGCCCCTGCCGGCCGCAAGGCAGACAGGGGCATGGGTTCGCCGTTCGCTTTTCGCGGCCGTCCCTTACTCGACGGTCACCGCGATGCCCGTCAGGGGCGCGATCTCGATGGTGTCGGCGTACTCCTTCTGGCCTGCCGGCACCTTGACGTCTTTCTTGATGATCTCAAAGCCTTCGCCGGTGGCCTTGGAGACCGTGACCGTTCGTTCCTTATCGGAAGGCGGCAGGACGAGTTTCAGGTCCACCGCGACCTTGGCATAGTTCAGGCCCTTGGCGAAATCCTTGTAGCCGGTCCCGCCGTAGGCCCAGTCGTAGTAGAGCACGGCGGTGGCCTTGTTCTGGCCCACGCTGCCGGAGACACGGACGTGCTTCAGGAGTTTCTCCGTCACGTCCTTGGCCTCCAGGCGGGTGTCGGCCCGTTCGTGGACGCCGTCTCGATCCACGACTACGAAGGACATGAAGGCATAGACCTTTTCCATTGGAACTACAAACTCGACAAACTGCGCGAGATCATGGCCGCCCACGGCGACGCCAAAAAACCCCTCTGGCAGACCGAGCGGGCCATGGCGGGCGTCCGCGGCAACGCCGGGTTCACCGGGATCAGCCAGGGCATCCGGATTTCGCTCCAGCGTGATATCCTCGAAACGTACGGCATCACGAACGAGCACAACAGCCACTATTACGTCAACGTCACGGGCTATAGCGACGTGCCGACGTTCGTCTTCTCGGAGGCCGGGCCGCATCCGGCGGCACTCATCTGCCGGATCCGCGCGGCGATGACCCGCGGCCGCAAGTTCGTCGGGAAGGTGGATTTCGGACCCACGGGCAACAAGATATTCCTGGGCCTGCGGTACCAGGGCGACGACGGCTCGACGATCACCCTGCGGAACCTGGGATGCCTGGACCTCCCCCTGGAAGTCGGCGTGACCGGCGGGGAATCGCTTGAGGTCGTGGACAGCTTCGGCAACACCGAGGCCGTGCCGGTCAATGGCGGCAAAGCCACCGTGACCGTCTCGCAGGTGCCCTGTTACCTTCGCCTGGCCCAAGGCCAGAACGTGACGATCCGGCCATGGAACTTCGGCCAGAACATCGCCGCGCAGGCGAAGTTCACTTATTCCGGCGGCACGACGAGCGACCCGAAAATCCTGACCGACGGCCTATTCCAGGGCTCTAACACCGATCTACCTTTCGGAGACCACTGGCATGGCACCTACGCCGGCAAGGTCTTTAACGAGAAGCCCGAGACGTTCGAGATCGCCTTCAGCCGGCCGCGCACGATTGAGAAGGTGATCTTCTACGGCGTCCGGGCCGATAACCCGTTCTGCGCAATCCTGGACTACGACTTGCAGTACTTCGACAGCGGCACCTGGAAGACCATCGAGGAAGTCCGGACGCCCTGCCCCCCCAGCGACGTGGTCCAGACGTACCTGTGCAATACCATCATGTGGTATCTCGATAACAACTTCTTCGTTCACCAGTTCAAGACACCGGTCAAGACAAACAAGTTGCGGATGGTGGTGCGGCGGATCACCCTGGGGTGCATCACGGACATGATCGTCTCGGCAAACATTAACGCCGGCAAGCCCGCCAACCAGTGGTGGCATGCGAGCGGCGGGGAGCTGGAGTTCCGCGAGATCGAGATTTACGGGCCGGCGGCCTCGGCCAAGTGAGGCCCTGCAAGACGTGGCGGTGACCGGCCCTCGACCTGGCCCGCCGGCGCACCAAGGCTCAGGGTGCGGAGCGTCACGTAAAACTCAAGGCCGTCCCGAGAACTCGGGACGGCCTTGTTGCTTGCGCCGGACGCACCACCCGCAGCGGCCTGTATAGGGCAACCCTGACGGCCATGTTAACACCACCGCCTCTCGGGCAAAAAAGCCTTGCCAGCCCTTCCCCCTCCGGCTATAATCCCATCGCTGGTTGGGTCCTACGAAGAGGAGCGGTCCAGATGGCACACAAGAAAGGCCAGGGGTCCTCGCGGAACGGGCGCGATTCCAACCCCCAGTACCGCGGCGTGAAAATGTTCGGCGGCCAGGCCGTCAAGGTCGGCTGCATCATCGTCCGCCAGTGCGGGACGGTTTTCCGCCCCGGCCTGAACGTCGGCCGAGGAAAGGACGACACCCTCTTCGCCCTCAGCCCCGGAACCGTCCGTTTCCAGGGACGCAAGGTCCACGTCGTCCAGAACTGACGCGCCGAATCCCAGCGGTCCGGGCAGAAAAACCCGGGCCGCTTCTTTTTGCGCCGCCGCGCCCGCCGTTGCCATTGAGCCCAAAGGGCTGCGGCCGCCTCTTGTCGCATCGCGCGCCCCGTGATACCCTCTTGGCATGTTCATCGACGAGGCTGAAATCTACGTCAAGGCCGGCGACGGCGGCTCGGGGTGCGTCTCCTTCCGCCGGGAGGCCGGCATCCCCCGCGGCGGCCCGAACGGCGGGACCGGCGGCGACGGCGGCAGCGTCGTCCTCCACGCACGCGAGGGACTCGACACCCTCCTCGATTTCCGCGGACGCCACGACTGGCGGGCTCCCAACGGCGAGGCCGGACGCGGCAAGGACCAGACCGGCGCCACCGGCGAAGACCTCATCATCCCCGTCCCGCCCGGCACGCTCATCTACGACCAGCGCCGGGGGATCCTGATTAAGGACCTGGCGCGCCCCGGCATGACGGTGACCATCGCGCGCGGCGGGCGCGGCGGACGAGGCAACACCTCCTTCGCCTCGCCCACCAACCAGACGCCGCGAGAGTTCGAGCCCGGCGAGCCCGGCGAAGAGAGGGACCTCCGGCTGGAACTGAAACTCATCGCCGACGTCGGCCTCGTGGGCCTGCCGAACGCCGGCAAGTCGACGCTCCTATCGCGCCTCTCGGCCGCAAGACCCAAGATCGCCGCCTACCCGTTCACGACGCTTTATCCGCACCTGGGCATCGTCGAGGCGGGGCTGGAGCGCCGGTTTGTCATGGCCGACCTGCCGGGACTCATCGAAGGGGCGCACAAAGGCGTCGGCCTGGGCGACGAATTTCTGCGCCACATCGAGCGGACGCGTGTCCTCGTGCACATGGTCGAGGTCGAGCCGCACGCCGACCAGGCCCCCGCCGAGGCCTACCGGGCGATCCGGCGCGAACTCGAAGCCTACAGCCGGACCCTCGCCGAAAAACCGGAACTCCTCGTCCTGACCAAGGCGGACCTCTTGCCGCGAACGCCCGACGGCAACGTGGATGACTCGCTGGTGCGCCGCTTCGCCCGGGAAACCGGCCGCGACGTCCTCCTCATCTCCGCCGTCACAGGCGAGGGACTCAAGAAACTCGTCGCGGCAATCCTCGACCTCCTGGACCGCGCCCGCGAACCCACGCTTGCGGAGGGCGCTTCATGAGCCGCCTCATAGCCGTCAAGATCGGCAACACGACCGCCTCCGCCGCGCTCGCCTCCGACGGTGCTCTGGGCGACGTGCTTCGCGTTCCCGTCGGACGCCTGGAGAACCTCAAGGAAATCCTCACCTGCGCAGCATCCAGCGGCGGGGCGCGCCTGGCCGAAGAGGGCGCTGCGGTCATCGTCGCGTCGGTCAACCCGCGGGCGCTCGCGCATTTGCGCGGCATCGCCGTGGATGCCACCGGCGCCGAGCCCGAAGTGGCCGGTGAGGATTTCCCCATCCCCATCCGGGCCGACGTCGAGGAACCCGAACGCGTCGGCACGGACCGCCTTCTGGCGGCCTTGGCGGCGCGCGGGCGCCTCGGCTCGCCCTGCGTGGTGGTGGACCTCGGCACGGCCGTCACCGTGGACGCCGTCGCGGCGGACGGCGCGTTCGCCGGCGGCGCGATCTTCCCGGGCCTCGAGATGAGTGCCGACGCCCTCGCCCGCGGGACCGCCCTCTTGCCGAAGATCTCTCTGCCGACCGACGCTCCGCGCATCGGCCGCAGCACCGCCGAGGCCATCTCCGCGGGCCTGCTGCACGGCGCCGCCGGCGCCATTGCCGCGCTCGTCTCCGGCGCCCGCGCGACGGTCGGCAAGAAGGCGCCGGTCCTCCTGACGGGCGGCGATGCGGAGATTCTGGCCCCGCACCTGCCGACCGACATGCGCCAAGTCCAGCCGAACCTCGTCCTCGAAGGCCTCGTCCTCGCTTACCAGGAATGGAAGGGACGATGAACGCCTCCGCAGGCGGAACGTCCCGCCGGGAATGCTGCGCTGGCGTCTTTTCGGTTCTGACGCCGCCGGGTCGCGGCGGCATCGCCGTCGTCCGCTGCTTCGGACCCGCCGTCCCGGAGGCCCTCGCCGCCGCGTTCCGCCCCGCCAGGCATCGCCCCGGCGAAGCCGGCCGCGCGGAAGATTTGCCCGCCGTCGGCCGGCTGGCCTACGGCCACTTCTCGGACGCCGACGGGCAAGTGCTCGACGAAATCATCCTTCACCGCGCCGCGGCGGAGGCGTTCGAGATCAATTGCCACGGCGGCCCGGCGGCGGTCGAGGCCGTCTGCCGGCGATTGGCCGCACTGGGTCTGGAGCGCGTCGGCTCCGACCGGCTGCTCGAACTGGCGGGCGCCAGTCCCATCGAACGCGACGCCCGCCGGCTGCTCCAGTCCGCCCGTACCCCGCTTGCCGCGCGGATCCTCCTCGACCAACTGAACGGCGCGCTGGGTCAGGCGCTCGCGGCCGTCGCGGCCGACCTCCAGGCCGGGCTACGCCCTGGCGGAGCCGGGCGCAAGGACGACGCACGCCGAGGAATCGAGACGCTCCTTGCGCGGTGGCGGACGTGCGGACGGTTCCTCGCTCCCGGCGCGCCGGGACGCATCGCCGTCGCCGGCCGACCCAACACGGGCAAGAGTACCCTCGTCAACCGCTTCGTCGGCACGGAGCGCGTCATCACGAGTGCCGCGCCCGGCACGACGCGCGACACCGTCGAAACCGAGGCGGCCATCGAGGGCGTCCCCCTGCTCCTCGTGGATACGGCAGGCCTCGGTGAGGCCCAGGCGGCGGTCGAGCGCGAGGGCGTCGCGCGGGCTCGGCGCCAGATGGCCGAGGCCCCCCTCGTCGTCTATCTGCTCAATGCGGCCGAGGGCGTCCAGCCCGAGGACGCGGCTGCGCTCGCGGCGCTTGGCCCGCGGGCGCTGGCGGTGTGGAACAAGTCGGACCTGGCCTGCCACGGCGTAGTCCCGCCGGGACGAAGCCGGGCGCCCGAGGCGGAAAAGGGGACTGGCTCCTTTTCCGGACGTAGGGAAAAGGTGCCTGTCCCCTTTTCCGCCCTTCGCGTTTCGGCGCTTCACGGCGACGGGATGGACGCGCTGGGACGAGCGATCCTCGCGCGTCTCGGTTGGCAAACGCCTCCGGCGGGCGACGCCGTCCCCTTCACCCCCGCCCAGGCCGCCGCCCTCGAATCGGCGTGCGCGGCCCTTGCGCGCGGCGATGCCGCCGAAGCGCGCAAAAACCTGGAATTGCTCCTCAAAGCGCCCGCAGGATGCGCGCGATGTCCTGCCACAGAATCAGCAGAAACACCACGCCCATGAGCGCCCATCCCGCCGCCCAGAAAGCCGACTGGACCTTCAGCGAGAGGGCCCGGCCGCGGAGTTTCTCGATGAGCGCAAAGAGGATGTGGCCGCCGTCGAGCGGCGGAAGCGGCAGGAAGTTGATGACCGCCAGCATCACCGAGACCATCCCGAAAAAGTTTATCAGCGTCCCCACGCCCTTCTCGGCCAGGGTGTAGGACGCCTGGAAGATCAGGACCGGTCCGCCGACCGCCTGGGTGCTCACCTGGCCGCGGATCAGTTGCAACACCGTCGCGTACGTCCGCCGCATCCACATCCACGTCTGCCGCAGTCCCTCCCCCGCCGCCGCCAGCGGGTTGTAGATTCGCGGCAAGGGGACAAAAAGCGGGGCCGCGCTCACCCCCGAGAGGGGGAATCGCTCCAGCGGCACCGCGTCGGCCGCCAGCGACGTCTCCACCGTCTGGTTCCCGCGCGCCATGCGAATCGGCGTCGCCTTCGTCGGTTCCTCCAGGAGCGTCCGGAGCATGGCTTCCCAATCGCCGGGCGCTTTGCCGTTCTTCCCGACCGCCAGCACGAGGTCGCCCCCCCGCAGTCCCCCGCGCTCCGCCGCGCCGCCCGCCTCGACGCGCCCAATCTGGACGGGGTTCCCCGGAGCGGCGGTCATCTTGATGCCCACCATCGGCCGCTCCTCACCGCCCTCGGTCCGCATCGCCACGCTGCACGACGTCTCCACCCGCTTCCCCCCGCGCCACAGCACCAGGTCCACCCGGCCGTCGGCCCCGGCCTCCTTGACGAGGTTGACGAACTCCTCCGCCGTCGGCCAGGCCGTCCCGTTCGCTTCCGCAATGCGGTCCCCCTGCTCCAGACCCGCCTCCGCAGCGGGGCTGTCGGGGAGAACCTTCGCGACGGCCATCGGCGGCGCGAACCCGAACTGGTAATCCTTCAGCTGCGCCGGGTCAACCACAAGGTCCCGCGGCTCCCCGCCGCGCTCGATGCGCAGGGTCACTTTCCCCGGCGGCGCTTGCTCCAGGGCGGCGACGGCGTCGTAGAGTTGGCCGACTGGGCAGCCGTTCACGGCCAGGATCCGGTCGCCCTTCGCCAGCCCCGCCTGGGCCGCAGGCGAGTGCGCAAACACCTCGCGCAGCACGGGCTCGTAAGGCATGCCGATGCCGAGCACCGGCCAAAGCGCCCCTTCGGGGCGTTCACTCGCCAGTTCAAACGTCTTCGTCTCCGCCACGCCGCCCTCCGCCCCCGGGCGCTCGACCGTCAGGACAAACTCGGTCCCGGCATCGCAGAGGGAGACCGCGTACATAAGGTTGTCGAAGGAGGCGAGGGGCTTCATTTCCTCGCCGGGCCGTCCGATGGCCACAAGCCGGTCGCCCGGTTCGATGCCGGCCTTCTCGGCGGGCAAACCCGGTACGACCGCCCCCGCGATCGGCGCCCCCGCCTTCACGCCGATGAGAAACGCCACCGCGAAAATCACGACCGCCATCGCGGCATTCATCGCCACCCCCGCCGCGAAGATGACGGCCCGTTGCCAAACCGGCTTCCGCCACAGCCCGCGCGGGTCGTCCGCCCCTTCGGCCTCGGGATGCTCGCCCGCCAGGTCCACGAACCCGCCCAGCGGCAGGACACGCAGAGAGTACTCCGTCTCGCCGCGCCGCCACTTCACCAATGCGGGCCCGAATCCGAGCGCAAACTGGCGGACGCGAACGCCGAACGCCTTCGCCGCCAGAAAATGCCCCAACTCGTGGACCAGAATCAACAGGCCGATCCCGACCGCTATTTCGACGATGTAGAGGATGTTAGGCACCGCGCAGTTTCCTCCCTTGCCCAGGCGTCTGTGTGCAGGATGTCATCCAGCGTCGGCTCGGCCGTCCACGGATGAGCCGCCAGGACGCGCTTCACCGTCGGCACGATGTCCGACAGGCGGATGCGGCGGTCGAGGAACGCCCCCACCGCCACCTCGTCGGCCCCCGAAAGCGCCGCCCCGCTCGTCCCCCCGCGACGCACCACCTCAAAGCCCAACTCCAGCGCCGGAAACTTCTCGCGGTCCGGCTCTTCAAAGTGCAGCCGACGAAGCGCCGCAAGGTCCAACCGCTCCCACCCCGCCTCACGCCGCACCGGCCACGTCAGCGCGTACTGAATCGGCAACCGCATGTCCGGCGGACCCAACTGCGCCATCACCGAACCGTCCGCAAACTCCACGAGCGCGTGCACCACCGACTCCGGGTGCACGAGCACCGCAATCTCCTCCGCCGCAAGACCGAACAGGTGATGCGCCTCAATCACCTCGAGCGCCTTGTTCAAGAGCGTCGCCGAATCCACCGTAATCTTCGGGCCCATCGTCCACGTCGGATGCGCGAGCGCCTCCGCCGGCGTGACCGTGTCCTGGTCCTCGCGCGGCCGGCGGTAGAGCGGGCCGCCGCTTGCCGTCAGAATCACCCGCCGCACTTCCTCCCGCCGACCGCACGCCAGCGCCTGGAACACCGCCGAGTGCTCGCTGTCCACGGGAATGACTTCGGCCCCCGACCGCCGGGCCTCGGCCATCACCAGGCCCCCCGCCATCACCAGGCTCTCCTTGTTCGCAAGCGCCAGGCGCTTCCCGGCCCGCACAGTCGCCAGCGCCGCCGGCAGCCCCGCCCCGCCCGCCACAGCCGAGAGGACGATGTCCACGTCCGCACGCGACGCGATCGCTGCAAGGCCCTCGGCGCCCGAGTAAATCTCGGGTCCGACGCGCTTGGGCAAGGCCTCGGCCAGCGCCCGCGCCGCCTCTTCGTCTGCCACCGCCAGATACCGCGCCCCCGTCTCGGCCGCCTGCTGGGCGAGGCGCTCAACGCTCGACCCCGCCGCCAGCCCGACCACCCGATACTCCGGGCCGAGCGCGGCGATAACCTCCAGCGCCATTCGCCCGATGGACCCGGTGGACCCGAGGACGGCTACGTTCGGCACGGCGTGGTTCTCCCCTGCCTCCGCAGGCGAACAAGTGTACGTGCCGCGCCGTTGCCTTGCAATCCCAAACCGCTTTTCCCCTCTCCCTCGATGGGAGAGGGCGAGGGTGAGGGTGAACCGCCCGCTTCCCGCGCTGTCATGCCGAGTCCTGGCGCGCCGGGATCGAGGCATCTCGCCGGGCTGCTGTGCGTTCCGCAATCCACGTTGATTTGTATTGCCCTTGCCCCACCCACCGGTATATTTGAGCCATGCGATCCATCCGCACCGGCACCGGGGCGCCCTCGATCCGTCCGGTTACGGGCGTCCCCGGAATCCCGAGTCAAAATGATGTGAAAGTCCGGAGTCAGTCGTTACCGGGACATTGACGGGCGAATGCGAGTTCAAAGGCAAAGGTTCAGGAAAAGTTGATGCCGCTACGAAAACGATTTCCACTGGCAGTGGTTTCACTCCTCCTGGCAGGGGCGCTTTACCTGCCTTGCGTGCACCTAGTGTTCCGCCCGGCTGCAAGCGACCTGGTGGCCGAAACCGGCGTGGCGCCGCTGCCGGCTAAGTTGGCCGCTCACCAAATGCGGGCGTGGGCCGACCGGCAGATCCTGGAAGCCGACCTTGCGAAAATGCGCCCGATCAACGCCGAGTGGGACCTCATGGGGCGAAGTTTCCTCGTCTGGGCGCTGGGCAACATGGCCCTGCGAGACGCCGCGCAGATGCCGCAGGCTTTGGACGTCATGGACGGCGTCCTTGACGAGACTCTCCGACTGGAGCGACAGAATGGGATGTATTTCTTTCTCATGCCATACGCTCGTGGAAAGCCTTGGGTCCAGCAGCCGGCCCGGAGCCTGTTCCTCGACGGCGAAATCGCTCTTATGCTTGCCGTCCGATGCGTCGTCCAGCCCAAGCCGCAGTACCTGGACGAGTTGGGCCGACGCGTCGAACAGATGGTCCGGCGAATGGAGGCCAGCCCCTCGCTCTCGGCCGAGAGTTACCCGGACGAGTGCTGGACCTTCTGCAACACCACGGCCCTGGCGGCCGTGCGCGTAAGCGACTACCTTCTCGGCACCGACCACTCGACCCTCGTCGCCCGTTGGGTCGAGCATGCCAAGACGAACCTCATTGACCCGGCGACGGGGCTGCTCATCTCCGCCTACACGCTCGACGGCCGCATGATTTATCCGCCCGAAGGATCGAGCATCTGGCACGTGAGCCACTGCCTGTTCCTGCTAGACGAGTCCTTCGGTCGGCAGCAATACGAACTGGCGAAGCAACACCTGGCCAGCGAGGCGATGGGGTTCGGCTTCGCCCGCGAATGGCCGGCGCAGCATCGGGGCCGGATGGACGTGGATTCGGGGCTCGTGGTGCCCGGGTTGGACGCGTCGGCGGCCAGCAGCGGCCTAGCCTTCGTGGCGGCCGGCACGTATGGCGACATGGACTTTCTTCGACGCCTGGCGACGACGCTCACTTTCGCCGCCTTTCCCGTCGAACACGACGGCGCCCTGCAATACGAGGCCGGCAACCGCGTCGGCGACGCGGTCATCCTGTATGGTCTGACCGTGGGGCCGGTCTGGCAGAAGGTCAAGCGAGGCCGCCCGTGAGCGAAAAACCCCAACCTACCTCGGGCGGAGAGGCGACGCCCGCCGTCCAGAAACCCGCGCGGCAACGACAGCCGATCTCGCCCGGGGGGTTGGTCGCGGTCGCAGCATTTATCGCAATGGCATACGGTGTCGGCCACGTTCTGGGCTGGCGAGAGTATGTCTCCTCTGTGTTCGCCACCTCCGCCGGTTCGAGCAGCCACATAATCATGGGCCTGCTCTATGCGATCGCGTATTTCGGATTCGTGCTGGTGGCGCCCTTGTTGGTCTTGGCGGCGGCCCTATTCGCAATCCTTTCCCGTATCTTCGCCCGAACACGATGACATCCTGCCGTGAATCAGTTGCCGTCGCTCTGGTTCGCCGCCCCTTTGAACGTTGAGCGTTGAATGTTGAACATTCGTCGTTGTCCTTCTTCCCGTCCTCCAGCCTCCAGCCTATACACAATTTCCCCGCCGCTTCGCACCGACAGGGGACAAACGAATAGACACATTCCAATGCGTCACGTGGACGCCCTCTGGTGCAGAACCGTCCCGGTGCGAAGTGCGGAAGGAAAGGCCAACGGCTCGCGCCGGACGTCTGCCGGACCGTCACTTGGACCTTGAAACTCGGAACTCCAGACTGTGTACCAAACGGCACGCCAAACCGAGGTCAGCCGGGGGCAAAACGGGGGCAAATCGAGGTTCCCGCGGGGCAGCACGGGGCATGTACGGGGCACGGCGGGGCACATTTTCCGCCACGCGTCGGCAATCGGGTGCCGGTTACTCCGACTTCGGCGATTCGGGCGCGGGGGGCTTCGCTTCCGCCTTCGGCGCGTCGGCCGGGGCCGGTTTGGGAGCCGCCTTGGCGACGGGCGAGGTGTCGCGCTTCACTTCGACCGGCGGCCGATCGTCCTTCGGCTTCCCGGCCGCGGGCTTGCCTTCCCTGGAGTCCCGGCGCGCCGGGGTCGAAGGGGCAGCGGGTTTGGCCTTGGCGGTCTTGGCCTTGACAGCCTTGGGCGGCTTGCGAACGGGCGGTTTCTTCTTCTTCCGCTGGGCTTCGGCCGCGGTGACCACCTGGCTGGCGTTCCACTGGTACTTCTTCTGGAACTTCTCGACCCGCCCGGCCGTGTCCACAAACCGTTGCTGGCCCGTGTAGAACGGGTGGCAGCTGGAGCAGACTTCAACGGCCAGTGCCTTGGCCGTGGCGCGGGTCGTGAAATTGTTGCCGCAGCCGCACGTCACCTTGCATTCGACGTATTCGGGGTGAATGTCCTTTTTCATCCTGACACCTCTTGTGCGCGTCCGTTTCGTAAGCCCGGAACGGGGCATTATAGCCGCCCCCGCGGTCGATGCAAGTCCTTTTCGCTCCTCGGAGGAGAAAGGGTCTTGTGGGAGAAAGGGGGTGGGCGCGGCGGCGTTTTTCGGTTGACGCGGGCCGGCGCCGGACGATAACCTTTCGGCCATGAAGCGGCGCGGCGGGAACCAAGCCCTGGGCCTTACCCGGTAAAACCCGGGGCCGGTCCGCGCACCGACAGACAAGGCGGCCTCGGGTGAAAAAGCCCGCGGCCGTTTTCGTGGGCGGAAACGGTTAGCCGCGACCCGATGCGTCCGCCATAGTCCCGATTCATCGGGACGACGGCGGAAGGGGAGCGCGAACGCTGAAGCGAGGCGGAGCATGAACGCATACGACCCGAAGCGAATCGAGGCGAAGTGGCAGGCGTGGTGGGAGGCGCACGGCACGTTCCGGGCCGACGGACGCCGGCCGAGAGACAAAAAGTTCTACTGCCTCACCATGTTCCCCTACCCGTCGGGGATGCTGCACGTCGGCCACGGGCGGAACTACATCATGGGCGACGTGGTGACGCGCTATAAGATGATGCGCGGGGCCGAGGTCCTCTCTCCCATGGGGTGGGACGCGTTCGGCCTGCCGGCGGAGAACGCGGCAATCAAGAATCAGAAACTCCCCGCGACATGGGTCCGCGAGAACATCGCGACCATGAAGGGCCAGTTCCGCCGATGGGGCGTCGGCTACGACTGGCGCCGCGAAGTGAACACCAGCGCCCCCGACTACTACAAGTGGACGCAGTGGATTTTCCTCGTCCTGCACGAGCGGGGCCTCGCGTACCGCAAGCACGCCCCGGTGAACTGGTGCCCGAGTTGCCAGACGGGCCTTGCGAACGAGGAAGTCGTGGACGGGCGGTGCGAGCGGTGCGGGGCGGAAGCGACCCAGAAGGACCTTCCGCAGTGGTTCTTCCGCATCACCACGTACGCCGAGCGGCTGCTCGAGGACCTGGCGCTCCTGGAGCGGTGGCCGGAGACCGTCCGGACGATGCAGGCGAACTGGATCGGGCGGTCCGAAGGGGCACGCGTGGAGTTTCGCTTGGAGGACGGGACACCCCTGCCAATCTTCACGACCCGGCCGGACACGCTCTGGGGCGTGACGTTCATGAGTCTGGCCGCCGAGCATCCGCTCGTCGCGAAGTTGGTCAAGGGCTCGAAACGCGAGAAGGAGGTCCTGGCGTTTTGCGAGCGCGTGCGGCGTCAGGGAACAGCCGCCCGGGGTGACGCGGAGGTCGAGAAGGAAGGCATCGCGACGGGCGCATACTGCGTGAACCCCGTCAACGGCGAGCGCGTACCCCTGTGGGTCGCCAACTATGCCCTGATGGAGTACGGGACGGGGGCCGTGATGGCCGTGCCGGCCCACGACCAGCGGGACTTCGAGTTCGCGAAAAAGTACGGCCTGCCGATCCGCGCGGTGATTCAGCCGGAAGGCAAGACGCTGCGCGCGGAGGAGATGACCGAGGCCTACGTCGAGGCGGGCGTGATGGCCGACTCGGGCGACCTTTCCGGCACGCCGACGCCGAGCGGCATCCCGGAGGTGATAGCGCACCTGGAGAAGCAGGGGTGGGGCGAGCGGACGGTCCACTACCGGATCCGCGACTGGCTCATCAGCCGACAGCGGTATTGGGGCGCGCCGATTCCGATTGTCCACTGCGCGAAGTGCGGGACGGTTCCCGTGCCGGTGGAGCAACTGCCGGTCGAGTTGCCCGACGAGACGGAAGTTGAGTTTCCGCCGCGCGGCGAAAGCCCCCTGGCCAAGGTCAAAGCGTGGGTCGAGACGAAGTGCCCGAAGTGCGGAGGCGAGGCCCGGCGCGAGACCGACACCCTGGCCCAATGGCTCTGCTCGTGCTGGTATTTCCTGCGGTACACGATGACCGAAGAGGAGCGCAAGGCGTCGGGCAACGCCAAGCCGTTCGACCGTGCGGCCGTGGACTACTGGATGCCGGTGGACCAGTATATCGGCGGCGTCGAGCATGCCGTCCTCCACCTCCTCTACACGCGATTTATCTGCAAAGTTCTCTATGACGCGGGGCATGTGGGTTTCCGGGAACCGTTCCAGGCGCTCTTTACGCAGGGGATGATCTGCAAACAGTCGCCGAAGACGGGGAAACTCGAGAAGATGTCGAAGTCGAAAGGGAACGTCGTCTCGCCCGACGCCGTCATCGAAGCCTACGGGGCGGACACGCAGCGGCTCTATACGCTTTTCGTCGGCCCGCCGCAGAAAGACGCGGAGTGGCAGGACGATGCTGTGGTCGGCGCGCGGAGGTTCCTGGAGCGCGTGTGGCGTGCCGTGGGCGATTACCAGCCGGCCATTGCGGGCGCGGAGTCCTACGCCGGTGACGGGGCGGACCTCGCACCTGAAGCCAAGGCCGTCTGGCGAAAAACGCATCAGACCATCCGCAAGGTGACGGAGGACATCGAGCACTCGTGGCAATTCAACACGGCCATCGCGGCCGTGATGGAACTGGCAAACGCGATGGGCGCCGCGGGCGAATCGCTCGCCGAAGCGCCGGCCGTCGCGCGGCTCGCGCTGGAGGCGATGGCGCGCCTCTTGCACCCCTTCGTGCCGCACGTCACGGAGGAACTCTGGCAGGCGCTCGGGCACGAGCCTTCGATTCTGGCGGCGGGTTGGCCGGAGTTCGACGAGTCGGCCTGTGCGGAAGAAAGGATAGCGGTTCCCGTGCAAGTGGATGGGAAGGTTAGGTTCAGAGTGGAAATCTCGCCCGGGCTTGACGAGGCCTCCGTAAGCGATCTTGCGTTGGCGAGCGATTATTGTACGAGTCACGGTATAACCAAAGACCAAATCATCCGCACAATCTGGGTCCCGGACAGGCTATTGGGATTCGTTGTGAGTACGGACGACTAACGGGATCTTGCCGGGTGCCATGCTTTCGCTTGCGAAAGCATGTTGCCGACCCCCGCAGAAGCATGCTTTCGCAACGGCGCGAAAGCATGGCACCCACCTGTTCACGCCGGGGGGCGGGGCCTTATTCCCCTTCGCGGAAAATATCACTTGACAGGCGACGGGCTGCCGATAAAATCAGGATGACATGCGTGGCATTATAAAGCCTGAAAGGGACTCCATGAAGGCATTCAATACCAAAACGGCCGGCCGAGTCACGGGGGCAAGCCAAAAGCAGCTGATCTATTGGGACAAGACGGGCCTAGTGAAACCTTCGGTGGCGGGGGCATCTGGGCGCGGGAGCCGACGGCTCTACTCTTTCCTGGACCTGGTTCAGATTCGCGTGGCCAAGGAATTGCGGGAGCGAGGCCTGAGCCTTCAGAAGTTGCGTAAGGCGATCCACGTGCTCAAAGAACATCCGGAGGAGGTGCGGCATCCGCTGGCGGAACTGAGGCTGATTACGGATGGGAAGGCGCTCTTTCGCCTGACGAGCGACCCCGAAGCGCTGGAGGATATTCTAAAGCGAGGCCAACTGGTGTCGGCGCTGGCTATCAAGCCGCAATGCGATTACGTGCGCCAGCGCGTGGCCAAAACCATTCGCAAGGCGAAAGAAAAGGTGGACGTCATGGGCAAGACCTACACCGTTCTTGTGGAGGCGGATGTGGTGGACGGGGGGTTCATTGCCGAGTGCCCCGCCCTGCCGGGGTGTGTGACGGACGGGGAGACGCCTGAAGCAGCCGTGCGCAATGCGCGCGAAGCCATCGCCGACTGGCTGGCGGCCGGCGAGGGGAAACACCTTGCCAAGGCTGAGTAGCCTCCCCACGTCCAGAGTCATCAAGGCCTTCGAGCGCGCCGGTTGGCGGATGCGCCAAGGCGGCAAGCACATGGTGTTGACAAAGTCGGGGACGGCGGCCCGGCTGACAATCCCCCGGCACCGGACGGTCAAACAGGGCCTGCTCATAAAGCAGATCAAGAATGCAGGGTTGACGGTGGAAGAGTTTCTCGCTCTGTACCGGTAAGCCGCCGGACGGATTCGCGTAGCCCTTCCGCGGCGGCGAGCCTATACTTATCCACCATGGCGGTCGAGCGCGCAGAAGGCCCCCTCCGCGAGGCGCACAAGTGGATCTCGGACCTGGAGTTCGAGCGGGCGGACCCCGTCCGCCGCCTGCTCCGGGCCTGCATCGGCAACCCCATCGCCAACTACTTTCCGCACTCGGTGCAGCGGCTCGTGCTGGGCCTGATGCGGAGCGAACTGGCGGCGGCCACCTGGACGGAC
>Ga0307377_10001959_pt1 | contig 24896 bp, 19 predicted proteins | sample TR3MG_FD_202535 | JGI IMG/M metagenome (GOLD analysis project Ga0307377, IMG submission 202535) | Soil microbial communities from Risofladan, Vaasa, Finland - TR-3 | ecosystem: Environmental > Terrestrial > Soil > Coastal area > Acid sulfate soil | place: Finland: Risofladan, Vaasa | collected...
TGCTTTCCAGCCTCAATTGCCTGCCGCGCGTATTCAAAATGGCTTGCGTTCGGCGTACTCACAACGATCAGGCTCAGCGAGGGGTCCGCGAGCATCGCTTCCATCGTGCGGTAGGTCGTGATGTTTGGATAACGCGCTTCAGCCTGGTTCGTCGTCCGCTCCATGACCGCTGTCAATTCCAGCCCTTCGACCGAGCTAAGCAGAGGCGCGTGAAAGACCCGCCCACCTAAACCGAATCCTGCCAATCCTGCGCGAATCATTGTGTTCCTCCCGATTCCAGCATTCTTCTTCGCACGATTTCCACTAACTTTCCAGCTTATACCGCAGATCCGATCGCGCCTTTTGCCGTTTGCCTTCTCCGGGCCCGGAAGATGGATCGATGAATGGAAATGCCGACGCCGAGAGTATCATTATGGAAAGCACTGAATCAGGGACTGCGGCTTCCCCCCCGAACGCTGGCGAGCCGTACTCCACTGACCCCTGAACCTGTCGTAGCGATTGAGTGCGAGGAGCGTATGCACGAAACCAAGACAAAGCCAAAAGTTCTGGTAGTGGACGATGAGCGCGTAATCGCTGATACCCTTGCCATGATTCTGAATCAGAGTGGATTTGAGGCTCGCGCCATCTATTCCGGCGAGGGTGCGCTCGAGTTGGCCGCTACTTTTGAGCCAAATATGCTCATCTCCGATGTCATCATGGCGGACCTGAATGGGATTGATGCGGCCATCCGCATTCGCACCCTCCTCCCGGGTATAAAAATTCTCCTCTTCTCCGGCCAGGCCGCCACCGCTGACCTGCTCGAAAAGGCGCGTGCCAAGGGCTACGAGTTCGAGATACTCGCCAAACCTGTTCATCCTCAGGATTTGCTCAGCAGACTGCGGGCCTGACTGCGTTACCGCACAATCGAATTGCGGGAATCAAGTCAACGCCAGGTATTCATGCGCCAGTCGCACAACCATCGAGCCCTCGCCAACGGCCGACGCTACGCGGTTCATTGCCCCGGCACGGAGGTCCCCGGCCGCAAAGACGCCTGGCACGCTCGTCTCCAAAGGCAGAGGCTCGCGCTGCTCCTTCCAGATGCGCGTGTACCCATCGGCCGCCATCAGATCGCGTCCCGTGAGTACAAATCCCTTAGCGTCGCGCAGCACTTCAGCAGGGAGCCAGTCGCTGCAGGGACAAGTGCCGATGAAGATGAATAGTGCCTCGGCGTCCTCGGTTTGCGTCGAATTGTCGTCGAGCGAGGTGAGCGTGATTTTTTCAACATGCCCATCCCCCTCCACTTTAGCAACTTCAGTGCGCGGCCGAAGGTGAATATTCGGCATCTTGGCGATCTGGTCGATTAGATATTGCGACATGGTGTTACGCAGGTCGTCGCGGCGGACAACGATTTCGACCTCTTTTGCGTAGCGTGCCAGGTACATCGCGCCCTGCCCTGCGGAGTTTCCGCCACCCACAACCAGTACGCGCCGATCGCGGAAGGCAGAAGCCTCAGTAGTAGCTGCGCCGTAATAGACACCTGCGCCGGTGTGCTCGGCGATGCCGGGAGCGGGATGCTCTCGATAGAGCATCCCAGTTGCAGCCAGCATGACGCGAGTCACGATCTCACGCCCGTCGCTGAGTGCGAGCCGCTTGTATCCTCCATCGATGGTTACGCTGGTGACTTCAAGAGGGGCGAGGAACTCAGCGCCCAGCCGTTGTGCCTGCGAGAGCGCACGGCGCGTAAGTTCGCTGCCGCTGACACCAGCGGGAAAGCCAAGATAGTTTTCAATACGCGAGCTAGTGCCGGCTTGTCCGCCCGGTGCGTGACGATCAAGCAGGAGCGTCCGCAACCCTTCTGACGCACCGTACACAGCTGCAGCGAGGCCCGCCGGTCCCGCTCCGACAATCGCGAGATCATACAAATCGTAGGCCGCGACCATTTGCTTTCCCAACTGTTCGGCCACCTGGCGCGGAGCTGGGTTGCGCAATACGGGTGTGCCGTCATCGAAAAAGAGTGCAGGCAGGTCGTCTTCGCCAATCCCAGCCGCATCGAGCAGCGCGTGCGCATCCGCATCGCGATTGACCTCAAGCCAGCGATAGGGGATCAGGTTGCTGGCGAGAAAATCCTTGATAGCATGCGATTGCGGCGACCACTGATGACCGACCAGCCGCAGTCCCTTTGATTCAGGGAGACACTCAGCCTGCCACGCATCCAGCAGATCGTCGACTGCTGGGAACAGGCGCTCCTCGGGAGGATCCCAGGGCTTGGAAAGGTAATGGTCAAGATGTGCCTCGTTGATGGCCTTCACCGCGGCGTCAATATCGGAGTAAGCAGTGAGCAGCACTCTGCGTGCCAGCGGATAAATGGGGCGCGATTGGGTGAGGAACTCGCTGCCCATCATGCCGGGCATACGCTGATCGCTGATGATGACTGCCAGAGCGTCTCCGCGGCTCTTGAGTTCGCGGATGGCGTTGAGGGCCTCGTTTCCGGAACTAGCGCTCATGACTGTGTAATTTTCGCGGTAGCGAGAGCGGAGATCGCGGCGTACGGCTGCGAGAACTTGTGGATCGTCATCAACGATGAGCAGAACGGGCTTGATCATCGGGATGCTCCTGTGGCGGCGGAATCGGCAATTGGCAAGGTCACTCGAAACTCCGTGTGGCCCGGTTGCGACTCAACTTCGATTGTGGCATCGTTGTGTCCCACAAGGCGTCGGACGATGTCCAAGCCAAGACCGGTGCCCTGCCCCATCGGCTTGGTGGTAAAAAACGGGTCGAAGATCTGGTCGCGGATTGCTGCGGGAATACCGGGACCGTTGTCCACAATGCTCACCACGACGCGCTGATTTTCCCGCTTTGCCAGCACCTGTATGCAGCTGCCCTCAGGTACGGCATCCAGAGCGTTGTCAATCAAATTTCCCCATATCTGATTCAGCTCACCTGCGAATCCGCGCACACGCGGTAGACCTTCTTCGAGTTTGATGTCGACCGCGATCGATTTTACGCGCGCCTTCGACCTGAGTACGGCCACAGTGTTGCCAAGGCTCGGGCGCAGGTCAACCGGCTCGGATACATTGGCATGGTCCATGTGCGTGAATCCTTTGATCGCTGTTACCAGACCAGAGATACGCATAGCCGCGTCCTGAATCTCCGCGGCCAGACTGCGCACCGCACACCCGGACGCCGCCCAGCGCAGCACAGCACTCAGGGCGGCTCCCTGTACTGTGCCGGCAAGCTGGTTGAGGGCGTCAAAGGTCACTTCAGTGTCGGCGAGTGTTTCCGCTGAATCCATATCCAGCCCATGATCGGCTAGCCAGTCGGCGATGGCGTCTTCGCGATCAGCGCGCTGCACTGGCGAGCGCACACCTTGCACCGCTTTGGCCAGGCATGCCGACCGGATCGCGTCCACGGCGGCCAGTTGCTCGTCGCTCAGCCGCGCTACGCCGAGTGCATGCGTCGCAGCCTCGGCCTGATCCAGCCGGTCCTCAAGCAGGCCTGCACTACGCTCGATGGCTGAGGCCGGATTATTCAGTTCATGTGCCAGGCCTGCTGAAAGCTTGCCCAGCGAAATCATCTTTTCGTTCTGCAGATTCTCCGAAGTGAAGTACCGGGTGCGATCGAGCATACTGTGCACCAGGATCGACGTCACCTCGTAGCATTCGTGTGTGAGTGCGCGGAGACATTCTCGCGGGATGGACAAGAGAACTGTTGATTCCTGGGCGATGGTATCCCCTGGGGCATTTACCAACCGCGAATAGGGCAAGAGCCCTGAGACTTCACCTGCTCGCCATTCAAAGGCCTTCTGCAGTCCGGAACCGCGGTCTACAAAGATCGCCACTCGTCCAGACAGCAACACGTAAAGGGCCGCGACGGGGGCGTCTTTATGAGACAGCATCTCACCGACTTCCAGCGTGCGCAGCGTTCCGTGCGCCGCCAGCCAAGCCAATTCTTCTCGGGGCGCCGTCCCCAAAGTATTGTGCTTCGTCAGCCGATCAACAATATCCATAGCCTTCACCTGCGTGCAGATTATGTGTCCAGTGGACGTTTGTATCTCGCTCAAAGGTAGCAGATGGATTGAACGGAGCCCAGCACAAAAGCTGGTGGTAGTTTTAGGTATTGATCGGTGCTCCAAGCTGATTTTCTTTTGACGATTCTTGACGAATGTCTTCGGATTGCAGGCAATCCTCTAGTCACAATCGAGTGACCGTCCCTAATGCTAATTGCGGGGCCGGCAATGAATTTGGCGGGAGCCACAGTTTAGATCCGGAGGCGGACAGGAATCTGTCATGAAGGAGCGGGGAAATTTATGGATTTGGATGCCCACGCTGAGAGGATTAACTGCTCTGGCCGGAATCGAACGATCCTACGACATCGCCAGAAAATTGCTTTGTGTCTACCTCAACTGCGAAGAAGCCCGCATCACCAGCGTCGGTTCCAGCACCGTGGAACGGCAACGGCCGGATGGAGATTTTTTGAGGAGGCTGGCGATCATGGTGGCAGTACTGTGGCCAATCTCTGCGGCTCTCTGGTCGATGCTGGACAAGGGAACGCGCAGTTTGCTGCTGTAATGAAAGTTACCGCAGCCGATGATGGCCATGTCGCGCGGAACGCGCAGACCGAGCTCGTATGCCCTGATCATCGCTCCAGTCGCAACGGTATCGTTAAAGCAGAAGAGAGCGTCCGGCCGTGGCTTCATGGCGAGTACGGCATCCATCGCCTTCCTGCCGCGCGTCTCTCCATCGGAGTCTGCCGGGTCATCAGAGGCGACGACATAGTTCTCTGGAACGCTGAGGCCATGTTTTCGCATTGCGTCCCGATAGCCCTCGGCTCTTTGATTGCCGACATTGGTCGCCGGTCCGCGGAAGTGAGCGATGCGCTTGCAGCCCTGCGCGATGAGGTGCTCGGTGGCGAGTTCTCCGATTCGGTAGTCATTGACGCCAACGAAGTTGCAGGAAAAGCCTTGGAAACTTCGATCGAGCAGAATCAACGGGACTCCTGCATGTCCGATCATCCTGAGATTTTCAGCATTTTTCTGGCAGGACGCGACGACGAAGCAATCGAGGCGGTGGGCAAGCATGTGTTCGATCTCGTCCTGTTCCAGGGTTGGATCGCTCTCGGAGGAAGAGACGAGGAGGAAGTAGTTTTTCTTGCGCAAGGCGGCGGCGAGCGCTTTGGCGATCTCGGAGAAGAAGGGATGAATCAGGTCGGGCACGACCAGGCCGACCAATGAACTGCGCCCGGTAACGAGGCTCCGTGCCGCCAGGTTGGGCCGGTAATTCAGGTGTTTAACGCGATCGAGGACCTTTGCCTTTGTCTCCTTTGCAACATCGGGGCGATCTCTGAGCGCCTTTGATACGGTTACGATGGAAATGCCGAGTTCCTCGGCTATGTCTTTAAGACGCACGACCATAGAGAAAGTGTATACAATCTTGCTCTATTAGCGAGCGCTCCGAGGGTGGGTAAAACGGGCTCGCGAGTGGGTGGTTATTCTGGAAGGAGAGGGATACTGTGGTAGACCGCGAGTTGCAGAAAAGAATGATGGCTGTGGCGCTGGAAGAGGCGCGGATGGGTCTTGCTGAGGGCGGCATCCCCATAGGGGCGGCGATCTTTACGTGTGACGGAGCACTCGTGAGCCGCGGCCACAACCGGCGTGTGCAGCAAAGCGACCCCAGTATTCACGCAGAGACGGACGCGTTCCGGCTTGCCGGCCGTCAGCGCCGCTACCGAGATCTGGTGATGGTGACGACGCTGGCGCCTTGCTGGTATTGCAGCGGACTGGTGCGGCAGTTTCGTTTTGGCGCGGTGGTGGTGGGCGAGAGCCGCACCTTTCGCGGTGGTGTGGACTGGCTGCGAGCCGGCGGTGTGGAGGTCGTCGATCTCGACAGCCGCGAGTGCAGGGAACTTCTGGAGAACTATATCGCGGCGCACCCAGACGTATGGAATGAGGACATAGGGGAAGAGTGAGAGGCGGCAGCCGAAGCCGGGAGCGGCACAGAGTAAAAGGAGGGCAGCCCCGATGGGGGCTGTCCTCCTTTTGTTGAGAAAGCGCAGCAGTTAGAAATCGAAATGCAGGGACATCTGCATCTGACGCGGAGCGCCGATGGTATGCGTGACGATACCAAGACCTGACGGGCAAGCATAAAAGCTGGTGGTCGAGGCGCCGGGCGTTCCGCAGCCGGTAGGCAGTACCTGTGTGGGAGAGCCGGGACCGGAGTTGGGGTAGGCCGGGAAGGGATTATAGTTCGCGTTTTGCGCAACTTCGTTGCCCGGAACATCCAAGCTGGTGGTATTGGTGAGGTTATAGACGTCGAATGTGTACTTGAAAGCGTACTTGTCTTTGAAGTTGAAGGTCTTCACCAGCGAGGCATCCGCGCGCTTCTGGAAGGCCTGCCTAAAGATGTTGCGCTGACCGTTGGTAAATCCTGTTTCGAACGGGTCGGAACTGGGGATGGCGCCATTGAGGCCCCCGGCGGGAAGCAGGGGAAGCGTGAAGCAAGCGGCGTTCAATGCAGGCTTGCCGCCGCTTGGGGTCCATGCGCCGGAAGCGCCCGTGAGCGCGGACTTGGCCGTGCATCCCTTTGCAAGCGGCACAATGGGATTAGTTATGCCGTCTGCGGTGGAGTAGTAGATGCTGCCGATGGCGCCTGAGAAGTCAATGACGCTGTAGGGCTGGCCGCTTTGCAGAACGGTGAGCCCAATCAGCGACCATCCATTGACGATGTCTCCTGGGATCGTGTGCGCCCTGGCGAAGTCTGGCACCTGGTAGATATAGGTGAAATTCAGGACGTGTGTGCGGTCGAAGTCAGCCGAACCGTAACCACTACGCAGGTTGAGGGGGTTATTGCCGTTGTAGAAGAGGCCGAGTCCGCTTTGCTCGTCGAGTGCGTGAGACCAAGTGTATGAAGCGCCGACCTGGATGCCATGGCTCATGCGCTTGTCAACGTGCACCTGAAGAGCGTTGTAGTCGGCGATGCCGGCAGCTTTATAGCTGATTGATTCTGCCGCATAGCCGATGTAGGGAACGCGGAGGTCGACATTGCCGCCTTCGTAGTTAGCCTGGTAAGCGCTGCCATCGGGCAGGACCTGACCGCCAACGTTATAGCCATAACTCCACTTCTGCGCGTAGGGGCCGCCGGCGAGAGTGGGATTGGTGGGCGAAGCAATGTTGGGCTGATTGAAGGGCAGCGGAATTACTTGATGACGGCCGAGGTTGCCAACGTATCCGATTTCGATGGCGAGGTCGCCGCGCGGCTGCCACTGGATGTCGAGAGTGTAGTTGATCGTGTATGGGAGCTTGTTGGCGCGATCGTAGACGCCGAGGGAGATAGGCTGGCCGCCATTCCCGATGCTGCCTGCGTTGGGAAGATAGCTGGCGAGATCGGAAGCTTTCGGGTTGTTGGGCGGAGGGAGTAAGGAAGTGCCGTAGGGATTTTCAAGGTTGCCTTCGGCCGCGGTGCCACCGCAGGTTGGAATATAGCCTTCATAGTAATAGAGCGATGCCGACGGACAGCTGGAAGCGTTCACAAAGGGAAGTTGCTGGTTGACGCCAAACGGACCACCAGTGACGGTGCCGATGGCGTAGCCTGGCGAGAAGTAGCTGAACAATTCGCCGCGATCGTAATAGATGCCGCCTCCGGTTCGTACTACTACCTTGCTGTGAAACATAGCAGGCTCCCAGGCTGCGCCGATGCGGGGTCCGATGCCCCACTGCCGGCCCGTGAGAGTGGTGTTGCTTATGCCCGTTGTTCCGTTGGCATTGTTTGCGGCGATGACAAAGCCTGGGTTCTCGATCACATCCGATGACACGTTGTAACTGTATAAGCTTGAATCGAAGTTAAATAGGCGGCCGTACTTTTCTGTCAGTCCTCCATCCCAGTCGTAGCGCACACCAGCGGTGAGAGAAAGTGTCGGTGTGATCTGATATTTGTCCTGCACGTACATACCCAATTGATTGGCACGATAGTAGCGGTTGGCATCGCCCTGAAGAAAGGAAGACACGTAGAACCCTGTAGCCGAACTGCCAGGAGTGACCTGTCCTTGAATCATCTGGCTGAAGTCGTCGGTTGCTACAGTTCCGGTTCCGGTGCGCTTGTCAATGGTGTTGAGCTGGGTGTAGGTATAGCTTGCGCCAAAGCTGACAGTGTGCCTGCCGAGAATCCAGATGGCGTTGCCCGAAGGAGCGATGCGGTTCTGGAACATGCCGGTGTTTGGTGCCTGGCCTTCCGCATTTGGACCGATATTGAGAATGGCTGACGATTCGCCGGAGGGTTGATAGTCGCCGAGCACGTTATAGACGGAGACGCCTGGAAAATATTTTGACCCGAACATGTTCATTGAACCAGTTCCCGCAGCGCCACCCGGAATTGAGTCTGGACCGAATGGCTGCTCGTTTGTGGCCCAGTTCTTTTCCCGCAGGATGCCGAGTGTTTGGGTGGTGCTGAGATTTGGCTTGATGATGAAGGTATTGATGATCGATGCAACCTGAGCTCCGGAATCGAGGTGCTCGGTGAACCCAGGGACGCTGGAATAGGAATATGGAGCAAGAGTGGGATCGTGCTGGTAAAAATACTTGAGGCTTACAGTGTCTCTTGCGGACGCGTTGTAGTCGAGGTTGGCAACGGCGGTATCGGCTATAAACCGGCCAGTGCCGGGAATGAAAGCATTGTCTATGTGCGCTGCGGTTGGCGTAGTGGGATAGAGGTTGTCATTGGGGATCAGCCACTTTCCTGGCTCGCCGGGTAAAGCGGGCGAGTTGAATAAGATGCGGGCAAGCGGATCTATACTGGCGGCTGTGATTGGAGTGCAGCCAAAGTTCGCCTGATCGTAGGCGGTACAAAATGAGTTGTTGGTGACAGTGGCTAGACCAGAGGCGGACCGGTCGTCGCTGAGGCCGACGGGGACGTCGAGCAGCGAGTCACCGATCTCCTGATCGGCGACGTGGAGATGTTGATAACCGACGAAGAAAAAGAGTTTGTCTTTGATGACGGGGCCACCGAAAGTTCCACCCAGGATGTAGCGATGCAGTTGCGGAACTTTGCTGTCGGCCGGAATATCCTCATCTTGATTGAAGAAGAAGGGTGCGGCATTGATCCAGTCGGTGCCGCGACGTCCATAGAGGCCGCCGTGATATTTGTTGGTTCCGGAGGAGGTGCTCATGTCGATGTGGGCGCCGGAGGTAGACCCCTGCTGCGCGTCATACATGGATGCGTTCACGCGCACTTCCTCGAGGGTTTCGGGCGCCGGAGTTGGGAGTGCATTGCCGATAGAAAGGTAAATAGAAGCGGCAGAGGGAATTACGCCGCCGGCGCCGGTACTCGAGGAGACGCCAGTGCTGTTAATCACTCGCGCAGAGGGAACCTGGCTGGTGCTTTTGCCGTTGAAGAGGTTGCTGGCATCGACACCGTTGAGAGAGAAACTGTTGCTGGTGTCGCGTTGTCCGTTGGCCCAGATTGGGGCGTTGCCAAGTCCGGAATTGGCGCCGGTTCCCCCGGAGAGTTCGGCATTGACGCCGGTGGATTGAGTTGCCAGGCCAGTGAAGCTGCCCGTGGGCAAGGGCACGGCATTGATCTGCTGGGTATCCATGACGTAGCCGTTGGTGGTGTCAAGGGCGTTCATCAGGGGCGAGGCTTCCACTTCAATTGTGGTCGTGGCCTCGCCGACCTTAAGTGTGGCGTTCACTGTAGCTGTACGTTCTGCCTGTACGGCAATGTGCTGGGTCTTCTGCGCATCAAACCCGTCGGCTTTGTAGGTAAGCGTGTACGTGCCGATGGGAAGATTGACGAAGGTATAGGCGCCAGTGGCGTTCGTCTTGACAGTGCGCGTCAGTGAAGTTTGTTCGGCGACCACGGTTACGGTGGCATTAGGGATTGCCTCGTTCGAAGGGTCGGAGACCAGGCCCGTAATGCCACCGAGCGTTTGCTGAGCGAACAGCGAAGAGCAACACAGAACGGCTGCTGCTGCGACGGCAAGCAAGCGGGGGAATGACGTGGAGAACTTGTGCATGGGATTTTTCAATTTATCGACCTCGGAAGTGAAGATCTACTCAGGAGTTTTCTGGTGAGTCAAGGAATGACCAACTAAAAGTGGGATTTCTGAGCCTTGCAAAAAATGAACGCGAGGAAGATCCAGAATCAGTAGTGCATGAGTCGTGGCCGACTCCGAGAGGTGCTACATGTGATTGGAGGGTATCGGGGAAGGCATAAGGATCATGTAAAGATTCAACGCCTAAGTCGATTGGTTAGGACTTTAGAGGGACGGTGTGTTTCCGACGTTTGTTATTCCAGTTTCAGGCACAGTCAAGTTAGGATGAGCAATGTGCAGGACTTTTAGCTGGGTGGGCTATGGCGGGCGCCGACTTTTGGGCCGCTATCCTCGTGAGGCTGCTTTCATGATGACCCGAATCGCGAAGACGCTACTGTTGTCTGGCATTGCGCTGTTCTATACCTTGGTAGTTTTCAATAATCTCACCGATTTCGATTCCAACTATCAGTTTGTCCGCCATGTTTTGATGATGGACTCGACATTTCCTGGCAATAACGTAATGTGGCGTGCGGTGCTCGCGCCGGGTTGGCACGTGTCATTTTACGTCGGAATTATTGCATGGGAGATACTTACTGCAGTAGTGCTGTGGTGGGGTGTCGCAGTGCTTATGCGCGGAATGCGTCTGCCGCCAGGAGAATTTAACAAAGCGAAGAGAGTGGCGGTGATCGCGCTTACGCTTTCGCTTCTGATGTGGCTAGTTGCGTTTATAACCGTGGGTGGAGAATGGTTCTTGATGTGGCAGTCCTCCAGATGGAATGGACAGGAAGCCGCGTTCAGGAACTTTGCCGTGGTGGGTATAGTACTTCTTGCTCTGTTGCAGCCGGACACAGATATGCAGGCGTAGTGCCTCACTCCGCACGTGCTGCTGTTTTCTTGCGGCTGATGCCGTACCATGCAAGACCAGCGGCGATATAGAGGAGATAGAGATAGGGAATCCGCGCGTGGACAGGATCAGATGAGGAGCGGAGATCGAAGACCGCAATGAGGATCATGACAGCGACCGTGAGACCGCTGACGATCACGACCATAGTTGAATGCTGGCCCCGGGCCTTTCGCGCAAATGGCAGCGCCATAGCCACCAATGCATAGACGGTGAGAAATCCTAACACCGAAAGCGAACCCAGCAAATCGTACATCTCAGAGCCCGTTGCCCGGCGCACGGCCAGCGCGGCCACACCGGCGAACATGAGCGCGGCGGAAACTGCGACGGCAGTTACCGGCGTGCGGTGCCGCTGACTGATGCTTTCAAGCGCGGCAGGGAGCAGTGCGCCATGTGCCATGCGCATGAGCACGCGCGCGGCGGCCGTGGTGCAAGCCAGCACGCAGGCAAACATACTTACAAATGCACCCAGGTCGATGGCGACGCCGAGCGGCGAAAAGCCCGCCTTGGCGGCGAGAAGATGCAGAGGGCTGGTGGTCTGGCTGAGGGTGGCGGAATCGCCACGAAAGCCGAGCACCTCAGCATAGGAACAAAGCATGAAGAAGATGCCGGCGAGGATTGCGCACTGAAGTACAGCGCGGGGAATGGCGCGCAGCGGATCGCGCACCTCTCCACCGAGCGTTGTGGCGCTTTCAAAGCCGACAAAGCTGAAGATGGACAGAACAAGGGCGGGCCCCAACGCGGCGAGGTTGACACCTTTGAGCTGGAATTGGGCCATATCAAGATGAAAGCCAAAACGAATCGGCAAGATCAGCAGGACGATAGCAATGAGACTGACGGAAACGACCTCAATCCACAGCATCAGCTCAGCGGAGAGTTTGACATCGCGATAGGCAATGAATCCGGCCGCGGCGCATACCACTGCCAGGCAAGGAAGTGGAGGGAGCGCGGCGTGAGCGAACTCCTCGGCAAACAAATTTGCGTAATAAAGGGCCCCTCCCGCGACGGACGCACCGGTGGCAAGATAGGCCAGCAGGAGAGCCCATGCCGCAGTCACGCCGAAGATGGGCGGCAGGGTATCCGCAGTGTACGAGTAGAGGGATCCGGGCGAAGCTGAGAGCCGAGCAAAGCGGCTTACGCAAAACCCAACGAGCAAGGTCGCCAGGGTGGCCAAGAGATAGACAAACCAGGTTGCGTTGCCAGCCAAGGCAAAGACAAGCGGAATCGTCAACGATGCCGAGGTGCTGGGCGCCATGGCCGAGACCGATTGCGCCAATGTTTCGACTGGGCCGAGTATGCCCGCACGGAGGCCGTAGTTTTCCGCTGGTTCCAACTGTGGGTACACTTCTCCTTTCGAGTTCGGTTGGGTGGTCAACGATCCGCCTTTCGTGCTCGTGTTTCTTATCTTCTTCGTGTCGCTTTTTTTGCGGGAGATTTTCTTAAAGGACTTATCGTTCGACTGTTGCCTCGATGTATCCGTGAGGCTCATCGATGGGAACGAAAATGTGGTTTGGGTTGTCCTGGCCGAAGGGGCTGAGGTCTGCGAGAAGATGATGCAGATTGGGCATAGTTAGATGGATGCGCTCAATCTCTGGCGCTGACGCGAGCGCGGCTTTGCCCATGTCGAACAAGGTGTGCTGCACGCTCATGCTGTGATGCGCGGAAAACTCCTTGAGCAGCGCGGCCGAAATGCGCGCGCGCACCTGCGCAAAGCCAGTTGCAGCCGATGCGTAGTCCCACTTCGCCGTGGCCCTCGTGCCCAGGATGCGGTCAGTGGCTGGCTTGAGGGTAGTCAATTTGTCCTTGATGTAGCCGGTGAATTCCGATTTTGTGGTTTTGAGAATCATCAAGCCGTCCACTCCTGATTGGATGGACCATGCGCGCCCCCGATCGCGGACGGCGCGCACGGTTTGCACCTCGGGTCCGCCAAGTTTGAAGGTGGTTGGTTGCGGCGCGTCATCGACAACCATCCGCTCCCAGGCTCGTTCATCGACTTCCACCGCGACTCCAGAGACCTGAGCATTGTTGTCCAGTAAATAGTCGCCCAGTTCCATTGCGAATTCTTCAATAGTGGCTGCCTTGGAGCCGCGGGCCACGAAATAGACCGTGTTCTTCATGGTGTCCGTTGGCAGTATCCTGCTGTTGTCAGCCTGAGTAAAGCTGGCGCTGAAATCGCCTTCCAGCATTACCTGTACGCTCCACTCGTTGAAGTCGTGAGTTTCAGGATGACGCGTGATCCGTGACAGGCGCACGCGCGATTTTCCATAGCGATTGGGACCCAGTGTGGCCATTTCTCAGCTCCCTCGATAGGTTGTGTAGCTGTTGTCGCTGAGCAGGACCGGCAAATGATAATGCTCGTTGCCGCTGCATACGAATGTGATTGAGATTTGCGGATAAATACTGGTGCGGCGATTCCTTCTGAAATATTCTTCGGTGTCGAAGGTGAGCCGGTAGAGGCCCTGCCTCGCATCCTCTGCAAGTTCACGGCAACGTCCGTCGGTGTCAGTGCTTGCCGACGCAATAGCCTTCCACTGATCGCCTTCCAGTTTTTCGAGGTGGACCGCAACGCCTGCCGCCGGTTTGCCCAGCGCGGTATCGAGCACATGTGTTGTTATTCCACTCATTCCACAAGCCACTTTCCCAGACGAATCTGCGTGATTTGCCGTTGTTGCTCTGCAGCCTGGCGCAACTCGCTTTCGCGGTCGCTGGCGAGGCGTTGTTTCAGAATTGAGAGCATTTCTTCAGCGCTTCTTCCGGCGGCACACACGATATAGGTAAAACCGAAGCGTTCTTCATAGCGTGCATTTCCCTCGGCAAGCTCTGCGAGTATGTTTTGCTCAGCAAAGGCCGCAGAGGATTGTTCCCGGCGCGACCATGCGACTGACTTCGCGGTGGCGTGAGCAGGTTTGCGCTCGCCGATGCGCGGGTGGCAGGCGAAGGCCGCCATCCAGTCGTCTTCTGTCATGGTGCTCCAAACGCGGTCTGCCGCTTCGCTTAACTCTGCGACCCCGCCGATGGGACGCAACGCAACCATTGCCGAAGCCCAGCGTCGCGCACCGCAGCAGGCAATCATTGCGTCGAGCGCGGTGGCTTCGTCAGCGCTATTCCAAGCTGCCAGAGTGGCGTTCACTGCAGGGCACGCTCCTTTGCGAGTTGCAGCAGAAACTCTTCAAGCAGGTTTGCTGCTACGCGGATTCTGTAGTCGGCGGTGGAGCGGATGTCGTCGATTGGCTGGGCCTCGGCAAGCAATGCGCTGCGGGCAGCCGCGATTGTTTCCTTTGTGATTGGCTGGCCGATCAGTGCGGCTTCAGCCTGATACAAACGCGTCGGGAAGGCAGCAAGGCTTGCGGCAGCGAGGCGAATCTCGCTGACAATGTGTTCCTCAAGGAGTGCCGTTGCGGCCAGTGCAACTTTTGAGATTGCCATGGCGCGCCGGGTTCCGACCTTACGCAGATAGTGCTTGTGGAGTTTGAAGCGCCGCGGCAAATGGACTGCGAAAAGCAGTTCATCCGCAGCGAGCACATTTCGTTTGTAGCCGGTATGAAACTTTGCGTAGGGGACACGGCGGCTGCCACGCTGCGAAACAATCTCGATCTGAGCGTCGTAGACAAGCAGTGCAGGCGAGGAGTCGGCGGCCGGCGAGCCGTTGACCAGGTTGCCGCCGAGCGTGGCGCGGCTCTGGTTGGCAATGGAGCCAATCCAGCTTGCCGATTTGGCGAGAAGCGGCAGCTCCGCTGCCAGGAGCGCGTGCGCTCGGAGGTCACGAAACGTTGCGCAGGCACCAATGGCGACGCTGTCCACAGTTGTCTCGATAAAACGCAGATCGGAAATGCCCCAAAGATTCAGGAGTTTGCGCGCACCGAGTCTGCCGGCAGCAAACGCGACCATCAGCTCGGTGCCTCCCGCGATGGGAGTCCACTCGCCGGGCGCTTCGGCGAGCAGCTTCAGCACCGCGGGCAGGCTGCCGGGCGCGATCAGCTCATGAGCTTCGGCATTACCGCGCATTGTGAGCCTTCTTTGCGGATGAATCAATGGTTTGCGATGCGCCGGCGATGACCGATTCGAAGATACGGATGAAGCCCGTGCAGCGGCACAGGTTTCCCGCGAGGCCCTCGCGAATTTCCGCCATGCTGGGGTGAAGATTGTTCTCGATCAATTGCGCGGCGGCCATCAACATGCCTGGCGTGCAAATTCCACATTGCGCGCCGCCGCAATCGAGGAATGCCTGCTGCAAGGGATGGAGCGTGCCTTTTGATGCGAGGCCTTCGACGGTTTGAACGTCAGCGCCCTCGACTTGCAGCAGAGGCACCAGGCAGCTATTGACCAGCTCGCCGTTCAAGCGCACGGAACAGGATCCGCACTCACCTTCACCGCAGCCTTCCTTGGTTCCGGTGAGTTGGAGATCCTCGCGCAGCACATCGATCAGGCGCTTCATCGGAGGCACCTCGACGGCGCAGTCCTTGCCGTTAACAGTGAAGCGGATGGTGGGCCAGGGAGTGTTCATAGGGATGCCGGCTCCTCGTGTGCCTGGCAAGCGGCGAACTCGGCGAACAAATCTTCAGGCAGCAGCGGTATCGAGTGGAAGCTGACGCCGGTGGCATCTTTGATGGCGTTTACGATGGCGGGTGCGGGCCCGTCGTGGGGCAACTCGCCGATGCCCTTTGCGCCGTAGCCGCCGTATTGGAAAGGAATCTCCTCAAAATAAACGTGAATCGGGGGAACATCTTCAGCGGTGGGAATGATGTAGTTGGTCATCTGATTGTTGGCCATGTGCCCATTTTGCAGCAGCACTTTTTCGTAGAGCGCATAGCCAATTCCCTGCGCGATACCGCCTTCGATTTGACCGGTGGCAAGCACGGGATTGAGAACGCGGCCGACCTCCTGCACCGCCCAGAACTCTTCGACTTCGGCGGAGAAGGTGACCATATCTACAGCTACTTGCGCCATGTGGATTGACCACGCATAGGAGGGGTAGGCCTCGCCTTGATATTTCTGATCGTCCCAGAAAATGCCGGGCGGCGCTTCGTATCGAACCAAAGAGACCACTTTGCCTTGGGCGGAGCGAAGACGATCGCAAGCCGCAAAGAATTGTTCGCGCGTAAAGTTTGTGCCGAGGCCGGCCTGATCGCGGAGCATGGCGACGAGTTGCTTACCTGCACGCTCAATGAGCCGGCCCACGACCATTACCGTGCGCGAGGCAACCGTGGGGCCGCTGTTGGGCACCAGGCCGGTATCCGCGGGAGCCATGACGACGTCGTCGTAGCCGATGCCGATGGCCTCGGCGGCAATCTGGGTGAGCACAGTGTTTGTGCCCTGGCCGAATTCGGTATTCGACACCAGCACACGCACTTTGCCTTCGGGCATCACATCGACTCCGGCGAGGGAGTTCAAAATGCGCTCCCCGGAACCGGTGAATCCGGAGCCGTGATAGAAACAGGCAATGCCGATCCCGCGCTTGACTTGGCTGGATGGATTTTCTCGTGCGAAGCGCGCACGCCGAGCGTTGTAGTCGCTTTCTTCGAGAACGCGATCGAGCAACTGATCCATGATGACCGGCTCGCGCATGAGTTGTTGTGTTGCGGTTGTGTCGCCTTGGTGAAGAAAGTTTCTTTTCCGCAGATCTACCGGATCGATGCCGACCGCGGTTGCAATCTCGTCCATGTGGCGCTCGACGGCGAAGATGGTTTGCGGGGCGCCAAAGCCGCGAAATGCGCCGTAGGGAACTGTGTTGGTGGCCCATGACCTGGCTCGAATACGCACGTGTGGACAGGAATATGGACCAGGCGCATGCAGGGTGGCGCGCGAGAGAACAGTCGCAGAGAGCGTGGCGTAGGCACCGCCGTCGGTGGCAATGTCGATGTCCATGGCCAGCAGCTTGCCGTCGCTGTCTAGGGCAGTGCGATGGCGCGTGCGCGAGGGATGGCGCTTAGTGGTAGCTGCCAGATCTTCCATGCGATCGTAGACCATCTTGACGGGATGACCGCTCTTCATGGCCAGCAAAGCGGCGTGGGAGGCGAGCGTGGAAGGATAGTCTTCCTTGCCGCCAAAGGCTCCTCCGGTCTCCGTTTGCACGACGCGCACTTTCTCGGCGGGCAGGTCGAATATCTTGACCAGTGTTTTATGCACGTAGTAAGGACATTGGAGGGAACCCCATACGGTTACGCCTTTTTCCGCGCTCCACTCGGCGATGATTCCGTTGTTCTCGATGTACAGATGCTCCTGCGCGCCAGTGCGGTACTCGCCTTCGACGATGTACGCGGCGCTTTGCCACACGGAATCGACGTTGCCCTTTTCAAGCGAAAAATCCTTGAGGAGATTGTCGCTGCCCCACACGACCTGATCGCGACGTTCACTTTCTTCGATGGTGAAGATGGGGGGGAGGGGGTCATATTCAATGCGCACGGCGTCTACGGCCTGACGCAGTTTGTGTTTGTCCGGATGGACGAGAAGAAGGATTGCTTCATCGCAATGATTGACTTGGCCATCGGCAAGGCAGGGCTGGTCGTCGACGATGAGCTGGATGCGGTTTTCGCCGGTAATGTCGGCGGCGGTGACTACAATGAATTCGCTCCAGTCAATGTTGCGATCAAAGCCGATGGAACGAATGAATCCGCGCGGAATTGTGCTGCGAACTGTCGCTCCGTACCACATTCCTTCGCGGACGATGTCGTCAATGTAGCGCGCTACGCCCAGCAGCTTGTCGATCCCCTCCTTGCGGGGGACTGGAGCGCCAACGATACGGGTTGTCGTCTTTGTGCTCATGTCTTGGGAGGACGCAATCGCTATACGGGTTGAGGCATAGCATACAACGACACGGCCAAGATTCAAAGCGGACGACTATGTGGCCAGGCGGGCCAGTGTGCGCGCGAGCACGTGCACGCCGCTGCCAATCCACTCGGGCGAAGCGTATTCGTCCGGGCGATGGCTCACTCCGCCGCGGCAGGGAATGAAGAGCATGGCCACTGGCGCGAAGCAGGAGACGAAAGATGAATCGTGGTAGGCACGGGCCACCATTTTCTTATACGTCTTGCCGGCCTCGATTGCGGAGGCTTCGAGCGCGGCAAGGATTTCCAGATCGCAGACCGTGGGCGGATCGGCGTTGACCAACTCCGTGGTTATCGCTACGCCGCGGCGGGCTGCAACTTCGGTGCATGCGCCGCGGAGCTTGTCGAGCACACTGTCGCGGCGTGCGCGGTCAATGTCGCGGATGTCGGTTTCGAGGCGGACACGCGAAGGGATGCTGTTGACGGCTCCGGGAAATACTTCGCAAACACCTACAGTGCCGACGGTGTCGATTGCGCCGGTTGATTTTGCCGCTGCTTCAAGCGCGAGGATCAGCTCCGCCGCGGCGGCAAGCGCGTCTTTGCGCCCGTGCATCAGTTTTCCGCCGGCATGACCGCCTTCGCCTTCGATAAGGATGCGCAGGCTCGCCGGTGCGGCGATGTGCGTCACCAAACCAACATCGAGCCCTTCGTCTTCAAGCAGCGGTCCCTGCTCGATATGCAATTCTACGAATTGATGGAAGCGTCCCTTGGGCAGCAGGACGGAATTGAGTGGTCCGGTGAAGCCGGCTTGCGTGCGTAACTCATCGAGGCCGCGCCCCTCCTTGTCACGCAGGGCAAGCGCTTGCTTTGGCGAGAGAACACCGGCCATCATGCGGCTGCCAAGGCAGCCTATGCCGAAGCGGGTTGGTTCCTCGGCGGTGAAGATTACCAGTTCGATCGAGCGGCGCGGCTTGAGACCAAGTTTCTGCAGGACGCGAATCGCTTCAAGGCCGCCGAGCACGCCGACGCACCCATCGTAGAGTCCAGCGTTGGGGATGGCGTCAATGTGTGAGCCGGTTCCGATGGGGGGGAGGGATGGGTCGCTGCCCTGCCAGCGGGCAAAGGTGTTGCCGATGGCGTCCTGACCAATGGTCAGTCCCGCTGCTTCGCAGAGGGCTTTGACGTAGGCGCGGCCGCGCATGTCCGCTTCGCTGAAGACGACGCGCGTGACCACGGGTGGGTTGGCCTCGGAGATTTGGCCTAGAGTGATTAGTTCGGCGATGAGCGAGTCGATGGAGAGTTGCGGTTGATTACTCATGGATCACGCTCCGAGTGGATGCCTGCGCCAGTCTTTGTATATGAGGTATTTTGCCGGGTGCTTTCCAAGGGCGCCAAACCATTGCGGGCAATAGGGGCCTATCCAGATGAAATCGCCAGCTTCGACCGGATACCAGGAGTCGCCGAGGCGATAGATGCCGCCGCCCTCGAGCATGAGCAGGCCGTGCTCCATGACATGAACCTCGACCAAGCTGAGGGCGGCGCCGGGATCGTAGGTCATGGTGTTGACGGCGAAGTCGTAAGCGGGCCCGTCGGGCATGAGGGGGCAGACGCGCAACGATTTGTCGCCCATCAGCGGTACGGGCGTGACAGCGGATTCATTGCCGACGACGATCTGCGGAGCTGCCGCGCCGGACTGCGGCTCGCAGACTTTTTCAATTACCGCGGCACGCGCAGCGGATCGTGCGCGCACGGTGTGGGGCGCGCCTTGGGGGATAAAAGCGAATCCGCCGGGAGCCAGGACGTGGGTTTTGCCGGTTACCTTCAGTTCGAGTTTGCCGGATAGGACGTAGAGGAAGCGTTGAGCGGGGGCGGGGGGCAGTGTGCCGCCTTTGGCAAACTCGGCGGTCATCTGCGTGAAGCGTGCGCCCAGTTGTGGGGCGGCGTGGATGATGAACTCAACGCCTTCTGCGCCGGGAAGGGGCGTACGGATGAAAGTGTCCGGGGTTTGAAGCAGGTGATCGGGCTTGAGACTGCTTCGAGTTGAACCGAGGTGGTGCATTTGTGACCTCGCAGGGAGTTTCGTTGTTCGATTTTAGCGAATCTCGACGGAAAGGCGCTCAAGAAACGCTGGGGCTATGCGCAAGGCGGCTTCGACGTCTTCATTCAGGACGGATTCGGCGGGATGGTGACTGATGCCGCCGGGGCTGCGCAGGAAGAGCATTGCGGTGGGGACGCGGGCGGCCATGACCATTGCGTCGTGACCTGCGCCGCTGGGCATTTGCCGGGCGGGTTTTCCGGTTGCCTCGATTGCGTCGGTGAGAAATGAGGTGAGGCGCTCGTCCATGGGTACGGCGGGCTGATTCATCTGGTCAGTTCGGTGAAGGGTGAGGCCGCGGCGTTGGGCGATAGCGTTTGCGCTGTCGATTAGTGTCTTTACCGAGGCTGCGCGGATGGGATCGTGCGGATGGCGGAGGTCGAGGCTCAGGAGCGCCGAGCCTGGAACTACGTTTCCGGCGTTTGGCTCGACGATGACTTTGCCGACGGTTGCGACGAGGCCCTCAGTGGCCAAGGCAAGCTTCTCAACCTGGGCGATCCATTCCGCGGCTGCGGCGAGTGCGTCTCTGCGCAGGTGCATGGGTGTGGTACCGGCGTGGTTGGCCTGGCCCGTGAACTGGAGGGTGAGGCGCGACTGGCCGACAATGGCAGTGACGACGGCGAGGCTTAGCCCTTCAGACTCCAGAACCGGGCCTTGCTCGATGTGGATCTCGACAAATGCTGCCGCGCTTGCATCCAGCGGAGCCTCGTCGATGAGGGTTGGATCAAGGTCGAAGGCGCGAATGGCGGCTCGAAGACTGAGGCCGTCAGGATCTTTGCAATCGAGGAGGGCCTGATCGAAGCGTCCGGCGACGGCGCGGCTGCCGATGAAGGGCACGCCGAAGCGAACGCCCTCCTCCTCGGAGAAGGCAATCACCTCGATGGCGAGTGGAAGCTTGAGTTCTCTGGCGATCTGAACCCATTCGATGGCCATGACCACGCCGAGCACGCCGTCGAATGCGCCGGCATCGGGAACCGTGTCGATGTGCGAGCCGAGGATGAGCCGTTTGCTTTGTGCGCCGGGAGGGCTCCAGAGGCCGCGCAGATTGCCGACCGCATCGACGTGCACGGTCATGCCGATGGTCTCCATGCGATTGCGAAGGTGGGCGTGCACGTCGCGTACTGGCGGCGTGAGAAACCGGCGGGTGATGCGGCCGGGCTCTTCACTCATGGCAGCGATGCGGCGACATTCTGCGATGACGTGGAGGGCTCGATCTGTCATGGGCGCACCAGTTCCGTTCCGCGCGCTGTGCCTGTGAATTTGTCCGCGCTGTAGATTTGCTGACCGCGCAGCCAGGTCTCGAGGACGCGGCCTTGCAACCTTGCACCGAGGTACGGAGAGAGCTTGTGGCGAAAATGGAGATGCTGCTCCGTAACGGTCCATTCAGCGTCAGGATCGAAGACAGCAAAGTCCGCATCTGCGCCTACGACGAGGGTGCCTTTGCGTCCAGAGAGGCCGGCCAAGCGAGCAGGCGCAGCAGACATCCACTGGGCAATATTTTCGATGTCTGAGTTGGGGGCGAAGTTGCGGTGTTGCATGGCTGTCCACAAGACTGGCAGAGCCAGGCCAAGGCTCGCGATTCCTCCCCAGGCGAGATCCCAACGGCCTTCTTCGCGCCGCTTCATCGCCGGCGGACAGGGCGAGTGGTCGGTTGCGACCATGTCGATGAGGCCGGTGCGGAGCGCGTCCCACAAGGCTTCGCGGTTGGCGGCGCTGCGAATGGGCGGCGCGCATTTGAACTCGGTGGCACCGTCGGGAATTTGCTCGGCGGCGAACCAGAGGTATTGGACGCAGGTCTCGACGGTGATGGGCAAGCCGCGTTGGCGCGCATTGGCAAGCAGCGGCAGTGCGCTGGCACTGGCGAGATGCACGATATGGATTGGTGTGCTGAACTCCTCGGCGAGACAGATGAGCAGGGCGATGGCTTCGACCTCGGCGGCGTCGGGGCGCGAGGCCAGATAGGTTGAATATTTTCTCCAATCGGCGTGGGAGGTGTTGAGTTTTTTTGTGGCGGCTTCGACAGGGCCTGCCAACTCAGCATGGACCAGAAGCGGCAGGCCGGTGCCGCGCAGATTGGCGAGCGCGAGGCGCAGGTCGGCTTCATCGACCCACGTGAAGCCGTCGATGCCGGAGTGAATGAGAAAGCATTTGAATCCGGGAATGCCTTGCTGTGCGAGTGGTAATAGTTCATTCGCATTGCCGCGGACAACACCACCCCACGTTGCCCAGTCGACCCAGGTTTGGCCGCGCGCGGCGTTTCGCTTGGCGTCGAGGGCGTTTACATCGATGGTTTCGGGCATGCAGTTGAGTGGCATGTCGACGAGCGTGGTTACTCCGCCTGCTGTGGCTGCCTGCGTGGCGGTTTGAAAGCCTTCCCACTCGGTGCGGCCGGGCTCGTTGATGTGGACATGCGAATCGACGAGGCCGGGCAAGAGGAGAGAATCGCCGAAGTCGCGGAGGTTGGAGTTGGGCGGGATTTCACTCCAACCTTGCACCGAAGCGATGCGGCCGTTCTCGACCAGCAGAGCGGCGGGAGCCAGACCTTGCGGTGTTAGAACGCGGGTTGAGCGAAATGCCTGCGCCATCGTATGTTTACTTTCTCCCTTGGAGCAGGTTGAGGGCAAGCTTGCAGGGCGGAGAGAATGGGGTTTCGACCTGGACTTGAGGGTTGGGATGCTGCTGCGCGAAAGGGGGCAATTTGGGCCTGCAAGGGGGCTGTTTCGGGGAAATTATTGCGATAAAAACGTCGAAAAACGTCGTTGACGCCGAGGCTCGTCTTGCCTGGAAGCCCTTGTTTTTGTGCGCGTTAGGAGGTAAATATGGCTAGTTGTCCGTGACTAGATGGTAACGGGCCTTCTCGGCGTAACAGGTTTATTTTCTGCTGGTTGGAGGATACCTCACAGTTTCACAGGGAATAGGGGGGAGGGGGTAGGGGAAAACAGGGACTGAGGGACTGGGGGATGGGTTTGGATGGAGATTGAGCGAGCATAGACTCATTGTGCGCCAAGGTGGGGTAATGATCGGCAAGGCGCTGGGACGGTGAAGGGCTTGCGCGCTGCTGCGGTTGGGCTCGGCAGGCAGGGATCTTGGCCGGCTTTGATCTGCGTGGTTCTATAGACTATGGTCAAGTGGTCGGTTTTTGCTGGAGGGGTTATGTTGCTTGGACAGTCGATTGTGAATGGGGAAGCTTGCAAGGGAAATGGAACGGGCTTTCATGGGTCGGAGCCGGCTACGGGGGCTCAGCTTGAGCCAGTTTACCGGTCGGCGTCGGTGGAGGATGTGGACCGGGCGGCGCGGTTGGCGGATGACGCCTTTGGGATCTACAGCAAGCTGCCGGGCGCGGCGAGGGCTGGATTTTTGAGGCACATAGCTGCCGGCCTTGAGGCGATTACGGCGGAAGTGGTGGACCGGGCGCACCAGGAAACGGCGCTGCCGAAGGCTCGGTTGCAGGGCGAGGTGGGGCGGACGGTGGGCCAGCTGCGGCTGTTTGCGCAGGTGGTTGAAGAGGGCTCATGGGCGATGGCGCGGATTGACCCGGCGATGCCGGAGCGGAAGCCGCTGCCGAGGGCCGATATTCGCTCTGTGCTGCGGGCGCTGGGGCCGGTGGCGGTGTTTGGGTCGAGCAATTTTCCGCTGGCGTTTTCTGTGGCGGGCGGGGATACGGCATCTGCACTTGCGGGCGGGAATCCGGTGATTGTGAAGGCACATTCGGCGCATCCGGGAACGAGCGAGATGGTGGGGCAGGTGATTGCGCAGAGCGTGAAGGAATGCGGACTGCCGGCGGGGACGTTTGCGCTGATCTTCGGTTCGGGATCGGTGGTGGGGTCGGCGCTGGTGGAGCATCCGAGCGTGAAGGCGGTTGGGTTTACGGGATCGCTGTATGCGGGCACGGCTCTGATGAAGCTGGCTGCGGCGCGGCCGGAGCCGATTCCGTGCTTTATGGAGATGAGCAGCGTGAATCCGGTGATTGTGCTGCCGGAGGCGCTCAAGACGCGCGCGGCGCAGATTGCCGAGGGGTTGTTCGGGTCGTTCACGCTGGGCGTGGGGCAGTTTTGCACGAAGCCGGGGCTGATTTATTTGCCTCTGGATGAGAATGCGGACGCGCTGGTGGCGGGACTTGCGGAGCGCGTCGAGAAGGCTGGAGCCGCTCCGATGCTGACGGCGGGGATTCACAAGAGCTACAAGCAACTGGTGGCGGAGCGGGAGAAGACGGGCGGGGTGAAAGTGGTTGCCAAGGCCTCGCCGGAAGTTGCGGGCACGGTGAATGCGCCACCGGCGCTGTTTGAGGTGAGCGGGCGAGACCTGCTGCGGGAGCCGAAGCTGGCCGAGGAGATTTTTGGTCCGAGCACACTGGTGATTCGCTATCGGAATCGCGAAGAGCTGGTTGAACTGGCGCAGGCGCTGGAAGGACAACTGACGGCGACGCTGCACGGGACCGAGGCGGATATTGCGGCGGCGGGCGATCTGGTTGCGATTCTGGAACGGAAGGCGGGGCGACTGGTGGTGAATGGGTTTCCGACGGGAGTGGAAGTTTGCCACGCGATGGTGCATGGCGGACCGTATCCGGCGACGAGCAACAGCCGGACGACTTCAGTGGGGACGCAGGCGATTTACCGGTTTGCGCGGCCGGTTTGCTATCAGGATTTTCCTCAGGCGGCGCTGCCGGATGAGTTGAAGAATGAAAATCCGCTGGGGATTTTGCGGCTGGTGAACGGGGTCTATACGCGGGACGCGGTTTAGGCGGCTATGAGCTCTTGGCTTTTAGCAGCCGGCATTTGAATTTTGCGGGGGATGTTCCAACGGCCGTCGCTCAAATTGAGGCAGTGCTATGAATTTAGTCCGTCGCCCGATTGGGGTGTGGGTTGTCTCGGTTCTTTACTTTGGGGTGGGGGCGACGGCATTTGTCGTCAACTTCCCCAAACTGATGGCGCTTCAACCGGACAGTATTTGGGTCGAGCTAACGGAGCTGCTGGCTGTTATTGCGGGAGTCTTCCTGTTCCGCGGGCAAAACTGGGCGCGTTGGCTGGCTGTGGCGTGGATGGCTTTTCACGTGGCGATCAGCTTTCCGGCAGTCCGTCTGGTTGTGGTGCATTCCATCCTCCTCGCGTTGATTGCGTGGGCTCTGTTTCGCGCGGAT
>Ga0307377_10001961_pt1 | contig 24887 bp, 27 predicted proteins | sample TR3MG_FD_202535 | JGI IMG/M metagenome (GOLD analysis project Ga0307377, IMG submission 202535) | Soil microbial communities from Risofladan, Vaasa, Finland - TR-3 | ecosystem: Environmental > Terrestrial > Soil > Coastal area > Acid sulfate soil | place: Finland: Risofladan, Vaasa | collected...
TTTGATTAATTTAATATCCTGGAAACGGTTAAGTCCACCACCAGTTCTCTTGCTTGACCTATACTTTACATAACCAGCAGAAGTATATGGGTCTTCAAGTCTCTTCGTTCCTAATCTATCAGCAATAACATAAGAACTGAAATCACCGCAAGCTAAACCTTTCTTGCTTGCTACTAATGTTGCAGTACCATTTGTTATTGAAGCCATTGCTGGAACATAGTCAGAAATAATAACTGGTCTACCATATAATGTTCTTCCATAACCTGTTGCAATCATAGCTGGACTTAATAGATAATCAGTTGAAGAATCTTTCATTCTTAAAATGGTTCTCCATAATAGCGGACTTGTTAAATACTTAGCATTTGTCTGAGCTCTTGTTGGAAGAGTTTCAAAGGCATCAATTATCATATCTGCGAGATTTGTAAAGTTGGTTGCAATTGTCTCTGCTTCCAATTTTCCTCTTTCATAAATACGAGTAGTTGTCCAAGTATCATAAGCAAAAATTCCTTTTGGCTTGTCATTGTTTCCATCACCAATCATAAAGTCTTCTTCTTGTGCTAAAGAGAAAGCTTCTTCTGTTTTACGATTAATCCAAGAAACTATATCAATTGCAGAATCTTCAAGCATCTTTGTCGTAATAACTGGCTCTGCGAAATATTCTCCAGCTTTAATTGATACTTTACCAAAACTTGATGTTGCTGTAGCAGTTCTTGTTCCTTCTTCTCCAGGATTCAAAATTGCAAACAATCCATCATCAATTGGGAAATCAATACTTTCAGCGGAAATATTTATTACATTTGCTGAATTTCTAAAGGCTAAAGAAGCAAATTCCCTGCTTTGTACAGCACCTATCTGTGCTGGTAAAGCAACATATCCACCATCTGGATTTACACCTTCTCTAAGAGTTTTGAAGTCTAAGACTGGCATAGAACCAATGCTGTTAGAAGCATCCAAAAGATTTTGTTTCATCTTTTGTATATCTTCTTTATTGCCGTTAATTACGCTTTTTTCAGCATATAAATTAGCAGCTTTTTCAAATACTTCAGCATTAATTAAATGATTTTTATGTCTTAATTTAGAATCAAGTTCTTTTACATAATCAGCAATTACTTGTGCTTCTACTTCTTTCAAGTTAAGATTTTGTGATTTAGCGTCAAATAAAGAATCTACAATTACTTTTTCAGCTTTTTTTGCTTCTAAAGCATCTTCAATTTTTTTAAGTTGTACATCAGTTTTTTCAAACTGTGCATTTACATTTTCTGCAAACGATGCTATTTCAGATTCTGAACGATTTTTTTCTGATTTGAAATCGTTAAGAGCCTGTACAGCAGTTGCAAGACCTTCTTGAAGGCTTTTTACATCTTCCATATTAATCTCCGTTGTTTTGTTTATTAATTATAGAATTAATCCCACTGATTAATTCCTTACACTGTTTTTTAAATTCCTCTGGAATTTCAATACTTTTTGCTTCAACTTTTTCCTCTGGAATTTCAGTTTTAGCAATTGTTTCGTTTATATTAGATTTCTCTTCTAAAGGTATATCTACTATTTCAATATCTTTTTCAGCGTCATCTATATTCTCATTTTTCATATCATCTTCTTCTTTAGGTTTAGCTTTTAATTCAGCTAATCTACTATAGAAAGTTTTAAGCTCATTGTTAGTGCAATGGAAGTCCTTACTCTTTAAAGCTTTATCAAAATCTTTCATTGACCATTTACTAATAAGTTCGCTTTGATTTTGTTTTGCTTCATTTTCTATTTCAGGTTCTATATCAGCATCTTCCCGGGCTTCTACATCCTTTTCTAATTCTTTATCATCTATACTAATATTTTTAACACTTGTTATATTTGCTAACTCATTTGCAGGAAAGGTAACTACGGATATTTCCCATAAATCTACTTCTTTTAATATCTGCGCATATTCCTCTTCTGTTTCTGTTATAGTTCTATACCCAATAGAAAGTCCGTCTATAGCTCCCGCCTTTAACATTTGGTAAACATCAGCACCTTTAGATGTATTAATAAGTATTTTACCTTTACAATATAAACCATTTTCGTCTTCTCTTATTTCTTCCCAAACGCCTATTGGCTCATATGAATCGTGTTGCCAAAGTAATTTGACTTTCTTTGCTGGTTTTTTCATTAAAGACTTTGTAAAAGCACCCTTTTGGACTATATCGTCATAAGAGTCTTTATTACCAAATATAGAACCATATCCTTCTATAGTTCCTGTATCATCTAACTGTTTGATTTCTAGTTTGAAGTCTAATGTTTTATTTTTCATAGATTTGTTATGTAGTTAAATTTCTTTAATTATTACCTTTTAACACGAATGATAAGGTGTATGGAAGACCTGTTGAGAAAAAACACTTGACAATTAAATTTATATCTATATATTCTTATATGGGTAGTTACACAATTCTTACGGGGGGAGTGTCAAGCCTGCCCACCTTACTTGACTATATTAATAAAAGGTATTAAAATGAGTACGAAAAAAAGAATCAAAAATCTTGAATTAAAAATCAAAGAATTAAAAGCAACAATTGAGTATGATAATAATATCATATTTAAATATTTGACTGAAGGGATTGAATTACATCCATCTTATTGTTTAGAAAGACTTGTAGTTTCTGATTATAAAGAAATAAAAAATAATCCTAATCTTCCAATATGGTATTATGAGCATTTTAATAGGTATGACTTTGCAAAAGAATTAATTAAAAAAGATGATAATGTTTTAGATATTGCTTGTGGAACTGGTTACGGTTCACATCTAATAGCTGAAGAAACAGAAGCACAACAAGTATTAGGTGTTGATATTTCTGAAACTGCAATTAATTTTTGTAAAAAAATGTGCAAGAATAGTAATTTGAGTTTTAATGTTGGAAATGCTTTAGATAATCAATTCTTTTCTGCGTCTTCTTTTAATAAAATTATATCCTTTGAAACATTAGAACATGTTAGGGAAAGTGATTTAAAAATAATGTTAAAAAATTATTATAAGTGGTTGAAAAAAGGTGGAACATTTATTGGTTCAACACCAAATGAAGAAGGGCGTCCATTATATCAAAATGGTAAACATACAAATATTCACCATTTTAAACATTATACAAAAGAAGAAATTGAAAAAATATTATTAGATTGTGGATTTTTAAATATTGAAATCATATATCAAAATAATGCTATTATCTCATCAAAAAATAAAAGAAATGATTCAGATTATTTTGTAGTAATAGCAAAAAAATAGATTATATTGAGTAATTGTTGGTAAACTATCAACAATTACTCAATATATACTAAAAATAGTTTCTATAGTCTTGGTATCCTTTTGTATAAAATTTTAATGTGTTATTTATAGTTGACGAAGTAACTTCGTAAACAATTTGCGATGAAGTATTTAGTTTTATATACTTTTGCATATTTGGATACCTTTCGGCATCTCCTCTACTGTTTAAATCTTCAAATCCAGCACCTCTAGTTGCTACAGATAATCCAACGCTACTAAAATTAACTCCTAAACTGTCTCCAGTTCCACTTCCTGCCGCTATTGAGCCGAGAACTTTAGCTCTAAGAGGTAACCCAGAGGGAGCACTTAAAGTTAAATTGATACTTCCAGCGACGGCAGGGTTGGAAGCATTTAAATCAAGTATATCAGATACATAATTTATTTCTATTCCACCTGACGGTAAAACTTCTCCTTCAAAGTCATATAAATCACCACTAGCATCAGTTTTAAAACTTGCAATTCTTCTATAAGCTAATGCATTCCTTATATCTCCGATAGTTGGAGTTAAAGAATCTTCAACATGCCAAGCTTGATCAGTTGCTCTTTGGTATCTATATACATGGTAAGTTGTATCTCCAGTTAAAGCCCCACCAAATTCAGTAGGAAGATTTAAGTCTGTAGTTGCTCCTGCTTCTATTATTGTCATACCATCTTCACAGATAGCTTTTCCTGCTGTAACATCTATTTCTTCGTCTGTATCAGACCCACTTGATGAGACAAAACCATATATATAATATTTATCACGTATGTTAGCATTATCTAATAGAGAATCAGCTATTTCAAGCCAGATATTAGAACCGATACATATTAAATCTAATATATCTCCATTCCTCATATAAATATCTTGATTAGCTGTTAAATTAATTTTAGATTCATTATGTGCAATAGTTATTGTATATCCTGTTCCGCAATAGATTGTTAATCTATCACCAGCTATCCCTCCAGTGATATCAGTTAAGGTATCTGCTGCCGCTCCTTCACCTGTAATAGATGTAGCATATCCTGTATATGCTATAGCTCCGGAAGAAATCGCTTGCGAGGTAATTTGAGTATTAAATTTATTATTAATTTGTAAATCATCCACTTCAATAGTAGCTCCTCCAATAGTATTCCACGCACTACCATTATATAATTTCAATGAATCAGTGTCCTCATCAAAAGCTAACATTCCATCCTCTGCATCTATCTCATACCATCTATAAGGAGTGCCATCATCGTATAATTGATATATTTTATTCTCTGTTACAGCCGTATCAGTTCCAGCCCCAACATATCCGTCAGATATTACCCCAGTTGTTGTGTTTATATATTTATATCCTATTGTACTTGCAACAGGAGCGGAAGCTGTAAAGTCTAAAGTTTCTTTAATATTAAATTTTCCTACCAATCCTTCTACCTCGTCAGAAGAAAGTGTTCTCTTAAGAATTGCGATATTATTTGCTAAGTCTAAATGAACTGATATAATATCATCAGCCACTATATCTCCAACATCCAAGTCAATTAATTGTCCATTCATATTTAATTTTTTAAATACAACAGCTGAGTTTGTGTTTAATTGAAACTGGACATTATTACTTTGGTTTGCAGCGGAAGCCTTAAAGAAGAAAGAACCTTCTATAAATGTAGTTGGGATTTTCATAGATGTTGTTACGGCTGCAACTGGTCTAATAGCAATATATAAGTCGGCAGCACCACTGTGAGATGACCCAGCGCTTTCTATAAACATATTAGCCATAGCATATCTTGAAACAGATTTAGAAACCTGTGAGGTATCAGAATCTGTTGGAGTTATTCCAACATTATTAATGATTGTTTGTATCTCTGTACAGGATTGCGTAGCATCTAGTGCGTAATATTGATTAACTTCAGCTGGAGTTCCGCCTGCTGGTAAATCTACTTTAGGTAATGTTGAAAATTTAGCCATTTTTATAAACTACTTTAAAATTAATATCAATTACTTCTTCTAGGATAGCTTTTATAACATCTCTGTACCTATTACCTTTTAACACGAATGGTAAGGTGTATGGAAGACCTGTTGCATCCTCTGAGGTTTCAGAGGTAAATTCTATAATTGCAGTAAATATTGCATCTGTTCCATAAAATGTTAGGGGAAGAGTATAAGCAAAAGCAACATCTTCGGCATTGTAAACATTTTCAACAGAAATTTCTTCACCAAAAACATCACTTATAAAGTCTTCTATTTGTTCAAAAGTAATAAGACCATTTTTTGCATAAGCGAAAGCTTTTATTATAGTGTACATTCTTTCTGTATCAGAAGGTTTTGCAAGAAATTTACTTATTCCTAGCATATCCCAGTATTCATTTAGATAGGGAGAATCTGCTGAAAGTATCAGTCCATTAAGTTTTTCTGCAATCCAAGTATCAAGTTGCTGATATGTGATTGCTTTTGAGCGTAGAAGATAATACATATTTGTATCTTCTATTGTCAAAGCTCTGAATAAATCTCCATTAGGATATTTAAGAGCTAAAAGCTGATGCCACCTATCTAATGTTTTTGCGTTATATACTGTTTCTGCCATTATGAAAATACCACTGTGTCATTTTCTAAAAATGGAAATTCGTCATATAATAAAGTAACATCCGCTACCGGCAAAACTAATGTGAAATTATCCAATAAGAATGTTCCGTTTGCATCATAAGTTTGTCTTATTCTTTGGACTAATCCTTGATATAACACATCTGTTCTAAAATATGCGAACGAGGTATCTAAGAATATATTTCTTACACTATCTAAGACGGCAGTTCTCATAGCACTAGTATCGTATACTCCTGTTAATTGTATTTCTACAGTCACATCTTTTACGGTTGGTGCCACTATTTGGAAAGCTGTTGTTAAACCCCAAGTAGGATAATAATTATCAATAAGATAATCTCTCAACTCTGTTATTTCACTAGCGGTTGGTATAAGATTTCCTTCTTTTAGAAAGTAAATTGTTGTATATCCACCAGTTTCTACTCCAGCTGTATTTTCTGCTCTAGGAGTATAAACCAAAGCACTTCTATATTTTGCGTTATCAAATTCTGTAATATATTGATTAATTGCCGCTTTATTCCACGCTTGTGGTATATTTTGTGTAACATTTAAGATTCTTGACCTATATGAAATATCAGTTTCTTGGTCTGTTCCTCCTGTTAATCCATCATAAGAAACATAAAGATTATCATCTATATCAGCTACGGTATTAACCATTGTTAAGGTTGCCCCATTGTCTTGATTTGTATCTAATCCAGTTTCTGCTGCCTGAATAGGGACAACCGCCATTGTGAATGTTGCTGTAATAGTTCCAGTTGCAGCGCCGGGAGTGGCGGCGGAAGCAAAAGTAAAGATATTTGAATCTGTAACATTTATTGGTTCATCAACAACATTTAATTCAGATGGTGTTGCTCCCAATATAGTACAATTAATACCGCTTCCCATAGTAAAATCTTCGTCTAAAGTAACAGTAGCAACCCCACCAGCTACAACTATAGAGGCTACATCAACAATCGTTGTTGTTATAAGCCCAACTTGTGTTGTAAGGTAGCTTTGAGCTCCATCTGATACTTCTGTATTTATAGAAATGCTAGTTGTAGCAGTTCCTTGAAATATTGCGTTTCCATTTGAAGAAGATGCAGTAGATAAAGTAACTCCCCAAGTATTTCCGTGATATAATTTTAATCCGTCATTAGTAGAAGTTTGTGGAAAAAATAAAGGTACACTAACATTTTCTATTTGATTAGCTAATTGCCACATATTTTGCGCATTAGATACATTTTCTGACTTTAAGATAAGTCCTTGAGTTGTAGTATAATTTATTATAATCCCTTGATTTTGAAGATATTGCTTCCTATTAAAATCAGTATTACTTTGTACATTTTCTAAATCGGTAAAATCTGTCATCTTATGCTCCTATTTGTTGGTATGCGAAATAATATTTTCCTATTTCTCCACTTCTAACTTGTGTATATTCTATTGTAAAAATTGTAGCTCCGGTTGCTAAATCATCTATTGCTCCACTAACATCTATCTCGCTTACAATATTGTTATCTATCAATGGTTGAAGAGCATCTTGAATAACACCTTCTATTTCTAAGATAGTTTCGTCATTCAAAATAGAGTGTTTATATTGCCATAAGAAACAAGTTAAAGTTCCTCCAGCCCATCCTTCTTTGTGTCCAACAGGATATGTGTTATCAAAAGCGTTCGTGAACAAGAGATATGTTATTGCTGAATTTAAACTAGAATCCACAGATAAACCGCCAGATTCTATAGCATAGTCCCATAACCCATTATCGTCCATTAATGTTGCTATATCGTTTATTTCCATTAATCCTCAATCATTACGGTTGTACTACCTGATGTTATTGTGCCGGCGTATGTTCCAGCGCTACTACCAGTTGTTACTACTACACTTACTGTATCGCCTATTCTTGCTCCGCCTTTTGCTGCTGAATTAGAACCAAGTTTTACAGCACCAATTAAGTTAATTAAAGCACTTGTTATACCTGCTTTGGAAGTCCCAACTATACCAACTTCGTCACTTGTTAAATCTAAGCTAGTATCTCCGTTTATTGTTGTTTCATCAGCAGAAATTTCCGCTGTGGTAGTTGAAATAAGCTGTAATAGTTCTGTTTGAACTATATGCTTTACTGAAGATGTAAATTCTATGCTTTCGGTATCGATAAAAACTCTTTTAGTTCCATCTTCTTCTATAAGAATTTCACTATCATTTATTCTAACAAAATTATTTGTCTTAAAGTTTCCTTCGCATATTTCATTAGTTATTCTTTCTGGCTGTCCTTTTCTTTCTATGCAGAATCCCCAAGTTTCCGTTGAATCAATTTCAAAACATAAAACCTCATCACCAGCGGCTGGTTTTGATGCTCTTCCTGTAGGGTCCATCAAAAATATAGATTTCTTAATCGGGTCAGAATTAATAGTATGTCCAGTGTCTAAAACTAATGGTTTTGTTAAACCAAGACGCTTTATATAAACAGCATATGGCTGTGTATCGCTTTCTATTGAATATATTGTTGCTCTATAAATTTTCATATTTTATTGTTTATTTTAAATATTTTTGTAAAGGAGCTTTTGTTCTTTGTGTTAAGAAAATCTTTGTTTTATTCCACTGGTCTAATTCTTCTTTTGTTGTTGGTATTCTTTTTTGTCTAGCATCTTCTAGCTTTTGTTCGTTTATTGATTGAGATGCTGATGTATATGCACTAGGAAGAGTTAAATTAAGTGTTGTACTCGCCCCAGCTTCTCCCCAGTAAAGGGTTACTTCTTTCATAAACATACTCGTATCGATTCCGTATTTCTTGTCAGCTACATTTATGTTTTGATTTACATCCCAAAATAATTTTCCTGTTTTGTTTATTCCGCTATTAATATTCTTAATTGATAAACCTTGTTTGAATCCTATTACATCAACACTATAAGTATAACTTTCCGCTACCCTTCTATTTTTTTCATAATTTATTAATGTTTGCAGATATTTTGCACTAGCATTTACTTTAAATTCTACAACATCTATTGTTCCATCAAGTATTGCTAAATCTCTAACGCTAGCTATAGTATCTGGGTCTGAGTCGGTGCTTTTTCCCCCTTTTTTACACACTCCTATGTATTCAGTAAATCTGTTACTTTTATCCACTAAGAATCTTGCATCAGGATTTAAAACATTTGAAGCATCTCCAAAACCATTTTTTACAGAAGCAAGAGAAATATCAAATTGTCCTTTTTGAACGGAGGAAGAATTGGTGGTCAAATTTACACTAGGTTTAACAAGAGCAAGAATATAGATTTGTTTCTTTCCACTTCCGGTTAATCTTGGTAATTGAGATTTTAAATATTTTTTTAATTCTTTGTCGTTTATAGCATCGTATGTTCCTATACAACTTAAAAATAAGTTATTTGGTAGGAGTACGCTTCGTATAAAATCTAGTAATGGCGTCCCTACATTAGCTTCTGGCTTTTGAGAATCGTCTAATTCTACAGTATCAGAACCATAATCAAAAGGGTCATATAAAATATAATTCATAGTGATATTTTTTTCTGTCCATCCAGAAAAGCTCGTCATTTGAGATAGCAATGGAGTTGTTTTACCGGCTATTTCCGATACTCTATTAATATATTTTAATACGGTATTTTCTGCAACAGAACTAGTGTCGGCAATAAGTTCTTTCTTGTATATTATACCTCCCCCTATAACATTTTGAAGGAAATCTTTAATTTTTTCTCCACCATAAGATATTCCACTAAGACATTTTGTTTTTGCTATTTCATATCCATATCCATTACAGTTATATTGGATTACATTTGATTTTTCTATTCTTGAAGTAATATATCCTCCGCAATAAAAATCACCGTCCATATATACTCTTGCTTCAGCTCCAGTTATATCTCCAACATAATTTAGGGAACTAAAAGGAAGATTAAATTCAAAATTAGGGCAAATATCCCCAAATTTTTTATTTACCTTACCAGATAAAGGAGCAAATCTATTGGATTTCTTGTTAGCGGTAGTTACTTCAACTTCAAATGTTCCAGCTTGTAATTTTTTATTAGATAGCATATAGTTTAATCTCCCCAGAAACATTGTTTATATCAGTAACAATAGAAGAGTTTAAGGCGAGTAATTCATTGTATAAATCTAAACTACCATACCTGTCAAATACTATTTTATCAAATGGCTGTATCCTAGTAATATCAACAAGTATAACAGAATTGATATTCAATCTTATTGAATTAAGATATTCATCAGCCGCTATTTTTGCTTCAAATAACGATTGTCTAACTTCATTTGGTAAAGTAATATCTGAGATTAAAAATCTATAAGTTTCATCTAAGGAGTTTTGTACTTTATCTACTTCTTCACTGTTCTTGTATTCTATACCAGAGGCAATGCTTATCAAAGATATGAAAGCAAGAGAATTAAAGATTGCATTATTTCCATCTTCATTAGATTGCTTATAATATTCTTGTGCGTTCGTGTAGGTTTTTGACTCTGCTTTTTGGAAAGTAAATGTATTTGCTACTGCATCAAATGTTGATGCTGTATCTCCAAAATATACTCCTACTTGAGAAACTGTGCTTATTATTGTTGCATATAATGTTTGCGGAGTGGAAGCTAAAGACCTTACGCTACTATTTATTTCTAATAAAGAGGACACCCACTCACTAGGTTGTTGGAATAATCCAACTACATCAGAACCAAGTTCTTCTAAAGTAGATAATTTATCTTGTACTTTTTCTACAAAGTCGGCAACTGTATCTGCTGTTTGTGGTAACGATGTTAAAAATTTATTAAACCCAATAACCTTTTCATTTTTAAAGAAGTCATCAGCAGTGTCTGTAATAGTTCTTTGCAAATCTTGAACCCATTCTGGAAGTTTACCTTTATCTGGTGCGTCAGATTTAACTTTTGGAATAGGATAATAAGTGCATTTGAAAGAAACGGTAAGTTGTCCAGTACTATTACTGCTCTCAGTTATTGTACCATTATTGAATACACATCGTTTAGTCTTTCCATCTGGAAAAGTTAGGTGGAATATTTTACTTTTTTCAGTGTTAAAAAACTCATTTAACCAGTTCTTATCTCTTCTATATGCACTTTTTCCGGAAGGTGCTTTTGCTCCAGTAATAATATTTACATCAAAAGAACGAAGACTTTCACCAAAATACTGTATTAATGGAGTATCAATATAATTTATTTGTTTTATATCTAATCTTTTTCCAAAGCTATCAGTTATTGAAGTCCACTTAAACTTTTTAGTACCACTATCACTGCTTTTTATTTTTATATAGTCTCTTAATACGCTCATTGTAAGCCTCCAGCATAATTATATTTAACATTAATGAGACCATTGTCGTTAAAAATACTTGATTCTACTTGGTTATTATTATTTGACCTAACATTTAAGTTAATATCAATCGGAGAACCTTTTTGTGTCCCTCCTTTTGGACCATTCATTTCTACATCAGCAGGTGCTTTTTTGTAGTGTCTGTATGCCATATAACTAGCTACGCCAACCCCAGATGTTACCAATGCAATCAGCGCAGGAACGCTGAATAGAAAACCAGTTATTAAAGCAAAAAGTTTTCCTATCGCCGCTACACCGGTAGCAAGCAGTCCAACTTTCCCAATTCCACCAACAGCTTTGCCTACTGTCTGCATTCCTTTAAGTTTTGCACGTTGACTCGCTCCAAAAGCTAGTGCGCTTTTTGCGCCTCCTCCAATCTGACCAACCGCCAGAGCTCCAAAAAGCGAAGGCATAATCCAATCTTTCCAACCAACCTTTTCCCCCTGTTGTTTTTTTTCTGCTATAGTTGATAGGCTAATTAAAAGAGCTACATAAGAACCAATAGCTCCACTAAAAGCAGACATCATCGGAATTCCTTTCTTTAAAGCTCCAAAACTTCTTACTCCGAAAAAAGCGTGTAATAATGCTCCACTGTGTTTGCTTAATATTGATAATCCAGCACCAAAAGCCATTGTAGTCAGTATAGGAGCGACAAGTGTTAAACTTTGGAGTGCTTTGGTAAGACCATAAATCGTAAATTTTGCTGTCAATCCACTTGCGCCAGTTCCTCCCATAGCTTCTTGCAAGTTTTTAAATTGAAATGATAACATTTGAAGAGCTGTGTTTAAATCTCCTTTTTTAAAGAAGGCTACCAATCCGCCATATTCTTTTTGTATTTTTACAGCCATTTTTTCTATCAAGATGGTTGACGCTAAATCTCCACTTGAAACTAACTTATCTAATTCTCTAGTAGTCATTCCCATAGCATCAGCTGCTAATTTTAAAGCACCAGGAACACGATCACCAAGTTGCCTACGTAATTCTTCCATTGAAACAACTCCTTTAGACTGCATTTGTGTTAATGCGTAGAACATTCCTTTCATTTCTTCGCCAGTAAGACCATAAACTTTACCAAGAACCATAAAGGATTTTGCATTTCTTCTAGCGGAATCTAAAGTTCCTTGAGAAGAAGCTAAAAACTGTGCATAAGGTTTTTGAACAGTATAAGGGTCAATTCCGATTTTAGTCATTTCTCTTCTAAACCGCATTAAATCGCCTTTAGCAAACTTCATAACCTCTTCAGGTCTACCAGTAATACCAAAGTTTGGCATTATAGCCGCCATAGTTCGGATAGCGGAATCTGTTTGAGCTTTTATTCGTACTGAATTTAAGACAAATTGAGCACCAGCATAAATACCGAAGAAACTTCCAACTGTTACTAACCTTTTTTTGAAGAAATCCTCTATTCTTCCCATCTGTTTTCCACCCTTTATATTCTTTTCAAAAGAATCTAAAAAGTTTGTAGACAGATTTGCTCCTAATTGATTTCCTAATTTTAAAACAGCTTTTTTATCTACTGCTTTTGACAACATAGATGTCTGCACATTACGAAACATCTGAGCTTGCGCCATTGTTATATTTTTATCTGCTAATGTTGTTCTAAGACGACCAGTTAATTGAGCTAAACCAATATTAGATGATAAGGCTGGCAGATTAAATAATCTTTTAAATTGGTTTTCCGTAACCTTCCCTGTTATATTTACTCTTGCTAGGCTTCGCTGTAATCTATCCGTACTAAGGGTGGTTCTCGCCATACTTTCCTTAGCTTGCATACTTCCCTTTCTAAGACTAGCCATAGCTTTTGCTTCGGCAGCTTGAGTTTTGGCTGATAAAAGAAAACCTTGTTTGTTTACTTTGTTTGTACTTACGCCAATGCGTTTTATTAGGTTGTCTACATTCTTTAATTTTTTTTCTATAAGACTATTAATGTCTATAGGAATTTGATAAGCCATTTATTTCCTCATAGATTTTTCTATATCTTTCGCATAGGAACAAAGAGCTTTGTCTAGTTTGACCATCTCATCTAGCATTTTATCTATAGGCATTTTTATAAGGTATTCTAAACTAATACTTCCTTTGAATTGAATAGGTAATTTTCTTATATTCAAATCTATGTCGTTATGGAGTTTCCTGTTTCCGATACAATATAAAGTATAATAACCTCTGCCAAAAAAAAATCCATTATGCTCTTGTACTCTAAGCCAAGCTCTCTCATAACATCATCCCTAGTAATAGGAATAGTTAATTCTTTATCAGCAAACATAAATTTGCTCATTAAATTTTTAGACTGTTCCTTTAATTTGAAAGTAGGAAGCCCAGCAGATTTAGCCATATTTAGCTTATTAAGAACTATAAATTTATCTATCTCTTCTTTAGAGAAATTGTCCTTTAATTTCTTTAAATCTTTTATTGCTACTTCTGATTCTTTTTGTAACTCTTTCTCAGATTTATTTTTATTCGTTTCTTCCTGCTCAATTGCAACTCGTCTTTGTGCTATAGATTCATATTTGTCTATTAAATCCATAAGATTATACGACTCTTCTTCGTATTCTTCTATTTGAGTCCATCTTATTTCTTTTGGGTCTAAACAATACAAAGTTTTAGTTTTTAAAAAAGTCCCTTCTTTAGAATACTGTATCTCTTTATTAAGTTTATATTCTAAAACTTTCTTCTCTTTTAGTTTAGTAGTTTCCATTTTTGTTCTCCCTTAAACATTAATTAAACTTTGTCACTTGTAAATTGTGTTCCAACGACCGTCAAGTTTACGACATCTCCGTTATTTCCTGTTGGAATATCAACAAATTGAGCACTTGATACTTGCTCTACATAGCCTTCTTTCTCATAAGAAAGTCTCATAGTAAACGAGTTTCCACTTTTTCTATTTCTTAATACGAAATTTCTTAATGAAGCACATTGCACAACTGGGATTGTATATTTAGTACCATCGTTTGTTGTTTCCTCAACATACATAACACTACCACCATATAATTTAATGGTTTTTATAGTGTTAAGACCTGAACTCTCAAGTGCTGGAGAGCTATCTTGTTTTGCATATTCAAATTGAGTTCCATCGAATTCTAATCTTGGGAATACATCAACGGTTTTGTTTTCCCAATCATTCATATTTGTTGTGTCTATCGCCATAATATATAACTATTCTTATTGTTTATAAATATTGAAATTTGTTAAAGAATTGTACTATTCTCAACTGTGATAAAATACTTAATACAGCTTTAGTAATATCAACTTCTCCCGAAGATAATGTTACTGTCATAGTATCTTTCAAAGTAGTCATAAACTCATCTTTTCCATCAGAATCTAATAAAATATACTTATTTCCATTTTCATCTTCTTGTACATTTGATAAAGCATCATACCATAATGAGAAGTAAGATGTTATTTTAGAACGAGCTGTTGCAGAATAAAGCCTTTGATGTTTCAATGTCTTCAACATTGTATAGAAATATGAATTTGAAAACTGTGCAATAAGTTGTCCATTTACAAAATGGAAAGCAACATCAGGATTTCCTTCAGAATCTGTAACATAAGTTGTTACTACATTTCCAAGCTCTAAGTTTCCTGCTGTGTTATTATGCACTACGAATACTCCCGCAGCTTCTAAGTTTATCATTTCTGTTAAAGTCCAACCTTCTCCGTCTGTTACATAGTAATCTTCTGAAACAATATCAGCGAATGGTACGCTTCTATTATCTGGACTACCAAGTGCTATATTTGGTAAGAAATCAGAGCAATCTGCCCCTTCTGTTAAGCATACTGCATATATTCCAGCTACATAACTTCTCCAAAGACATTCTGTTGTAAAGATATGATTAGAGGAAGTTTCTGTAGCACTTGTTACAGCTTTTAATCCACTTAACCATACGGTTCTGTCATTATATGTGGCAGGGTCAACTAATAAACTAGCATAAGTATCTGTGCTAGAAAGTATAACATTACCCTGTTGGTCTAAGTTATTAATTTCTTTATATGTTTCTAACATAGTTGTAATAGGAGTCATAACAACTCCATCCTCTACTAAGATAACATCATATCTTGCTTCAGCAGCATCCAATATTGCTTGTATTCCAGTAACTACTGGAGGATTTACTCCGGCAACACCACCTAGTGTTCCAATAACTATCCCCTCAGCAGAACCACTAATTTTTAATGGTATTGCACTTTCTATTCCACCATAAACTTTTGATGTTAATGTCAAAGTTCCTGTACTATTTGATGGAGTGAAAGGAAAGTTTTCTAATTCGTCTAATGCGGCGTCTAAGGCAACCCCTATTTCTTCCGCAGTATCATCTATAGCAACGGCAACTGTTGCAGTCCAAGCTCTGTCTCCTACAGCAACAGTAAAAGAACCGGCTGCGGTTGCAGTTCCAGTTAAAGGTATCGTTCTTGTTCCTGCGGTAGCTGCTACGGTTTCTTCAAGAAAGATAAAATCTAATGTTGTTTGAAACTTTTTATCAGCTTTCCAAAAAGCATCAGCCATATTATATAAGAATGTTCCTCCTCCTATAGCTGTAATCAAAGCACTTTTAGAAGCAATAGTCGTAACGAGTGAGCCTGTGCTTACTCCAGTTTGTGTGTGCTCGGCACTTCCTATCATAAGAGTTTTATACTCTATTGATGGAGAACCTTGCTCTATTGTATTAACATATATTCTTGGCATATCTATTTACTTTCTTTTTTGTTATTAATTTTTGTTAAAATTTTTTCTTCTTTAATCTCTTCTATAACTTCTTTTTTAATTTCTTTAATTTCTTTTTTTACTATAGAAACACAATTATCTGTAATAGAATCTTTCAATCTTCTTTGATAAAATGGCGAACGAGGTGTTTTTTCATCAAAAGCTTCTATGGTAATTATCTTACCAAGACATAGCTTTTCTCCCTTTTCACCTATAAAACCCTTTTTATTTATTTGAATTTTAATGTATTGCATATCAGCTCCTTTTTTAGTAATCTACATTTGTAGTAGATAATTCATCACTGTCTTCTATGGAAGACCTGAGAACTAACTTATTCAATCTAGTGCTATCATAAGGCAGTGCAAAATCTGTAGACCAAGTTCTTATTTTAAATTCATATTGAAATTCATAAGGATAAATAACTCTATCTCTTGTTGCCGCCATTCTTGATTGAATAAATTTTAATAATTCTGTTTCCGGGACAGAATATAAGTCATCTGTTTGTAATCTTTTATCTCCAAGTATTTTATTCATAACTTCAGATTGGAGAAAACTCATTTTATCTCTTGCTAGGTATCTCCTACTATTTTTAATTGGGGCAAATACATAAAGACTTAGAAGAAAACTATACATTCCTTGCGAAGTATCTTTAGTAGCTGTGTTCCTAACGACTGGTTGTAAGTCAATATAAAGAGTTAGTTCACTATCCGTTTTAAATAACACATCAACTATTTCACCATCAGTGTTTTTCTTACCAAAAGAATTACAATATAAGTCATACGCATCAGCGTAATCAGAGCATCCATACACTCTTTGATTTTTGATAAGAACTATTCCAGAGTTCTCAACAAGTCCGTTCAAATCTGTTAGAGTTTCTTGATAAGAAAAAGTAGTATCAGAAAGTTTCGTGATTGTTTTCCAACCATTGACTAATTGTTTCTTTTCTAAGATTAGATAAGCATCTGTTATATCTGGAGTTTGAGCTGTAGCCGAGTCTACAGTTATAGTAAAATGGGTAGAATCTATATCTTCTATAAAAACCATATCACCGTTATATAAACTATCTACGACCCCTTCTATTTCAGAAATAGTTGTATATCCTGTAGTTTGGTCGTGATATGTACTTGTTGTTACTGTAGCAATTATAGAATCTGCACTTTCTTTTGTAATTGCTGAGATTTTTATTGGTACATTCGCATTCTTTATATAGATTACATCATCTGTAAGTAAATTATGGTTAGCTAATGTGGTAACTGTGCATAAACCATTCACAATATTTATTGATGCTATACTTTGTTCTTCAGCAAAATAACTTGTAAATTCTGGAAGCCAAGCTTTTATTTGTGATATAATTGTTGTTGTATACATTATTTTATAAAAATCCCATAGTGTTTATTTACAGCCTTTACTATTAAATCTTCTACGATTATAGGATTATCCATAACATCGCTTACTGCGTTCTGCAAATATGGTCTATTTAAGTAATTACTAGCCTCCATATATCCAGCATATTTAGTGTTATTAATAATATCTATAACAGTAGTTTTTCCACCAACTTTTTTTGTTCTATAAAAGGTGTTTCTTTTTGTTTCTCCAGTATCTGAAGCTGGAGGCTCACCCCATTCAGACCTAGGTTTACCGGTATTTTTATTCAATACTCCAGATTTAGGTTCATCAAGAGATAATTTTGCTCTATCACGCACTGTTTTTCCAACTTCTTGTGCAAGGTCTTCTCTTATAACTTCAAATAGTTTGTACAAATCATTTGGTAATTGTGATATATTTGCCATTATAGCTCAGACCCCACAATATTTTCGTTACCTTTTTCAATTAAGAACAACTTTAAATACCTTCTTTTCTTATCTACATTATCTATGCTTTCTAGCTTGTATCTGACCCCTGTTTCTTTATAAAGAAACCAAGTATCTGCTACTGTAAGATTTGTTCTATATGGCATTACGATACAGGCATTCTTAATATTTTTAGCTACTAAGGATTCAGCATCACCAACATCTCCTTCACCAACAGCCTCTATAGGTTTTAAATCTTGCCAGAAAACATTTACCGTGGAAATGGTTTCAAAATCTATTACTTGAGAGCCACTTACATTATTAGACGGGAGTTCAACTCTTTTTTGTATTTCTACACAATGACTAAAATCCCCAAAGTTAAAATTATCAAAATTTCCATAATTATCTCTCGTACTAGACATTTTAAATGCTCAAATATTTATACTTATTATATATATCTTTTGTTATATCTGACTTATCCATAGTCTTGTAATCATTATTTTTTGCTACGCTTACCATATCTCCTCTGTTAGCCCATAAGAACGCACAATGTGTTTGAATAGCTCTTTTTAAATCAGATGGCACATTATTATCTTCATATCCAGCTGAGAAATATATTGCATAAGGATAAGCTGTGTCTTTCACATCGGTAGGTAATATAAATCCACTATCCTTGTTTGGCAATACAAGCATATATTCCCCATACAGCCCAGCATTGACTATATCAAACAACGTCATATCCATATCTTGTTCTACATCAGATTCGTCTATATATGTTATTCTTGATACAGAAAATATATCTCTTTTAGGTAATGTGATTGGTAAATAATCATTTCCAGTTATTATATAATCTATCCAATAAGGTGTTGATTCATAATGTGAAAATACGCTATAATTAAATTTTAATATATCTGTATTAATTAAAGAATATCTATCATCTTCAACTGGAAAGGCACTTAGTTCATATTTGTAATCAGTATCAATTATTGACTTACCGGTAAAGCTTTCTGCATAATTTGTTACAGAATCTATGCTTCTATATAATTGGACATAATTTGTTTCTAAAAGCTCTGACAGATTAAAACCTTCTACAAATGTAGGCTTAAAATAACTTATACCAGGAGCGTCTACAGCAACATATTCTAATATATAAAAGATATTTTCTTTTATTGAGCTAGCTGGTAAAAGAATTGTGCCAGAGATATTATAAAGTGGAACTTCTAACGATGCTATATCTAAAAATTTTAATACCACTTTAGTATATGCAGAGTTACCGTCTTGCAATATTAATCGTATGCTATCTCCATCAGAAAAAGAAGCTGGTGCAAATAGATTGTTATCAAGCTCTACATCAAATGTAATAGTATCAACATCAATTGTAGTGTCCCCATTTCCAATATAAGTAGCGTTATTTTCTGAAATACAAGGAAACCCATTTTGATGAATTTGTTGTTCGCCTACTGTAATTATCCTCTTTGGATTTTCTTGTACTTTACTCAGTTTTACTTTCACCTTCGCCTCCATCGCTTTGTTCGTTTGACACGCCGTTTTTGTCTACAGCGTTTCGTGTCGTCATATTATGTGGCATTTCTCCTGTTCCAATTAATACAACATCACCGCCATCGACTGGGTCTAAATGTTGTAACGCTCTTCTTTCATTAATTGTTAAAGCACCAGATTTCTTTGCTATTTCAAATATTTCATATTTTCTCTTTTCTAGTGAATCTATAGACGATTTGTCATATGTTAAAATTGCTTTTTTGAATCTTGAGGTATTAGGTTTGTTTAAAGCGTATCTAAACATTGTAGAAGCACTCATTTTTCCATAGAACAGATTAGCAATAGGCATTATAGTATTATCAAAAAAGGCGGTTCTAGCTTCTTCTGCTGAGTTATATGTCTTTGCTTTTGTAATGCCAACCATTTCAGGTGGAACGCCATAAATCATACAAATCATTATTATAGATAATTCTGTAAGTTCTTTAAAATCCATATCTTTATTATTTGTTGATAGCTGTTTTATATCCATTCCACCTTCAAGTATCATAGTCTCACCAGCGTTTTCAGCACCTCCAATTTTACTTTGTAATTCAACTTTTAATGCATTTCTTTGCTCTTGTGTTAGCTGTCCAGCGTATCCGTTCTCAGCACCTATTATTAACGCGAAACTTGGTCTAGCTCCCTTTTTTAAGAAAGAAAGATTATATTTACTCGCTAATTCAACGTGGTGTATTTCATCAATAGCCGAGGAAAGTTTTGGCACTCCTTTCTCACCAAAAAACATTGATTTGGAATTATATTGAGACCATTTTAATAATTGTGCTCTTTTATCAAAATATGGATAATACTTAATATTTCTTTGAGAACTATATCCTTTGACAGTATAGTAATCTGGATTTCCACTTATAGTATTAATTTTTATATTAACATTTTCTTCTTTAACTCTCGTAAGGTGATTTATTTCTCCATTTGTGTCCAAACCTAGATAAGTATAAGAACTAAAATTAAGTAGATAATCAGATATTGTATCTCTTACAAATTCAATCCAAATTTGTTCTTCGTTCGGAGTCTTTAATATACTTAAAAAAGGATGGTCTTTGATTTTTGATCGATTATCTTCGTTAATTATCAAGGGAGGAAGATTAGCGACTGAATCAGCGATCACAGAGACCACCCTATTTACAATAGGACTCCTATTGTATTCTGAATTTAATGTTACATAAAGCAAATCAAATCCGTTTATATTATATCTCTGCACAAAAGGCATATCTTGTGAAGCAGAAAACTCTGTACTTTTTTTATTAAAAATTCCAAACATTATTATTTTTTGTTATTCAATAGAATAAATGTAATTAACATTGTAAATAAAGTACCAAATGAGCAGGCATTAGCTATAAATTCCTTTAGTGTATGAAGATATGTAAATCTATAAGCAAAAAAGAGTAACGATATTGTTAGTGTTAAATCTAATAGTCCTTTTGAGTTTCTTGTTTCTTTGATTGGAAAAATAAATAAGAATAAAAACTTAATTATTTCCTTTGCTGTTTTCCATAATTTCTTTATAATCTTCGCTATAAATTGTTTTATTTTTTGCAATAAGATAGGAATTTTCTTTAACATATTTCTAAGTTTTTCTATACTGACCATATCTTAAACTCCCTTTTTTTGTTATATAGGTTTACCTTGCACCAATTCAATAATTGTGAAATTGTATCAACAGCATCATCGTGTATCTTTTTACCACCATTTGGGAAGACCCGCATTTGTAGTTTTACCTCTTCAAGACTATTGGTGTTCTTTCCATTTATCTTTGATGTTCTTTCTAAACTTTCTGGGAAAAAGACTTTTCCACTATTAATTTCACTTGTAGCCATCTCTGCCCTATCTTCTTTCTGCATATTAGATTTTATAGCAATTATTTTCTTATTCTTTTGTGGGTGTGTTTTCTCAAGCACTCTACCATATATTCTAGTTTCCATTTCTTGTAATAAAGATTGCCCACTAGCTTTATCTTCTATTAATAAGAAATTAGGTTCATACTGTTGGTAAAGAGAATCCATTTTATCTATAAGGTTTGTATATTCCAGTTTATCTATAAAAATATCTACTAAATAATATTCTACATATTTTCTACCTTTTACTTTTCCGTCTCTCATTTTTATAAGCCAAGTAGTACAACACGAAAAGTCATTTGCGTTTCCTGTTTTAAATGCTGTGTCCCACGATTGTATAATATAATCAGCTTGTAGGTCATTTAAAGTTTCTTCGTCATATTGTTTTATAGCGCTCATATTGAACAGAGAGCCTTTTTCAGATAATCCTTTTTGATAATATTGATATTGAAAATCAATAGGTCTACCATCAAATTGTAATATTCTTTCTTCTAGTTTGTCTTGGTCAAATATTTTATCAAATAGAAATTCTCCCTGCCTTCTAAAATACTTAAAGTCATTTACTTGATAAATCTTTCCTAAAATTGTTTTTCCGTCTTTTGTGTCTATAGCTTTATTGGATACTTCTTGCTCTACAACCGGCATAATAACGTGGCACCAAGAACCTGGCTTGCTTGTTCTTATTATTTCATCACTTATATCTCCTTCGCAAATCCTCTGCCCTATTATCACTGATGGCACTTCTCTTTCGCCTTTTATTTCTCTTATACGAAGGAATAATCCCATAATAGCGTTGTTTACTCTTTCTATATATCCTTGATGTTGAGTAAGATAAGTATTATAATCTACAGGGTCATCAACAAGAAGAAAATCACAGTCCGTTCCTGTTATTGTACTATTAGTAGATTCTACAAATATATTTCCACCACCAATAATGTTTCCGTTTATTTCGATTCTTTTCATAAAGAAGTCATTTTTTTTATTAGTGCTTGCTTCTGTATCTCTTTCTACTAAAGGAAATAATTCTTTAAATTTTTTAGATTCCATTATACGACCAAGCGAGGTATAATATTTTTGTCTTACTTTTTCAGTGCTAGATAATATCAAGAATCTTGTGTTAGGATAAAGCCCTATATATAAAGCACAAAGCGTTATCATCATTGTTGTTTTAGCGTGCCCTGGAGGCATATTAAAAAGAAACTTATTTGTTTTTTTTGATAAGATATTGACTATATATTGACAACAATATTCTATGTGCCAATTTGTTATTCCAACTCTTCCTTCACTTATATACATAAATTCTGACCATAAATCTACTATATGTATAGATATATAATCCAATCTATCTTGAACAAATTGGTCTAAAACCTCATTTTCCTGCATTTTTCCCCTTGACTGTCTTTGAAGTACGCATTAATATTATAAGTGTGTATTCAATGTTATGGAAGTCCTATGAATAACCCCAAAGATACTGAACTGCAAGACCACAGAATGTGTACATTATTCCAAGCTGTTATATGGCGTAAATTAGCTGATTTAGAAATTATATCTAAACATAAGAGATGTAAGAATGCACCTGAAGAAGCTAAAAAATGGCTAAGTACAAAAAATAGTGATTTTCTTATGGTTTGTGATTTAGCAAGATATAATCCAATTAAAATAGAAGAAATAGCTAAGAAGACTATAAACTTTAAACGAGACGAAAAACATAAACGATTTATCCCCACTACATTTGGTGTAAAATTTCATAAATCAAAGTAAACACTATGGAAACTTCTTTTTTAAACGGAAGAATAAGAATTATAAATTGTGACTGTATGGAATATATGTCATCTCTTAAAGAAAACGAATTTGATTTTATATTGACAGATGTCCCTTATGGAAAAGGAAATGGAAAAGTGTCAGCTTTTGGAAAGAAGAAAATAAAAATAAAAAAGAAGAAAAACTGGGATTTAACAAGACCAGATAAAAAATATTTTGATGAAATGCAAAGAGTGTCAAAAAATCAAATAATATTTGGATATAATTATTTTGCTGACATAATACCGATAACTAATGCTCTTATTTCTTGGGATAAAATAGGACATTATAATTTTACTAACCCCTTTTCAGATTTTGAACTTGCTTGGACTTCTACTAATAAACAAGCAAAAAAATATACAGTTATTCAACAAGGGTTTATATCCGAAGAAAGGGATTACTTCCACCCTGTTCAAAAACCAGTAAAACTATTCGGGAAGATAATAAATGATTATTGCAATGATATAACATCAATTTTAGACCCATTTGCTGGAAGTTGCGTTACTGCAATAGCTTGTATATTAACAAACAAAACTTGTGTTTGTTGCGAAAAAGATAAAAAAATGTTTGACCTATCTGTTAATAGGATAAAAACTTTCTTAGAACAAAAAGATTTATTTTTGAATTAATTATGAAAAAAACATTAATAGACCAATCAATTCCATTAGAAGCACACACATCTTATCCAGCGTGGTCGCATAGAATGGCAAACAACATAATTACAATAGACGGAGTCCAATATCAGAAATGCGTTAAATGTGGAGAAACTAAACCACTATCTGAGTTTTATAGTTATTTCTATTACACAAATAAAAAAGAGAGAAAAAAGAAATATAAAAACTCTTGTAAAAAATGCCATATAAAAGTTGTAATGGAAAAAAGAAACTCAGATATAAAATTCGTTAAATTACATAATTTATATAATGCAAATGTAAAATTAAAAAAACAAGATAGAGCAGGTGAACAAGATAAAAGACCTTATTTAAAATATATATGGCAAAAAAGTAAAGAGGCTGGGTTACTTCACGATATTAGAAATGAATTAAAAAAAGGAGTAGAAAGAAAAGAAAAACAGCGTCCATACTCTAACAAACATAATAAAATAATAGCTAAAAAAGTACGTGAAGAAAAAAAATTATTACATACAATAGAACAACAAGAAATTCTTGATGTGCTTTCAGAAATTAACACTTGACAATTAATTTTAGTTATATAGAATGATTTCAAGAACGATTAACAAACAAATCACAAAATGAAAAAACTAATATTCTTTTTATTAATCTTATCTTTTCCAATTAACTCTAATGCAAATTGTATAGTAAAACTACATAGCCCTGAAATGCCGAGAATGTGGGAAACTACCTATTGCCCAGTTGAAGGTGAGGATGGATGTTATAGATTTTTTACTTACCCAGCACAATTTGAAATCAATATGTGTCCGGGAAATCAAGAAGTAGAAATCATCCCGATGACAAAGAAGCGGGAATCATACCAAATTAAACCAATGGAATGATATTAAAACTAAAAAATTTATATTCATCAAACGAAGATGAGGCAAAGAAACTAATTGCTCTAATAGACGAAATAAATAGAGGCGGATTATATTTAATAATTACCGCAAAAAATCTGAAACCAAGCACGATTGCAAAAATGAAAATGATTTGTGAGAATAGGCTTGGAGGGGCTACAAAAGAAAACATTTCTGATTTAAAATACCTACTCATTACAAAAAAAATAAAGATTACTTAATTATCGCTTGACAATTAAGATATAGAGCGTAGAATGGTTTTATCAGTAAAAGGTAATTTCTTTGAAAGGTCAGATAAGGTCAGTGTACCGAGGCTTGCAAGGTCAGGACTATCTCCGTTTCCGATGGAGACCTTGCCGACTAGGGTTGTTAGCTGTCAAAGCTATTCGGTAGTCTTCTTCGGAAGGTTTGTAACAGTTGAATTTATTTTATAAAATATTATAAAAAGACTTTATTTTTTTATATATTAATTATTATTAACGAGAACCAAGTTAATAAAAAAAGTTTTTACTAAAATACCCTGAGTTTCAGG
>Ga0307377_10001962_pt1 | contig 24869 bp, 19 predicted proteins | sample TR3MG_FD_202535 | JGI IMG/M metagenome (GOLD analysis project Ga0307377, IMG submission 202535) | Soil microbial communities from Risofladan, Vaasa, Finland - TR-3 | ecosystem: Environmental > Terrestrial > Soil > Coastal area > Acid sulfate soil | place: Finland: Risofladan, Vaasa | collected...
CTCGCATCGGCTTTCGACCTCGAGGGCCACCGCGGCGGCCGATTTTTACGCCGCGCCGCTCGCCTGTTCGCCGTCGCCGCACTCGCGCTGACACCGCTACTCGCATCGGCTTTCGACCTCGAGGGCCACCGCGGCGCGCGGGGCCTCGCGCCGGAAAACACCCTCCCCGCTTTCGCCGCGGCGCTGTCGATTGGCGTCAGCACGCTCGAACTGGACACTGCGATCACCGAGGACGGCGTGGTGGTGGTGAGCCACGACGCGCGCCTCAATCCGGACATCACACGTGGGCCCGACGGCCGCTGGCTCAGGGCACCCACGCGCCCGGTGCGCGAGTTGACGCTGGAGGATCTGCGACACTACGACGTCGGCCGCATCAAGCCCGGCAGCGATTACAGCTACCACTTCCCCTATCAGAAGCGCATGGACGGAGTGTACATGCCGACGCTGGCACAGGTGTTCGCGCTCGCGCGCCGCGCCGGCAACAACGACGTGCGCTTCAACATCGAAATCAAGACTTCGCCGACAAGGCCCGGGGACACGCTCGACCCTGAGGATTTCGCCAAGACGCTGCTGGCGCTGATCGATCGCGAAGGCATGCGCTCGCGCGTCATCATCCAGTCCTTCGACTGGCGCGCGCTCAAAGCGGTGCAGGCGCTGGCGCCGTCGATTCCGACCAGCTACCTGAGTTCGCAGCAGCACGCCCTGGACAACATTGCCGCCGGCGAACCCGGCGGCTCGGCCTGGACCGCGGGCATTCAATTCAGCGCGCAAGGCTCGATTCCAAAAATGGTGAAGGCTGCCGGCGGCGCGATCTGGTCGCCCAACTACCGCGAGCTCAGCCTCGAACTGGTGAACGAAGCGCATGCGCTCGGCCTCCAGATCATCCCCTGGACCGTGGACAAGACTGGGGACATGGCCCGGCTGATCGACTGGGGCGTAGATGGTCTGATCACCGACCGCCCCGACTTATTGCGCGATGTGATGGCCGAGAAGAAGCTGCCCTTGCCCAGGCCGACGCCGGTCACGCCCTGAATCCAGGTCTGGCAAGCCGCGGGCCCCCTTTCGCCGGGAGGCAATGCGGTGTACATTCGCCGACCAGGCTGCAGTCAAAAAAATAAGGCGGGGAAACAGCGCACCGCCGGCATGGGTCGCGCGCCACACATGCGGCGACCCTGACTGCGCGAGGGCGGCAAGCACGCGGCAACATCCGTAAGTGCAGCCCGGGGGAGGCACATTGGACCGTACTGATTTGCGACCGATCAACGTCACGATCCTGCATGACGCGGCGTGCCTGTCGGTTTCACTTACCGATTCGCGATCGATCGGGCGTTGCGGCCGAATAGCAGTCCCTCCCGGTCTGCTTGAGGAACTGCAGCAGGCCGTAGCGCAGGGCCAAGCATACGGCGGGACCGAATCCCTTGCGCGCAGCGACGCGGCAGCTCAGCGCCGGAAACTGGGCAGCGCAATATTTGCGCAACTCCTGCCCGACGCAATCCGCGCCTTTCTGGTTCAAAGCCCGGCACGTTGCCTGTATTTTCAGCTCAGCGAATCCCTGCTCGCGATCCCCTGGGAAATCGCATACGACGGCGAATGTTTTCTCGGCGAGAAATTCCGGATCTCAAGGCAAATCCTCTCGGATGCGGAAATTTCGGTTGTACCGCCGGCAAGTTCGCAGCGGGACGTACTGAAGGTTCTGATCGTCGGCGCAGACGCGACATCGCCGCAGCAGCATGCTTATGCGGAAGGTCTGCTCGCGCGTCTCGTGGCGATCCCCGGTCTTTTTGCGCAAAGCGTGCATGCGAGCGGCCTTGGGCGCGAAGCGGCGCTGCAACTGATGGGTGAAAGCGACATCGTGCACTGTGCCGGAGCCGTGCGCGGTAGCGTCGGCATCGACGGCGATATCGATTGGTGGAAATGCGGCGAATCCATTTCCTTGCGCGAGATCGCAGCGCTGCCAAATCCGCCGCGACTGCTCGTTTCCGAGAATACCGACTTCAGCCGTTCCGGCACGCCGAAATCCACAGGCCAGCACGCCCTGGCGAAAGCCGCGTGCCGGCACGGGCTGAATATCCTGCTTCGAGATTCGGCGCCCGGCGACGGCGGCCTTGAGCTCATGCAGGAAATCTATCGGGAACTCGCCCGGGGCTCTGCCCTGGGCGAGGCGCTGCGGCAGGCCGTCGTTCTGGCCCGGAGCAAAGCCCAGGCGCAGGGCGCCGCCTGCCCGCAAGCCGCGCTGTATGGCGACTGCGCGGCGGTTCCGTTCGCGCATTCCGACCACGCGCGGCAGCATGACGACCTGCGCCAGGTGACCATCCTGTCGCACGACCTGGTCGATTCGACCAGGCTGCTCGCAGGCCTGGGCGCAGAAAAGTACAGCGAATTGCTTGCGCGCTACCACCAGCGCTGCGCGGATATCGTTTCGCGGCATGGCGGCATCTCGGACGACCCGCAGGGCGACGACGGCATCATGTGCTATTTCGGCGTGCCGATCGCCCACGAGGATTCTGCCGCGCGCGCGCTGCGTGCAGGCCTGGAGATCATCGATGCCGTAGGCGAACTGGGCGTGAGCGTGCGCATCGGCATCGTGACCGCGCAGGTCGTGGTCAAGGCAGGTCAGCCGGTGGGAGTCGGCATCCACCTCGCCGCCCGGCTGCAGTCGATCGCCGAACCGGGAACGCTCATCGTCAGCGATTCCACGCGCCAGATCGTCAAGGACAAGTTCGAATTCCGTCTGCTCGATCACATGCCGCAGCTCAAAGGCTTCGAGCGCCCTACGGCCGTCTACCGTCTGCTCGGTGAAACCCCAGGCGGCGGCACCGACCAATTCGACGCGGCACCAAAGCTGACCCCCTTCGTCGGACGCGAACGCGAGCTGCGGCTGCTGCAGGAGCATTGGAAAGCAGCGTGCAAGGGCGCGCTGCAAACGGTCCAGCTTTCGGGCGAAGCCGGAATCGGCAAGTCGCGCCTGCTGCGCGAGTTCAGGCGCTCGGTCTCGCTGCCGGCCGGCCAGACCATAGAGACCCGGTGCACGCCGGATCACAGCGGCAGTGCGTTCCACCCGGTCATCGAGTTCCTGCGCCGTCTGCTGCAAATCCACGATAGCGACAGCGCCGAAGGCAAACTCGACAGGATCGCCGCTGCGCTGGCGCCCGAAGTCGAAATCGCCGCTGCCGCACCGCTGATCGCGGCGCTGCTTTCGGTTCCGTTCGAACCGCGCTACGCGGCGTTGGAATACCCCGCGGAACGGCGGCGGCAGTTGACCCTGGATGCCCTGGTGAACTGGATCTGCCGCGAAGCAACGAAGGCGCCGCTGTGCCTGATCGTCGAAGACATACACTGGGTCGATCCCTCGACCATCGAATTCCTGAAACGGCTGATCGCCGCAGCCGCGCGCCTGCCGCTGTTCGTGCTGCTCACCCGGCGCTCCGAAGCGATGCAGGCGCCCGCCGCCCCGGCTACGGTAAAGGAAATCGAGCTCAAGGGCCTTTCCCCCGAGTCCACGCGCGCGATGATCCGCGGCGCCTGCGGAGAGGCCGGCATTCCGGACGAGCTCGCGCGCATGCTCGCCGACAAGACCGATGGCGTGCCGCTATACATCGAGGAATCGACCCGCATGGCGCTGGATCTAGGCACGGGAGCCATGCCGGCGGCAGGGTTCACGGTTCCGTCGACGATCCAGGATTTGCTGATGGCGCGACTGGACCGGCTGGCGAGCGCCAAACAGGTGGCGCAACTCGGCGCCGCCATCGGCCGGGAATTTTCGTTCGTGCTGCTGCAGGCGATACTGTCCCACGAAAGCTCTTCGGCAAAAATCGACAATCTCGAGACGCAGCTTGCTGCCTTGGTCAATTCCGGCTTGCTGATCGCAAGGGGGGAAGCGCCGCAAGCAAACTATTTTTTCAAGCACGCACTGGTGCGCGATGCCGCCTACCAGTCCCTGTTGGAGCGCGACCGCAAACGGCTGCACCGCGCGATCGCGCTCGTCGTCGGCGCGAAATTCCCGGGGATCACGCAAAGCCAGCCGGAACTGCTGGCCTATCACTGCGGCGAGGCCGGCATGGACGCCGAAGCCGTCGCCTACTGGGAGCAGGCGGCGCGGCTCGCAGCCTCGCGTTCGGCCCATGCCGAGGCGATCAGCCATCTGGACAGCGGCCTTGCGCTGATCGCACGCATCGCGCCCGCTCCCGAGCGCGACCGCGCCGAGCTCAAGTTACAGCTCCTCCTGGCGGCGCAGCTGATCGCCACCGAGGGTTACGGCGCGGACCAGGTCGGGCGCATCTACGCGCGCGCTGAAGAACTGTGCCGCGTCGCCGGCGACCAGGGTGCGCTGATGAAAATTCAGCTCGGCCTGGAGGGTTATCATTTCATGCGCGCCGATTTTGACAAGGCGCATGTCATCGCCACGCAGGCCGCCGCGATGCTGAACGGGGCGGCCGAGCCGCTGCGCCGGATGCAGTCGACCTGGGCCGTTGCCAATATCCTGTTCCACCAGGGAGAGCTGGCGGCCGCGATCGGGCGCATGGACGGCTGTCTGGCGGAATACGAGCGCCTGCAACAACGGCCCAGGTCGGTGCAGGATCCCGGGGTCATGTGCCTGTGCTATTCCGCCTGGGGCAAATGGGAGCTCGGCTATGCCGATCAGGCGCTCGAGCGCGCGCGGCGGGTGGTGGCCTTGTCCGAAAAGCTCCGGCACAAATTCAGCATGGGCGAAGCCTACGGATTCAGCACCGCCGTGCACCATTTCAGGGGCGAGAATGCGCAAGCCCTGGAGAGCGCCGAGCGCGCCATCAGGATCTGCGAAGACAACGGTTTTGCCGTCTGGCTCGCGCATGCGAAGCTGATGCGCGGGCGCATCGTCGCGGAACTGGGCGACGCCGAAGCCGGCGTCGCGGAAATGAGCCAGGGCTACGACATGTGGGCGGCGACCGGCGCCGTGGTGACCACGCCGTTCTACCTTGCGCTGCAGGCCGAAGGCCTCGCTCTGGCAGGGCGTCCGGATGAGGGGCTGGCGCTGCTGCAACGCGCGTTCGATATCGTGTCCCGATACGGCGAGCGCTACTACGAGGCGGAAATCAGGCGGCTGCTGGGCGAACTGACCCTGCAATCGGCCGCCCTGCACGGGCGGGACGAAAGCGCCGCGGCGGAGCGCTGGTTCGTCGGCGCGCTCGCCTTCGCGCAGGAGAAGCAGCTGCACGGCCTGGGCCTGCGCAGCGCGATAAGCCTCGGCCGCCTGCGCCTGGCGCAGGGCCGGTCCGAAGAGGCGCTGCAGAACCTGGAGCCGGCCTACGCATGGTTCGAGGAAGGCAAAGGCACGCGCGACCTGGAGCAGGCGCGAACGCTGATCGAAGCGCTGCGTCCGGCGCGTGTCGCGCTCCGGAAATAGGCGCCGCGGGGGCGGTGTTGCACCGCAGGTCAAGGTAAATAGTTCGCTATACGGGGACCACTTCGGCGCGTAGCGTTTCGGGATCGCGCAGGCGCGCCGCTAACAGACGAACAATTCGAACGGGAGAATCAGCATGGTGGATTTTCGTGAATTTGCACTGGCCGAACACGCACGCCCCTTCGATGCGAACCGGATCCTGCTGACGTGGCTCTCGGACGATGCGGATCGGGCCGAACTCTACAGATATCTCAGTATTCACCGGCCCGTGCTCAAGTTTCAAAGCCGGGCGGACACGCAGTCGCACCCGACGGGCAACTCCGTGTTCCACCAGGATGTGTACCTGCTGACCAGGAGGGACGACATCGTGCGCGCCTTGACCAAGACCGCCGAATTCAGCAACGCGCCCTATCGGGACCTGGGCAGCGGCAGCTTCATGCTCGGGCTGGACGGCGGGGATCGCGATGATCATGATGCGCAGCGAGCGTTTGCCTCCGCCTATCTCCGGCATATCGGCACTCCGCCGGGCACAGGCCGCGACGACCCGAAAACCGAAAATGCCTTTGCCGACTATGTACGTGACTTTCCCCCACCACCGCGCGCAAACGGCACAGGCGAGACGGAGGGCCAGGCGTTCGAACGCTACTTGCATCATGTCGACCGGCAGACCATTTCCGCATTGTCCTCAGTGGCGTTCATGGCGGCGGCGGCGCTGCCGCTGAAACAGCGCCAATTCGATCTGGTCGAACTCGCCGAGCAGGCGGCCGTGCGTTTCGTCGGCTTCCTCTTCGGTTTTGCGCAGGCAGACCACTGGCTGATCCAGGAGACCATGCGTGATGCCTACCTTGGCCTCAACTACCAGATTCTGGGCCGTCACTTCGTCAGTGAACCAGGAATAATTCCCAAGGCGAACGTCAGCATGGGCAAGCTGTTGCGACGAACGGCGGAGCTGATCGATATCTACTGTGCAAGAATCGGGCGCGAACAGGAAGACGAATACGATACATTGACCGACGAACTCACGGAACTCCAGGCATACAAGGATCAGCACCTGCTGCAGCCGCTCGCAGATTTCGTGCCGATATTGCGGCGCATCGGCCAGCAGGACCCGGCCACGACGAAGCAGGAATTCAGCGGCACCGAACTGGCGGTGATAGTCGTGGGCATGATCGCCGGCACCATAGGCAATGTCCAGGCAAGCGTCGCGATTGCGATAAACGAATACTTCAGCCTGCCGCGGGCCGTCGACTGCGGGCATGAAGCGGCGGGCCGGTCGTGGCAGGGTGACAAGCCGACCGACCATGAGTTGCAGGCATTCATCCAGGAAGCGCTGTCCCTGAATCCGCCGGTCGCATTTCTGCCGCGCAGGACGGAGACGGAGGTACCGCTCGGTGGCGGCACCATTCCCGCGCACCGCGTCGTCATCCTGGCCATGGGCGCCGCTACGCGTGAAGGCGGCAGCGATCCGTCCAAGGGCGGCGCAGCGCATTGTGATCCCTTGATCTTCGGCGGCCCGCCGGACGACCCCCGCTACGTGCATCAATGCGTCGGACAGCGTCTGGCCATGCCGCTGATCACGCGCATCGTCAGGCAAGTGCTGCTGTTGAAGGGCTTGGCGGAGAGTCTTGATCCCCGCACCGGCAAGCCTTCCGGCCTGGAAAAGCTGTGGGGGTTCAACTGTCGCAAGTACCCGCTCGAGTTCAATCGCTTCGAGTACCTGAATCAGTCTCCGCTCAATGTGATCATGAAGGTCAAGATGCCGGTGTCCGAACACGCGGAAGAATTGAAGAAGGTCATCAAGTACGGCGCCCCGCGCATAGAGAAGAAACTTCGCGAAGCAGAGCACGTGCATTTTGCCTGGTTCGAATTTCTCGAAAACGACACCAAGCTGGTCCTGCACACCGTGTACGACGGGGATTTCGACGCCTACATCAAGCACTTCGCGCTGAAGATCGGCCCCATGTTCGACCTCCTGTTCGAGCACCTCCAGGATGCACCGCCGCTGCCGGTGAAGAAATTCGAGAAGGAATTCACTGAAACCATCCGCCGCTACAACACGCGCCCGGCGGAAGACTATTTCTTCAGCGCCTATGGGCTGGTAAACGTTTCGATGATCACGAACGAGTTCGCGGAGCGGGGCGCGTGACTGTGCTTCCGGACGCGCCGGACCGCGCGGACGTGCAGCGCCTGGCGCTGTTCGGTTACACGCTGAACCACAGCCGGCATTTCGTGCTGCGGGTGACTGGACTTGCGCAGGCGCGCCGCTTTCTCACTGAACTGGTTCAACGGAATCTGATTACCGACGCGTCCCTCGAAAAAGATGACTTGGGGCGGCGCCAGAGCGCCACGCTATTCCCGGCGAACATCGGATTCACCTTCCGCGGGCTGGAGATTCTGAAACTGCGCCCACCCTACCTGCGCGTGTTTCAGGACAAGTCGCCGGCCTTTGCCGAGGGGGCGTGGCTGCGCTCGGCACGACGTCTTGCCGACACCGGCGCCAGCGCAGCGCGGTGGTGGGATGCGTGTTTTGCGCCGGATCGCGCGCATGTTCTGCTGTCCGTTTTCGCGGACCGAGAGTGCGAACTCGTCAATTTTTCGCAGGGATTGGAAGAACTGCCTGGTGCCGACGGCCTGGACGGGTGGAAGACTGCGCTCGACGGTTGCCAACTGGGGGAGAAGGGGAACCGAAGGATACATTTCGGCTTTCGCGACGGAATTTCCAATCCGGAAATCAAGGGCCTGAACGAGCGCAAACGCGCGCCAGATTCGAAAGCGCCTAAAGCGCACGCAGCGGGCGAATTCATCCTCGGCTACGTAAACGACAACAAATACAACCCCTGGCTTGTGGCCGACCCACTGCCAGCACGCGATCCCTGGCTGCTGCCTTCCGAGCGCATTGATCCGGCGTTCTTCCGCAACGCCAGCTTCGCAGCCTTCCGCAAGATCGAACAGGACGAGCGGACATTTCGCAAGTTCGTGTCCGGCTGGGCGCTGCGGCTCGGAGTCAGCGAGGAGTACGTTCGCGCGAAGCTTGCGGGAAGATGGGACGACGGCAGCGTGCTGCGCCCCGGGGCGGACTCTGCGCCACCGCGGCCCGCCGCGGGCAGCGAGCGGGCCGATGAAAAAGGCAAGCTGAACGAATTCGATTTCTCCGATGATCCGAACGGCGAGGGATGTCCGTTCGGCGCACATATCCGGCGGATGAATCCGCGCGCCGATCAGGTCGTGCCGTTTCGCGGGCGACCGCTGATTCGGCGCGGCATGCCCTATGGCCGGCGTTACGAAGATGCGCCGGCAGAGCGACGCGGCCTGCTCGGCCTGTTTTTCTGCGCCAGCCTGGAAGACCAGTTCGAGCATCTGCTGGCAGAGTGGGCCAATACGAATCCCATGGGCCCGGACAACCGCGGCAACGCCAAGGATCCCTTGATCGGGAATCACGAAGATACCGAGACGGTATTCGATCTGCCGATGCCGGACGAGTCCCTGCGCCAGATCGACGGTTTCACGCCCTTCGTCACCACGCGCGGCACCCTCTATGCGTTCTACCCGGGCCTCGCAGCCCTGGGCCGGATCGCCCGCGCCGATGCGCGAATCTGCAACCAGGCCTGAGCCCGTGTCGAACACCAGGCGCAGCATCAACCCGGACGAGCGCGCGCAAGTGGACACTCCCGATCCGCCCGCGCTCGACTACCTGGATCAGCCCCCGCTCGATCGCTACTGCGACGTAGTGCTGACAGGCGGCGTCACCGACGGCGTGATCTATCCCTGGGCCGTTGTTGAACTCGCGCGCAAATATCGCTTCAAGAACATCGGCGGAACTTCGGTCGGCGCCATGGCCGCCACGCTGACAGCCGCGGCGGAGTACAGCCGCAGGCGCGGGTCACTTACCGGGTTCAACGAGGTGCTGCTGAAACTCCCGCGGAAGCTAGGGGAGAACGTCAACGGGATGACCCGGCTGTATTCGCTGTTCCAGCCGGCGCGATCGACGCGCCGCCTGTTCGCACTATTCGTGGGCCTTTTCGAAACGAAGCCCGGCGCCGGCGCGAACGGCGCATTCCGCCGCTTCCTGCTGTCGCGACCCGCTTTGAACAAGGACGGTCCGATCGGCACACTGGAAAACGCGTGCAAGCCCTGCGCCTTCGCCTCGAGTATTTTCGGATTTCTCCTCGGGCCCGGAAGATTTGTCCGGGTAGTGCTTTGTGCTTATCGCGTTGCCGCGTTGATCGGTGTTCTCGTAGCATTCTTGTTCGGAATCGCCGAATGGTGGTTTTGGCATTCCGGCTCCCCGCACCATCTGCTCGCCCAGGACCTGCTCACTTCCCTGCCTTGGGCCATTGTTCTGGCCATCGCGTGCATCGGACTGGCCATCGTTCTGGATCTCATCGGAGGCTTCCTTGAAAACAACTTCGGCTTGTGCAAGGGCTTCCACAATGAAACCGCGCCGCCTGAGCAGCAATCGCTGGTTGAATGGTTGCACCAAGGCGTTCAGGCCGCGGCCGGCAGGCCGCTCGACCGGCCCCTGACGTTCAGGGATTTGTGGGAAGCGCCCGGCGGCCCTGTCGGACGCTCGCAGCCGCCGAGGCGACAGAAGAGAAAGTCGCGCTCGATCGACCTGCGCATGGTCACCACCAACCTGACCCATCAACGGCCCTACGCCCTGCCGCCAGAAGACGAAACGAGCCGGCTTTTCTTCCGCAGGAAGGACCTCGAGTCGTATTTTCCGCAGGCCATTCTCGATCACCTGGTCGCGCATGCACAGCCTTACGCGAGCAAGGTGGACCGTGTGGACCCCGACCCGGTAAACGTGCCGGCGGACCTGCTCGAGTTGCCCGCTGGCGATCTCCCCATTGTTGTGGCGGCACGCCTGAGCCTGAGCTTTCCCCTCCTGTTCTCGGCGGTGCCGCTGTGGGCGATCGATTATGAAGCCGGAAAATTCAAGGACCGGCGGTTGCGCAGATGCTGGTTCTCCGACGGTGGCATCTGCTCCAATTTCCCCATCCACCTGTTCGACGCGTCTCTGCCGCGCTGGCCGACTTTCGGCATTGCACTCGTGCCGAGGAGCCTGTTTTGGCCGAAGGAAGCTGTGTACCTGCCGGAATACTACAACCAGGGGCGCGGGGACCGCTGGGACCGTTTCGGCGACGAGATACTACCGGTCACCGGAAAAAGGGTGCCGCCCGGCAGCCGCCTGCTCGGATTCCTGGCCAGCATCATATGGAGCGCCAAGAACTGGAAGGATAAAACCTCGATGCGCATGCCGGGCGTGCGCGATCGCGTGGTTCGCGTCAATCTGAAGCCGGGCGAAGGCGGACTCAACCTCAAACTGACGCGCAGCCAGATCCTCAGACTCGCCGCGGACTATGGCACACCGGCAGGCAAGGAACTTGTCTTCAAATTTGTCTGCCTCACTACGGACGGTCGCCTGTCGCAATTCTGGGACGAGCACCGCTGGGTCCGTTTCAACTGCCTGCTGGTGGCACTGCGAGAACGCATCGAAGGAATCAGCGCGGCGGCGGAACTAGCCGCTTACAGCACACCGCTCTCGGCGCAAATTGCGAACGCCACGCGCGTGCCGCCGCTAAGCGAAAAGAACAAGTCGGACGAGAAACTGTTGACCCAGGCTCAGGCCGACGATCTGCAGAGCCTGCTCGCTGCGCTCAAGGACCTGGAGTCGAAGTTCGCGCAGGCCGAGCTGCCCCAACCCTACACACCGCTGCCGACCCCGAGCATGCGCATTCGGCCGCCGCTGTAGCAGGATCCACGCACTCCGCCTCTATTCATCGCTCGGACTCCGCGCCTTGCGCACCGGGCGACGCGCTTCACGGCAGTTCATCTGTATTGATGATGTCATGCCGCTGCCGCATCTTTAGTCTTCCAACCACGAAACTTGGGGTCGTTGTAATCCGGTCCCGGGGTTCAGTTTTGAAATCCGGACGCGGCTTGCCTGTCATTGCTGGCCAATGGCAATGCACGGACAAGGTCAGGCCGACTCGATCGATATGGAGGGAAAAATGAAATATTCGTCGACAGTAAAGATTTTGAGTAGCGCAATACTCGTCGGAGCATTGGCTGCGTGCGGAGGAGGGGGTGGCAGCTCGACTCCCGCTGCCCCTGCACCGACCAGCTTTACCGTGGCTGGCACAGCCGCAACAGGCGCTCCGTTCGCCGGGGCAACCGTAACGCTCACCGGCAGCGACGGCACGACCTACCCCGCCGCCAGCGATTCACCGGTCGTCACCCGCGCCGACGGCAGCTACAGCATCACTCTGCCGCTCACCGCCAAGGCTCCGTTTGTGGTGCAAGCGGCTACGACCGACCAATCCCTGGTCAGCGTGGTCGCCGAGGCGACTGACACGACAACCAACATCACGCCGGTCACCAACCTGATCGCGGCGCTGCTCTCGCCCTCGGGCAACCCGGCCAATCTGGCCACTGAGGTCCAGGCCAACCCGGCGCTGGTCAGCACGACGACGGTGGCTGCCACCGACGCCAAAGTCGTCGCCGTGATCCAGCCGCTGATGACTGCCGTGGGCACCACGACCGATCCGCTGAACGGCACATTCGCCGCCGACGGCACCGGCGCCGACCATGTGCTCGATTCGCTGTTGATCACCATCACTCCCGCCAGTGCGACCTCGGCCGACATCAGCGTGGCGGTGAAGCAGAAAGTGGCCGACAACGCCAATCCAGCGTCCGTCAGCTTTACCAACACCACGGCGTCCCCCACGCACCTGCCTGCGGTCACGGCCGCCAGCCTGGCCACTACGGACACCGGCTCTCTGGTCGCCGACTTCCTCCAGCGCTGGACGGCTTGCTGGGCCCTGCCGCAATCGCAACGCGTGAGTCCCGGCGGCACCACCGCAGCCGACATCATCGCCCCGGCATGCCTGGACCTCTTCGTCGGGCAAAACCCCGCAGGCTACCTGAACAGCGGCTCGATCGTGCACGCGGGCGGCTCCTTCACCGGCATGTTCGGCAGCGGCAGCGGCACCGTATTCACCGGCAGCTACCAGTTCACCCGTGACAATGGCGATCCAGTGATTTCTTGGGCCGCCGCCGATAGCTCGGGCAATGTACTTCAATACGGCACGCTCGAACTCAAGACCGACACCGACGGCAAGCTGCGGGCGATCGGCAACCAGTACCATTACAGCGGCGGCGTGAATCCCTATCATCAGCTGCGCACCTTCCTGAACGAGACGGATGCGAGCTACTACAGCACCGGGTATAACCTCAGCGTCAACAATACGGTGGACGCCAACGGCAACCCGCTGTTCGCCAAAGTCGTAGTGACCTCGCCCGCCGGCAATACCTACACTTTGCAGCCGACTGTAGGCTACACCTATCTAGTGCTGATGAACGGCGCTACGCCTAGCGCCAGCAACTTCGTGCGCGTCGAAAGCGCTTATGCCGCCGCCGCCAATAGCGGGAAAAATCCGGCTGACGCCATGGACCCCGGCCTGTACTTCGCCGCCAACCCACTGACCGACGCGCAGATCGCGGCTCTTGCCGATCAAAGCGTGTGGCAGTTCGATTATTATCTGGCGAGCAATCCGACGACCATCGCGGCGACGCAGTACTACAGAACGCTCAAGCGCGCGCTGACCATCGCGGAGTTTGAGACGCAACCGCTCGCCGCCATCACCGCAGCGGATGTCACCAACATCACGACCAACACCAAAACTAATGCTAGCGGCGGGCTGTATTTGCCCACCCCGACATCGGGTCCCTATACGATGGACTGGCAGGTACCGACGGGCGCCTTGGCTCCGACGAACATCACGGTCTGGGGAGGCCATGTGGTCGCTGGTACGATAATCGGGTTCAACGACGGCGCGACGGTTGCATCCACCGCCCGGACCGGCAGTATCAGCTGCTCCCCGGCATCGGCAGCCGATACGCATTGCGACACTTCGGGTAGTTACGTACCCGGCGGCTTTAGCGGCGAGCATCTGCAAGCCACCGATCCGGTCGGGCGTGAGTTCGCGAGCTTCTACGCGTTCTACACGATCACCGTGCAGTGATCGCTGCGACCGCTCCCGGGGCCAGGGCTGGCAGCTCGGGCCAGGAAGTACGACGGGTTCACGGTCGGCTGTAGCTTGGAGAAGGCTGCATCGCACAGGCAGCCTTCTCACTTCAGGGACGAGACCGGGATCCAGGCCCGGGTTTGGAAATCCAAACGACGGTCACCGCTCATTGGAGCCAAGCATGCTGCGATACTATTTGGACAGTGTGGTCGTCCCTCACCGCACCGATCCTTGTGACCGCTGCCCCGCCGATCGCGCGCAGCGGACCTTTTTGCGAGCTCGCGCAAGCGGGGCGAAGCGGCCATGCCGGTAGACAAATGGCGCGCCGCCCTGGCCGCCGCCAAGCGGCTTGCGCTGCGCTTCCCCGGGGTGACAGGGGTGGACTACGGCTACAAGTACGAAGCCGGCGAACGTACTTCGCGGATGTGCGTGCGCTTCCACGTATCGAGCAAGAAACCTCTGGACGCCCTGCGCCCGCATGAACTGCTGCCGTCCGACATTGGGTTTATCGTCTGCGACGTAGTGCAGGCGCAATACGCTCCCCACACGTTGCCGCGAATGCGCTCCGACCTGGTTCGGCCCGGGATGAGCGCAGGCCACGCCGCCCGCCGGAGCACGGGCAGCTTGGGCGCGATCGCGCGCGAGGCTGGCAGCGGCCGGGTCTGCCTATTGAGCAACTGGCATGTGCTCTGTGGTGGACCTGGAGCGCAGCGCGGCGAATCCATTTCCCGGCCGCGCGCGCTTCATCCCGGGACGGATCCGGCACAGGCGCTCGCTGCGCTGGAGCGCTGGCTGGACCTGAAGCAGGGCTACGATGCCGCCATCGCGGTCCTGTCCGCGGGAGCGTGCCACGATGGCGCCAACACCGACATCGGCGTGCGCATCAGCGGCCTGGAGGAACCCCGGCTTGGGCTTGCCCTGATCAGGTCGGACGCCGCGTCCGGGGTAACGCATGCGACGGTGGATGGCATCGAGGGCATGTTCGAACTCGACTACGGCTTCTACGGAGACCAAAAACACTGGATGCACGGCTTCAGGCTGGTTCCGCGTCCGCAAGATCCCGAGGATGCAATCAGCGCGGCAGGCGATGCCGGGGGCGTCTGGATTAATTCGGAGACGCAACGCGCCGTCGCCTTGCACTTTGCCGACGGAGACGGCACGGCGATCAACTGCGCCCTTGCCCACCCGCTTTCGCGGATTCTCAGCCTCCTCGACTTGACCTTCTAGCGTCTTCCAAGCGACGCCCTCCTCGGCTTCGCGCTCGCCTGGAGCGGATTCGCCATCACCACTTCGCAGGCAGTTTTCTGAGCAAGGCATGGCGCTGAGCTTGCAGCGCGACGTAGCCGCCCTGCTGCAGGTCCTTGAGCAGGCGGCTCACCAGTTCGCGCGAGCAGCCGATGCGCTGGGCGATTTCGCGGTGCGTGAGCCTTTGCGTTATCACGCGCGTGCCGTCGGGGCGCGCCACGGCGAGGCCGTCGAACAGCCTGACCAGGCGCCCATAGGCATCGAGCAGCGCGAGGCTGCGCGCGCTCTCCGTGGCGAGGCGCGTGCGGCGGATCAGGCGCTGGATCAGCTCCAGCGTGAATTCCGGGTTGGCGGCGAGGTGCAGACGCAGCGACTGTCCGCTGACCACGGCGCAGACGCTGGCCTCCTCGGTGCTGACGCTGGCCGAGCGTGGCCCGCCGTCCAGCGACATTTCGCCCACATACTCCCCGGGACCGTAGATCGCAAGGGTGATCTCGCGGCCGCCGGAATCAGCGCAGAAAATGCGCAGGCTGCCGCTCAGCACCACGAACAGCGAGTCGCCGCGGTCGCCTTCCTCGATCAGTGTGGTGTTTGCGCGATAGTGCCGCAGCGTTCCCTGCGCGGCGAGTTCGCGCAAGGGCGCAGGCAGGGCGGCCAGCAGTTCGGCGGCGTCAGGTTTCCGGTCGGGCGGCACAGCCGGGAGTATCGCAAGCTTCGCGGCGCGCACGCAAGCCGGACAGGCACTGGTGGCAAGGAAACGAATGCAGGCACCCCCGTTCCGGGCGGAACGAGGAATCTGCTGCTGCAAAGACAGAAAAAAACCTCAGTGGGCCTGCGTCAGCTCCTGCAGCGGCCGGATCGGCGGAAGGCTGGTGAGGCGCGCCATCAGCACGCGCAGCGAAGCGGCGCCGGTTTTTTCGCGTATGCTCCCCAGCTGCGTGCGCACCGTGCACAGCGCGACGCGCTGCTGCTGCGCGATCGCCTCGACGCTTAATCCGCGCATGATCGCGGGCAGCAGCGCCTGTTCGGCGCCGGTGAGGCCATGGATTTTCCCATAGTGCTGCAGGGTCAACGCTTCGCAGGCGTCGCGCTTGCCCAGTACGACGAGGGCAAAGGGCGCATCGGGCGCGGACGCGATCGGCGGCGCCCCCGCATTCAGCGGCACGAAAGAAAGCGCCAACTCTCCGTCCGCGCCGCCGAGCGCAACCAGGCTGCGTCGGCCGCGCCCGATGTCCGCCAGCGCCGCGTCCATCTTCGCGCCGTGGCGCTCCGCGCTGGCCGCGAGCCTGCCCTGGCGCCGCCGCAGGAAGCGCTCCCCGCCCAGTTCCTGCCGGGCGAGCTGGTTTGCGAGCAGGATCCGCGCATCGCTCCCGAGCACGATGAGGCCGTAGTCGATTTCATCGAGCAGGCCCACGAGAATGCCCGCCCGCAGGCTTGCGCTCCCGTCTTGCGCGGCGGCCGGGCGCAGCGCATCGGCAAAGCCGGCGGGCGACGCGTAGGCGTCATGAAAACTGCCGCGACCGTTCATTTGAGTGTCGTACATGCCGTTCCCCCCTGTGCGCAAAACGATGCTTGCAGTGTAGGAACGGCGGCGGGAAAACGGGTGTAACAGTTGCGGCGCGGATTTGTGAACTATTTACCTATCTGATCATTGCCGAAGCGATGGACACTGACGCGAATTTCGACGACGACCGGCCATTGCGCAAATGCGCCGAGCGCGCGCGGTGCGCCGCGCCGCCTATCTTTCCAGCATGCGGTAGATCTCGGTATGGTCCGCCGCGCCGCTGAGTTTTTTCTCCGCCTCGGCCCAGGATTTGAGCAGGACTTCGCCGAGCAGCGTCTGCGCGCCCACGCTCTGCGCCAGGTCGGTGGCGATGTTGATGTCCTTCTTCATCAGCCCCAGGCTGAATCCGGAATTGAACTTTCCGGAAACGATGAACTGCATCAGCTTGTTCTCTGTGCTGTTGTTCCTGCCGGTCGAGGCGTTGAGCACGGCGACGATCTTGTCCGGGGCAATGCCGAAATCGGCGCCAACTTTCAGCGCCTCGCAGGCCGCGAGCAGGCCCGCCGCGGAGACATAGTTGTTGAGCGCCTTCATCGCGTGCCCGGATCCGAGCATGCCGGTTTCGATCACCGACTTGCCCATGGTCAAAAGCAGCGTCTTCACCCGTGCGATGACCGCCGCGTCGCCCCCGGCCATGATCGCGAGCGATCCGTCGACGGCGCGCTTCACCCCGCCGGAAACCGGCGCATCGATCAGGTCCACGCCCGCTTGTGCGAGGCGCGGCCCGAGTTCGCGCGTCACCGACGGATCGGACGAGCTCATGTCGATGACCACCGCGCCCTTTTTCAAGTGCGCGGCGAGTGCGTCGCCGTCGCCGAAAAGCGCCTTGGTCACCACCTTGCTGTCGGGCAGCATCAGGATCACGAACTCGCAGGCAGTTGCGAGCTCGGCCAGGCTTTTCGCCACACGCACGCCGCTCGCCGCCGCCAGCGGCTGCAGCGCCTGCGCGGCGATGTCATAGGCGTACAGCGGGTAGCCGTGCTCGGCGACGCGTTTCGCCATCGGCAAGCCCATCTTGCCGATACCGACGAAGCCGACCGCGTGTTTGGCTGCGCCCGCGCTCATTTCTTGGCGTCGACTTCGGCGAATACTTCCTTCGCGACGCGCATCGCATCAAGCGCGGCCGGCACGCCGCAATAGATCGCCGCCTGCAGGAATACCTCGCGGATCTCGGTCCGGGTGATGCCGTTATTCAACGCGCCGAGCACATGCAGCTTGATTTCGTGCGGCCGGTTGAGCGCAGTCAGCCAGGCGAGGTTGAGGAAGCTGCGCGTCTTGCGGTCGAGCTCGGGTCGCGTCCAGACCGCGCCCCAGCAATATTCGGTCACCAGGTCCTGCATCGGCTTGCTGAATTCGTCGGGCGCCTTCACCGACTTGTCGACGTATTCGGCTCCGAGCACAGCCCTTCTGACAGCCAAACCCTCGTCGTAACGTTTCTGGTCCATGGTTTTCTCCTCTGACGGTTGATGGAAAGGACAAGGTCTCGAAACCGGTTCTGCTACTGCTGTGCGGCATCCGGCCCCAGCAGCGCGGCGCGGAAGCGGTTCTTCAGCAGCGCGCCGTCGCGCGGCGGCAGCACCAGCGGCAGTTTTTCCGGATCGATCTTGATTTGCGCAAACAGGCTGCCGGCGCGGGCGTAGAGCTGCTGCTTCAGCCGTGCAAGCTCCGCTTGCGTGCGCACGAGGAACGCCTGTTCGATGCCGGCGGCCTTGGCCATCGCCGCGAGTTCGACGCCGTGCGCGGTATGCGTTTCCTGCATGCCGGTTTCGCCGTAGCGCTCGTTGTCGAGCACCAAGACGGAGAGATTGCGCGGCCGCTGCACGGCGATGGTGGCGAGCGCGCCCAGGCCCATCAGCATTTCGCCGTCGCCGGTAATCACGAGCACCTTTCTTTTCGGCTGCGCCAGCGCCAGGCCGAGGCCGATCATCGCCGCCCCGCCCATCGCGCCCCACAGCGGGAAATTCAGTTCGTGGTCGCCCGCAGCGGTGATGTCCCACGCAGGCGCGCCCAATCCGCCGACCACCAGGGCATCGCCGCGCCCGGCAAGCAGTTCCTTGACGACTTTACGACGCAACAACTTGCTCATTTGGGCACGCCCTGGGTGAGTTTGCGGAAGTCCTTGGCGCCGAACACGCGCTGCCCGATCAGCAGCGCAACCGGCCGGTAGGTATTGAAGGCGAGGCGCAGCGCGCTGGACGCCATTTCCGTGACTTCGTCCGCGCGGTCGGCGCGCTTCACGATCACGCCCATCGCCTCAAGCACGGCCTGGGTCGAGTTGCCCATCGGAATCTGCGCCGGATTGAATTCGCCGTGGTCGCCGCGCATGGTCACCAGCATCAGCAGCGGGAACTGGCAGGCGATCGGCAGGGTGAGCATGTTGATGCAGTTGCCGACGCCGCTGCTTTGCATCAGCAGCACGCCTTTTTCGCCGCCGAGCCAGGCGCCGGCGAGCAATGCAACGCCCTCTTGTTCGCTGGTAAGCCTGACCACGCGCATGCTCTTGTCCTTTTCGCACGCCTTGATCAGTCGCGCGTGCCCCGCATCGGGGACGATGGCCACCTGGCGCACACCGGCTTCGCGCAACAGCGCGTGCACTTCCTCGGGCCAGGCGGACTCGGCGGCTTTTTTCATTTGGATTCCGTGATCGGGGAGGAGGAAGCGGCTGGACAGGATCATACAATATTACGAGGAGCCCTGGCGCAGCCCCCCAGCAGATGCGGATTCATGCGTCGGAATTTGCCGCTAGGGTAAAATCGCGCATGCATACTGCCCAGCGCATCGACGACCATGAATAAGCCCGCCGCAGCGGCCGCTGCGCACGTCACCAACTTCATCCGCAACGCCATCGACGCCGACCTCGCCGCGGGCAAGTATGCTTCGCGCACCTGGGGCGGACGCCCCGGCCTGGCGGCAACGCATGCCGGCGCACCGCCCGATCCGGCGAAAATCCGCACGCGCTTTCCGCCCGAACCCAACGGCTACCTGCACTTCGGCCACGCCAAGTCGATCTGCCTCAACTTCGGTCTCGCGCGCGACTACGGCGGCGTCTGCCATATGCGCTTCGACGACACCAATCCGGAAAAGGAGGAGCAGGAGTACGTCGATTCCATACTCGATGCGGTGCGCTGGCTCGGCTTCGACTGGAACGCCAACGGCACCGGGCACCTGTATCACGCGAGCGACTACTTCGATGCGATGTACCAGGCGGCGGAATACCTGGTCAGCGCCGGCCACGCTTACGTCGACGAGCAAAGCGCCGAGGAACTGCGCGCGACGCGCGGCACGCTGACCGATCACGGCCAGAACAGCCCCTGGCGCGACCGGCCCGCCGCGGAGTCGCTCGCGCGCCTGCGCGAAATGCGCGCGGGCAAACACGCCGACGGCAGCATGGTGCTGCGCGCGAAAATCGACATGACTTCGCCCAACATCAACCTGCGCGACCCGGCGATTTACCGGATCAAGCGCGCAACGCATCACCGCACCGGCGACACATGGTGCATCTATCCGATGTACACCTACGCGCATCCGATCGAGGACGCCCTCGAGCAGATCACCCACTCGATCTGCACCCTCGAATTCGAGGACCAGCGGCCGTTCTACGACTGGCTGCTCGAGCGCCTGGCCGAGGGCGGACTGCTGGCGAAACCCCTGCCGCAACAGCTCGAATTCGCGCGGCTCAACCTCACTTACGTCGTGCTGTCCAAGCGCAAGCTGATCCAGCTCGTGGACGAACAGCACGTCGACGGCTGGGACGATCCGCGCCTGCCGACGCTGGTGGCTGCGCGCCGGCGCGGCTACACCCCCGAGGGGTTCCGCCTGTTCGCCGAGCGCATCGGCGTATCCAAGTCCGACTCCTGGATCGATTACAGCCTGCTCGAGGAATGCATGCGCGAGCACCTCAACGAAGTCGCGCCGCGGCGCATCGCGGTGCTCGATCCGCTCAAGCTCGTCATCGACAACTACGCCGAAGGCGCCGAAGAAGAATGCCTTGCACCCAACCATCCGCAAAAGCCCGAACTCGGCAAGCGCGCGCTGCCGTTTTCGCGCGAACTGTGGATCGAGCGCGAGGATTTCATGGAAACCCCGGCCAAGGGGTTCTTCCGGCTGTTTCCGGGCAACAGGGTGCGGCTGCGCTACGGCTTCGTAATCGAATGCACCGGCTGCGACAAGGACGCCGCCGGCAAAGTCACTGCAGTGCATTGCGACTATTTCGCCGACAGCAAGTCGGGCACGCCGGGCGCGGACGCCTACAAGGTCAAGGGCAACATCCACTGGCTTTCGGCCAGCCATGCGTACCGCTGCGAAGTGCGGCTCTACGACCGCTTGTTCCGTGAGCCGCATCCGGGCGCGGGCGAGCGCGACTTCCTGCTCGATCTGAATCCGGAAGCGAAGAACGTCGTCAGCGCGCAGCTCGAGCCCGCGCTGAAATCGGTCCTGCCGGAGGAGCGCTTCCAGTTCGAGCGGCACGGCTATTTCATCGCCGATCGCGTCGATTCGAAACCCGGCGCACCGGTGTTCAACCGCGCGGTGACGCTGAAGGACACCTGGAAGAAATAATCGATGTTCTATCTTGACCTATTCAATGCGCTGCAGCTGGAACAGGTCGAATATGTCGTTGTCGGCGGGCTCGCCGTAAATCTGCATGGCGTCGAGCGCGCGACCATGGATGTGGATCTCGTGCTCGCCATGGACGATGCGAACCTGCGCCGTTTCCTCCGCGCGGCAAGCAGCTTGCAGCTCGCACCGACCCTGCCTGTTTCGATGGAGTCGCTTTGCGACGCACGACAGCTTGACGAATGGGTCCGGGACAAGCACCTGATCGCGTTCGCACTGCACGCACCGGTGCCAAATACCCCAACCGTAGACATCATTGTCCGCCCCGCCGTACCTTTCGAAAAAATACACTCTAACCGCATCGAAAAAGACATCGGAGGAATTCGGCTCAGCTTGGCCAGCGTCGACGACATCATCGCAATGAAGTCCGGTACCGGCCGCAAGCGGGACGCATCCGATATCGAGGCGTTGAAAATGGTTCAGCGTCTAACCGGCGGCAGCAGCTAGTATGGCCAAGATCGATTACGAATACCACACAACGGAAGAGCAGATTCGCGCCTATTTGCGAGTTCCGGAAATCGACCGGCTGCGCTGGCTGGAGGAACTGTGCGCGTTCACGTCCTTAGTGCGGCAGGCGCCGGCGGTATATCCGCATTCACGCGCGAACGAGAAGGCGTCGGGCGATACATCCAAAACCTGATGCAGTCTGGCAGACCGCGAATTGGGAAGGAAGCCCGCGCGCGCAGATTCTCACGGCGCGGGCCGTGTCGCTGCGCGAGCGCTTCCAGGCGCCGGACGATCTGACTGAGTTGTCGCGCCGCCTGGCGCAGATGCCGCGAAAGACGCAAAACCGGGACTCCAGCTCGGCGTGCGCCGCGCAGAGTCAAAGGGAACCGGAACCGGCGTTTCCGGCAGAGCGCATTTGTGGTGCTGCGCGGAGGATGGGTCGCCGCCTATAATGTCGCCATAAGCTCACAACAAGGCGGCCATGCCCACTCTGGACATGGTGCGCGTGCTACGCGATTGTGAGGTCGAAGGCCATCGCCTCGCGAATGGTTCAGTTGGGGCGGTCGTCGCGATTTACAACCATGGCGAAGCGTATGCAGTCGAATTGGAGAACGCCGCCGGCGCTACAACGGCCGTCACCCTTTGGCATGCGGACTTGGCTGAAGTAAGCGTGCAATGACGCTGCCTAACATGCATTGCGCCACCGTAGCCCAAAGCGCCGCTTTTGCGTTTTGCGGTATCGTTGGCGGCGTGATTGGCCTGCGCTATTTTCAATGAACCGGAGACGAACATGAAAGCCGTCGGACTCTACCGCTATCTTCCCATCGACGATCCCGAGTCCCTCCTCGACCTGGAGCTGGACACACCCGCCGCCGGCGGCCGCGACCTGCTGGTCGAAGTGAAGGCCATCTCCGTGAATCCGGTCGACGCCAAGCGGCGCGCGCCCAAGGATCTGGTCGAGAAGACTCCCAGGGTGCTCGGCTGGGACGTCGCCGGCGTGGTCAAGGCCGTCGGACCGGAAGTTACGCTGTTCAAGGCCGGGGACGCCGTGTATTACGCCGGCAGCATCGTGCGGCCGGGCGGCAACAGCGAATTCCATCTGGTCGACGAGCGCATCGTCGGCAGGAAGCCGGCAAACCTCGGTTTCGCCGAAGCCGCGGCGCTGCCGCTCACCACCATTACTGCCTGGGAAGGCATGTTCGACCGCATGGGCATCTCCAAGTCGGGCGCGGACGCGGGCAAGACGCTGCTCATCATCGCCGGGGCGGGCGGCGTGGGCTCGATCGCGATCCAATTGGCGAAAAAGCTCGCCCGGCTCAGCGTGATCGCGACGGCGTCGCGGCCGGAATCGGTGGCCTGGGTGCGCAAGCTCGGCGCCGACCACGTCATCGACCACAGCAAGGATCTGGCGCCGCAACTGGAGGCGCTGGGCACGAAGGAAGTCGATTACATCTTCTGCCTCAACAACACCGACCGCTGGCTCCCCGCGTTCGCGCCCATCATCAAACCGCTGGGAAAGATATGCGCCATCGTTTCCGCGCTGAAGCCGGTCGATCTGACACCGCTGATGGGCAAGAGCACCACCATCGCCTGGGAGTTCATGTTCACGCGCTCCACCTTCCACACGCCCGACATGATCGAGCAGCACAATCTGCTCGACGAGACGGCGGCGCTGATCGACGCGGGCACGCTGAAGACCACGCTCACGACGAATCTCGGAAAAATCAACGCCGCCAACCTGAAGCGCGCGCACAAGCTGATCGAGGCCGGGCACACGCTGGGCAAGATCGTGCTCGAAGGTTTTTGAGCGGAAGCTGAAACTGCGATCGCGTCGCGCCCAGGCGCGGTTCGCGCCGCGTTCTCTTCCGGCGCGTTCAGGTATCGGCGAAACAGGAGGGGAAGATACCCCTCTCGACTGGAAACGGAATCTTAGGCCGAAATCGAGCCTGGATCGCGCCGCGCGGCTGGACTTGCGAGTTTCCAGATATCGCGCAGCACGCCGAGCAAAGCGCGGATCGCCGGGTCGTTCTCGCGCGCAAGCAGGTAGACGAACCACAGCGTGGTATGGAGCCGCACGTCGCTCCACAGGCATACCTCGCCCGCGGCCTGTTTCTCCAGCGCCAGTTCTTCGCGGATCAGGGACAGACCGACCCCGGATACGACCAGGTTCGCGATCACGGATTCCTGGTCGGCCTCGACCACCTTCGTGGGCTCGATGCCGTGCTTGTCGAACAGCGCACGCAGCAGTTGATGGTGGGTGCTCACCGACGGGGTGATGACCCATGGTTGGTGCGCGATCTCGTCCCAGCCGGCATCGGCCAGACGGCTCTTCCACGCCGCCGGGGCGGCAACGCGATAGCTGCTTTCGCGCAGCCGCAGCCGACCCACGGCCGGGTGCTCGAGATCGCCATAGTAGAAGCTCGCGTCGAGCTCCCCGTTGAGCACTTTTGCAAAACCCACACCGGTGATCTCGCGGTGCAGTTCCACCTGCAGCAAGGGATGGCGCTCGACCGTAGCGCTCAGGAATTCGCCGACGCGGATGAACTGCGGGTCCGACATCGTGCCCACGCGCACCTTGCCGGCCACTTCGCCTTTGAGCGCTTTCGCCTCGTTGCGCATGGCCTGCGCCGCTGCCAGGACCTTCTCGGCGTCCGCCAGCAGCCGCTTGCCGGCCGAAGTCAGGACCATGCCGCTGGAAGTGCGTTCGAACAAGACCAGGTCGAGCTCGTCCTCCAGCGCCTTGATCTGCGCGCTGACGGCGGGCTGGCTGACGTGCAGCGTCTCCGCGGCGCGGGTGAGGTGCCCCGCCTCGGCGACGGCGACAAAGCTGCGTAGCTGGTAAAGCTCCATTTTCGTGCTTTCTTTTTTGAGAGCTGATTTAAGAACGAGGGGATAAACAGCCTCAGACACCCCCGACCCGGGGGCACGCTACGGAAAATCCGCGGCGGGCTGATCCGTCCTCCCGGCCCTGCCGGCATCAATCATTGTGCGCCGCATCATATACTTAGCCACAGTATAACCTAAAGCGATCCGGCCTATCCGATCATGCGATTGGAAAAGCTGTTCGCGAGTCCTTACCATGATGCTCATAAAGCACGATATCCGTGCTGTATCAATCAGTTTTCGAAGGAAATCGACATGAGACTTTATGCTCCGCTCTACGAAGGTGACAACACCCTCCGCCCCGACGCCGCCCTCGGCGGCTCCGCTGCTTCTGCTAGAAAATCACCCGCTCCGGCGCCAACCATTGTGCGCAGCAATATCGGGGCGGTTACCGTAGCCGACATCCCCGGGGCCGAGCAGGACGTTCGCGAGCCGCACGGAATCGTGCATTGGGCCAGGTCGCTGTTCACCGCGATTACCAATTGGCTGGAACGCAGCGAGAACCACGAACGCGACAGCTTCTTCGCCGCATCCGAGAACCTGGCCGATCTGGAGCAACGCCAGCGTCATTTCGAACGCACCGGCATCGCGCATTACTGAGCCACCCGTGCCTGAGCTTCCCGCTCAGGCACTTTGTTGCACCGTACCGACTCATCCCGTGTCCTCGCTTTTATAGGATACGCGGGAGCGTACGGCCAATGGCATCGGA
>Ga0307377_10001963_pt1 | contig 24849 bp, 20 predicted proteins | sample TR3MG_FD_202535 | JGI IMG/M metagenome (GOLD analysis project Ga0307377, IMG submission 202535) | Soil microbial communities from Risofladan, Vaasa, Finland - TR-3 | ecosystem: Environmental > Terrestrial > Soil > Coastal area > Acid sulfate soil | place: Finland: Risofladan, Vaasa | collected...
GCGAGATCGATCTGGGGCGCATCACTATCAAGCATGTATAGACGACTGCGCGCGCTGCGCCGCGTAACGCAGATCGTTTTCCTCGCGGGGTTTCTGCTGCTGTTTGCGTTCGCGGCCTATCCGCTCAAGTCCCCGATTCCGGTGGACCTCTACCTGCGGGCGGACCCGCTGCTGGCTCTGTCGGCCATGGTGTCTCTGCGGCGTCTGCTGTTTCCTCTCTTCTGGTATGCAGTGCCGGTGGTCGTACTGAGCCTCTTGCTGGGCCGGGTGTTCTGCGGGTGGGTCTGTCCGATGGGGACCAGCATCGACCTACTAGAGCGGGTGTTTCGCATTCGGGGGCGGCGGCCCCAGGGCGAGGCGCGGTGGCGTCAGGTGAAGTTCTACCTGCTGATTGCTCTGCTGGCGACGATGATCGTGCCGGCGGCGCACCGGTCGCCGGCGGAGACGGGACTCACAGAGAGCGTGGGGCTTTCGGCCGTCTATCTGATGGACCCGCTGGCGCTGCTGACGCGAACGGCGACGTGGGTGGGGCTGCCGGTGGTGCAGTGGGTGGTGCGCATGACGAGCGACACGGTGACCGGGTGGAGCTACTCCGACCTTGCGGGAAAGCATCCGGTGCTCGACCGCGCGCTTGCGCCGGTGCAGCTGGGTCTGAGCGTGGTGGCGAGGCCGGCATCCTTCAGGCTGGTGCTGCTTACGTTTCTGATATTCGCGGGGATCGTTGCGCTCGGGCGGTACGAGCGGCGGTTTTGGTGTCGAAACCTGTGTCCGCTGGGGGCCCTGCTAGGGTGGCTCGGACGGCTGTCGCCGGTGCGGCTGGCGGTGGGGGAGACGTGTAACCGGTGCATGCGGTGTGTCGCCGAGTGTAAGATGGGGGCGATCACGGAGGACCCGAAGCGGTATCGGGGCCCGGAGTGCATCGCGTGCATGAGCTGTGCTGCGATCTGTCCTGAGGGGGCGATCTCTCTGACGACCGGATACGATGACGCGGCGCGCGATGACGAGATGCGATTGGACCGGAGGCGGGTTCTGGGGGCGATGGCCGGCGGCGTAGCGGCTGTGGCGCTGCCGAAGGTGAGCCTGGGGTCGAAGCGGAGCGATGCGACGGAGCGGGTGCTCAAGATTTCCTCGCTCCGGTTGATCCGCCCTCCCGGCGCGCTGCCGGAGGACGAGTTCGTGACTGCGTGCGTGCGCTGCGGGGAGTGCATGAAGGTCTGCCCGACGAACACGCTGCAGCCGGCCGTCGGGGAGGGAGGTCTGGAGGCATTGGGCACGCCGGTGGTCGTGCCGCGGGTGGGCCCGTGCACTGAGCCGTGCAATCTCTGCGGTCGGGTATGTCCGACGGGCGCGATTGGGCCGTTTGCAGTGGAGGAGAAGCGACATCTCTACCTCGGCACGGCGAGCGTGAATCGGAGCGCGTGCATCGCATGGGCGCAGGAGAAGGAGTGCCTGATCTGTGATGAGGCCTGCCCATATGATGCGATCTCTCAGGAGGCGGCCGAAGGCCTGGGGCGCCCGGTGGTGGATGAGCGAATCTGCGTGGGATGCGGTATGTGTGAATGGATATGTCCCGTGGAGCCGCTCGGTGCCATACGCGTCGGCTCTTCCGGGGACAGGCGCCATCTCGGCAGGGATCAGCAGCGGCTGCTGCGGGAGGAGGGGGGACAGGATAGAGGGGATGAGTCACCGTATCCAAACCTGTGAGAAGTTGCTGCAAGAGAGGAGATGCCGGTGAGGTGGTGGCGGTTGGCGCTGGGCGGCGCTCTTCTCCTGTGGGTTCTGGGTACGGCCTATGGCCAGGCTCGGAGGCGAGATCGGGAGCTCGGGCTCGCCGTCCTGCTCCTGGCGTCGGCGGTGTGCATGTTCGCGGCGGCGGCGCTGGTGCCGAGGCCGCCGATGCCGCTGGCGGCGGCGTCCCTGCTAGTGGTGGGCTCGGTCGTGATGCTGGGGGCTGCCATGGGGGTCCTTCTGTGGAGGGGTTTCCGGGACTGAGGACTGAGGGATGGCGACGGTAGTCGGCCAAGTTCTGAACGACCGCTATGAGATCCTCGAAAAGGTAGGCGAGGGCGGCATGGCAACCGCTTACCGGGGGCGTGACCGCGTCCTGGGGCGGGTGGTGGCGATCAAGGTGATGCGGCCCGAACTAGCGACGGATGCGGCCTTTCTGGCGCGCTTTCGCCGGGAGGCGAGGGCGGCGGCGGGGATCACTCACGAGCACATTGCGAGCGTCTACGATACGGGGAGCGACGGCCCTTACCATTATATAGTGATGGAGTACGTCGAGGGGGAGAGCATGCGGGACCGGCTGCGGCGGGAGGGGCCGCTGCCGCTGGCGGAGGCGTTGCGGATCGCGACGGAAACGGGGGAGGCGCTGGAGGCGGCGCATCAGGCGGGGGTGGTGCATCGAGACATCAAGCCCGGCAACATCCTGTTGGGCCGGGGGGGGCAGGTGAAGGTGACGGATTTCGGGATTGCCCGTGCCGCCTCCGCCCCCAACCAGACGGATACGAGCACGATGTTGGGCTCGGTGAACTACGTCTCGCCGGAGCAGGCGCGAGGTGAGGCGGTGGGGCCGCAAGGGGATATCTACTCGCTTGGGGCAACGCTGTTCGAGGCGCTGACGGGCAAGCCCCCGTTTGACGGGGGCGATAGGCTGGCGATTCTGCACAAGCACGTGTACGATCGGGCGCCTCGGCCGAGCGAGGTCCGAGCCGGGCTGCCGCCGGAGGTCGATTCGGTTGTGGGCCACTCTCTGGAGAAGGATCTCTCCAGGCGGTTCGCCTCGGCGCGCGAGCTTCTCAGCTATCTGGCGGCCTGCCCGCGGGAGGAGGATGCGAGCGCGGCGGCCGCGGCCAGGGGACGGCTGCGCGGGATCGTCTCGCGGGGCGCACCCGCGGTGGCGTGGGTGCAGCGGCGGGGGGTGTGGGTGGTGTTGGTCGCGCTGGTGCTGTCGGGCGCGGTGTCGGGGGTGGCGCGGTACTCCTCGGCGCGGGGCCGGGCGGAGATGGTGAAGGTGCCGGACGTATTGGGGATGAGCGACGCCGCCGCGAAGGAGTTGCTCGAGGGCCTGAGTCTGAGCTATCGGGAGGTTGGCAGTAAGCCGAGCGAGGATGTCGTGATGGGCGCGATTCTGAGCCAGGATCCGGCGCCGGGCATTGACGTGAGAAACGCGACCGTGGTCAAGGTGGTGCTGAGCGAGGGGCCGAGCCACGTGTTGGTTCCGAATGTGACGCAGATGTCTGTCGCTCAGGCGCAGCGCAATCTGGAGGCGGCGGGGCTGGCAACGGGAGTTGTGCAGGAGGCCTATTACGAGGACTCGCCGGCGGGGTATGTGGCGAGCACGCTTCCGGCCGCGGGGGCGCGCGTCGTGCGGGGGACGGCGGTGGACATAGTATTGAGCCTGGGGCCCGAGCCGCCGATGCCGCCGGGGCCCACGCTGCCGCGGCCACCGACGCCCGGGGGCGGGAGGGAGGAGACCTTGAACTACGTTGTGCCGGCGGAGGGCACGAGGCAGGGAGAGGTGGAGGTACGGGTTGAGGTTGCGGACGAGACGGGCCGCCGGAAGATCTATGAAGGACGACATCGGGCGGGGGAGCGGATCCCACCGCAGAAGGTGAACATCACGTCGCCGACGACGGCGCGTATATTCGTAGACGGCAGGCTTCGGGCGGAGCGGCAGTACCTTCCGTAGCGAATGTATTCGGACGTTGACCGGACACTATGCGGCCTCACTCCGGATGATGAGTGAGGCCGTTTTTATATGCGAACTAGCTGTATTTCCGAGGGGTCGCGGGGGGCTTCGAGGCCGATGGTATGTTCCCGAGGTAATGTGGAATAAGTCACTAGCTTTAGCGGCAGCGCGGGCTCGCGGCAGAGGGTTTGACCGGCACTGTGGAGGCTGGCCGAGTCCTTGTGTATTTCCTCTACCCAGCCACGAGCATCGACAATCAACGTCGCGCGAGTGGGCAAGTCATGCGGCAGGATTTCACCGCGATCAGCGCCTTTTCGACAGTCCTTGCATTCATCGCGGGGGCGGTGCTCTGCATGCAGGTTTCCCAGATGGAGGCGCAGGCGGGGGCAGGTATTTCTATGCCTGTGCTGTGGGCCGTTGAGGCCGCTCTCTTCGGCACGGCCGTATACGTGTGGCAGTCGCGGGTGACCGTTCCAGGGTGGCTCCTCGGGATCGCCGGATTGATCGGCGTTCGGGTGGCATTGGTGTCGGCCGCCGGACTGATGTCTGCGGTCATGCAGGAGACGGCGAACGTCGGCGTATGTTTGGAGGAGACTTCGCAGCTTCTGCCGCGGGCGTGCGCCATGGTCTTCGCTCTGATGGTGTGCTATCCAGTCAGGGTATTCCTGCCGCTGAGAGCTGTGGAGATCCGAAGAAGGGGGCGGGGTTTTGCAGACAGCGCCGCGGTCAAGTCGGCGACGGCGGAGGCCGACGACGGAGACCGAGGGCTCTTGATCGTGACAGTAAAGGATCGAACGTCTACGGGCACGAAGGCTCCCCGGTCGACGTCCAGGGAACCGATTCCGAATCTCATGGCTGCCCCCGGTCTCGAAGGTGAGATCGAGCTGCCGCTGAGCACGGTTCTGGCGTTGTTCCCCGAGGACATCCTCACCGACAAGGCGTTGGCGCTGGGCGACACGGTGTCCATGTCGATCCCTATCGATGTGATTCATCCGCAGCTGAAGGAGGCGCAGGTTGTCTTCAGCATGGCGGACTTTCGCAATTGGCTGCCCCCTGTGATGAGGAAGGCGCTGGTGCAGTCAGGCGACTCTGATATAGAAGTGGAGAACACGCTGGTTCTGCTGCCGTTGGAATTGATCGTGCCGCAGCTTACGCCGGAGGCGCTCGAGCTGCCTCCGCCTTCGCCGCCTCCATGGGCTGAGGTGGGGACGGCGGAGAGCGTCGTGTTCGCGACTACGTGAGCGGTGTGGCGGGGGAGCAGGAAAGGATCGCCGGTCGATGGCTTCCATAAACTACGCGCTGAAGGAAATTAGCTGCAAGGTCGTCTACTACGGGCCGGGCATGTGCGGCAAGACGACGAACTTGCAGTATATCCATCAGCACACGGTTGACGACAAGCGGGGAAACATGGTGTCGTTGGCAACGCCGGGAGAGCGGACGCTCTTCTTCGACTTCCTCCCCCTGGAAGCGTCGCAGATCCACGGGTTCCGCACGAAGTTCCAGCTCTACACCGTGCCGGGCCAGGTGATGTATAACTCGACGCGCAAGCTGGTGCTGAGAGGGGTCGACGGGGTGATCTTCGTGTGCGACTCGCAGTGGGAGAAGATGCGAGAAAACCTGGAGAGCTTCCGGAACCTGCAGGAGAACCTCGCTTCCTACGGCTACAGCCTCGAGACGACGCCGTACGTCGTTCAGTACAACAAGAGAGATCTGCCCAACATCGGGCCCACGGAGTACATGCAGTACGTGATCAACCCGAGACAAGTCCCGCACTTCGAGGCAATCGCTATCCGGGGCGAGGGCGTGTTCGAGACCCTGAACTGCATATGCACTCTGGTGCTCGGGCAGATGTCGCAGAAACAGGAAGCTGGGGCGGTTTAGTGTCTGGAGCAGACTAAGAATGGCGCTGACAGGGACCTTCGAGGACGTGAGCTTCGCCGAGTTGCTGCAAATGCTGAACGTCGGGAACAAGACCGGGAGGTTGAACGTTTCGCGGCCCGGCGAGAATGCTGTGCTGCACCTGGAGAACGGCGACGTTGCGCGGGCAGTGTCTCGACGGGATCGTGGCCCCGAGCTGGTCTACAAGATCCTGGGCTGGAAGATGGGGGAGTTCTCGTTCGAGCGCGCGAAGGAGCCGGTGGTGAGGAACATCAAGGAGAGCACGGAGGCGCTCATCCTGGAAGGCATGAAGCGGTTCGACGAGTGGGAACGGGTGGAACAGGAGATGCCGGACATGCACGTCGTGTTGCGGCAGCGCGCGTTCGCGGTGAACGAGCGGTTCGAAGAGCTGAGTCAGGAAGCGCAGACCGTGCTTCGGCTGGTGGACGCGCAGCGCAATGTGGCGACGATCATCCGAGAAAGCGGCATGGAAGCGATCGATGCGGTGAAGGCAGTGACGGAGTTGCTGAGCGAAGGAATTGTGGAACAATGGGACGGGCTGCGGCAGAGAGAGGAAGTGATCTCGGCTCGCGGGAGGCTGCCGCAGGTGTCGGGGGCGATAGACATCAGTTCTCGCACCTATTTCTCCTCAAAGGAAAAGCTTACCGGACAGGCATCGTCGTCCGCGGTCGCCTCGGGAGGCGACCCTCCTGACTCAGAGTGACGAGACTTCGGGAGCTAATGAAAATGGGCCTTCTGCATAGATTCTCAACAGCGAACACGTCAATAGGTTTGGATATAGGGAGCAGCTCGATCAAGCTGGTGCAACTGCAGGACACCAAGAACGGGATTGCTCTGTATAAGGCTGGAAGCGCGCCCACCCCCCGGGAAGCCGTGAAGGGGGGCGTGATCGTCGACCCCCTGGCGGTGGCGCAGGCGATTCGGTCTCTGCTCGAGGCGCTTCAGGTCGATGGGTGTACGGTCACGGCGGGAGTTGCGGGGCCAACGGTGGTGGTGCGCGAGGTGCCGCTGCCGGTGATGTCGGATCGACAGCTCAGGAAGTCGATCCAGTGGGAGGCCCGCAACTACATCTCGTTCCCCGTAGAGGACAGCGTGGTGGAGTTCGAGGTGATCGAGCGGCCGGCACAGGCGGAAGGCGGCCAGATGCGGGTGATGTTGGTTGCCGCGCCCCGAGATATGGTAGATAGTCAAGTCGAAGCAATCGAGGTTGCGGGGTTGGATCCGGCGGCCGTGGAGATACAGCCGTTTGCGATGATGCGCGGGATCCTGACCGCGAATGGAACGACTCAAGAGCAAGGCGAGACGACGGCCGTGCTGGGAATTGGCGCGGCCTATACGGATATCACGATCATGAAGGACGGAGTGTTCGTCCTCTCACGGATGATTCCGATCGCCGGCGACGCCTTCACTGAGGCGATTAAGAACGCGCTCGATATCGATACGGAAGAGGCCAACCAGCTGAAGGAGACGGCGATGCAGGTGGTTTCGAGCGAAGAGGAACGGGCGACTCTGGACCCGGCTGCGCAACAGGCGAGCCGGGCGATAGAGCCGCTGCTGGACGAGCTGATTCGCGAGGTCCGCCGGTCGCTGGCGTATCACGATTACCAGCAGCAGGCGCCGGACGCGGACACCGGGGATCTGGGTGTCAATCGCATCCTGTTGAGCGGAGGCAGCGCCAAGCTCCCCAGGGTTAACGAGTACTTTCAGTCGCAGCTCGGCGTGCCGGTGGATGTCGTGAACGTCTTCGGGAACGGCCACCTCCGGGCGCAGGGAGTGAACCAGGATTACCTGCAATCGCATGCGCCAACTCTTCTGGTGGGCGCGGGGCTGGCGCTGCGGGAGTTACGGTCGAACAAGCAGCGGCGCGGTGAGACCGTGGAGAAAGCACAATGACCGTATGCGACATCAACCTGATAGCGGCAAGACGAGCGCAGAAGCAGCGCACGATAGCTATCATGCGCTGTGCCGTGTATTCGCTCATCGCGATACTCGTGGCGGTTGCTCTTCTGTATGCGAAAATGTGGATGGCGACGCGCCTTGTCGAGGGGCAGATTGCGGTAGTGGAGGGAGAGCTGGCTAATCCCACGCTCGCCAGCACCATTGAGCGCATCCAGTTTCTCGAGACGAACATCGCCGATTACGGGCCGCGAGTGGATTTGCTGGAGAAGGTACACGACAGCGAGCAGGCCTGGATCGACATCCTGAGCGACCTGAGCGTGAGCATCCCGAAGGGGGTTTGGATATCGCAGATGACGTCTCGAAGGGGGCCTGAGGACCAGACCCTCGCCCTGCGAGGATCCGCCTACAACCAGCGGGACATCGGGCAGTTCATGCTCCAGGTGGAGAAGCTGAACTGGAGTCAGGCGCCGGGCCTCGGATTCACGCAAGCCAACGTGAATCTGCAGGGCCGTTCGGTAGTGGACTTCGAGGTGAGTGTCCCGCTCAACAAGATCATCGGGAGTGACCTGAGATGAGCGCCGGCGGCGATCGAAAGATTGTATTCGCACTGCTTGGCATCGGCATTCTGTGCTTAATCGGCCTCGGTGCCAGTCTGTACCATGGCAAGGCGACCGAGCTCAAGGAGCTCGAAGGGGCGTTGGGACAGAAAGAGGCCGAGCTGGAAGAGATGCAGAGCAAGGTGACGCAACTGCCGCAGCTCGAGGATCGGTATCAGGATCTGAGAGGGCGGCTGTCGGTGCTGGAGCCGGGGCTTCCCGACAGCGCTTACATCCCGACCTTCCTGCGCCAGATTGAGAGCCTCGCGTCGGGGACACGGAACGATATCCTGCTCATCCGCCCGAAGCCGGCGATAAAGCGATCGGCGGCCGATTCGGCTGTGAAGATCAACGATGAGACGGGCGCGATCATTAAGGACGCGGGGCAACCTGCGAAAGCGGCTCCGCCCCCTCCGATGCCGTATGACTTCGTTCCCATAGAGCTACGGGTGCAGGGGACATACTGGACGGTGATCGACTTCCTCGCTGAGTTGCAGCGATTCCCGAAGATGATTGCTGTCAACGATATCTCCTTCAGCCCTAACCAAGGGGGGCTTGTTTCGGGGCGATCCCCGAATCTGACGGCCAGTATGGAGCTCACGGCCGTGGTAACGAAAGGGGGCAGTGATGGAAAGTCGGCGTAAGGAGGTTCTCCTGCTCGTGCTTGCGGTGGCCGCGCTCGGGATCGCGCTCTATACCTTCCGAGGCAAGCCGGCGCCCCCGCCTGCTGGCGGAACGCCGGTGGCAAGCCAATCGGGGTCGGCGCCCGCGCAGGGGAACGCGGACGCTAAGGCGAGCGCGCAGGAGGGAGACGAGCAGGCCGGGGCGAGTGAGGAAGGCTCGTCTGAGGCTGCTGCGGGCGAAGCGCAGCGCAATCCGTTCTCAGCGCCGGGCGCCTCTGTGGCGGTCGGAGCAGATGTAGGCCCGGAGGCTGGGGCTGAGGGTTCGGCCACTACGGAGCCCGGTATGGGACCCGAGCAGGCCGAGCCGGGGGAAAAGATGGGCCTCACCCTGACGGGCATTGTCGAGGGAAAGCAGACGGTGGCTATTCTGAGACAGAACGACCAGCGGTACTTCGTAAAGGTCGGCGACCTAGTGGGCGACGGCTATCGCGTGCAGTCGATAGGGCGCCAACAGGTTGTGCTTGCCGGCCAGCAAGGTAAAGTCATCCTAAGGATGGGAGGGAGGCAAGTAGCGCCATGACTCGCACAAGGACTCTGATGGGCAGCAGCTTGGCCATTATGCTGGTCTTGCTGCTGGCGGCAAGCGTCGCGATTGCTCAGGGCAAGGTCGCCACGCCCGAGGCGGAGGCGGCGCGAGCCGCAACTGCTGGATACGGCGCTTCGGGGACAGCCCGCGGGCCTGCCGCGGGCGCGCCGGTGTCCACAGGACGCTTCACGCTTGAGTTTGTGGATGCGGAGTTGGTGGACGTGTTCCAGGCGCTGGCCACGCAGAGCGGGGTCAACGTCGCGGTGAGCGGAAGCGTGAAGGGGAAGACGACACTCCGCTTGCGCAATGTGACGCTCGAACAGGCGATGAACATCGTGACGAGGTTGAACGGCCTGGACTATGCCTGGGTCGAGGCGGCCTATGTCGTGGGGACGCCGGAAGAGGTGCGCGCGATGCGCGTCTCCGATCTCCGGACGTCGGTAGTGGTGCTTCAGCACATCCGGCCGGAATACGCGCAGGAAGTGCTGTCCCAGCTCACACCGGATGTCACGGTCTCGACGCAGAAGGGCGTGCGTTCGGTGCTGCTGCTTGGGACTGAGCCCTCGATTGCGAAGGCTCAGCGGGCGCTGGCAGAGATCGACGTAGTCCCGCTGCCTCAGCCGCCTACGACCGAGACCGTTCCGATCCGGTACATGAAGGCGGAGGAGATCGCCGAGATGATCGAGGCCGCCTTGCCGGAGGTGAAGGTGCAGCCGGGGCCGCAGGCGAACAGCCTGCTGATCACGGCCGACAGCATGCAGTGGGAGAGCGTGCGCTCGATGTTGGCGAACGTAGACGTGCCTCCCCCGCCGGCGCAGGCCACTCAGGCTATCTACCATGTGAAGTACACCAGCCCGTCTGAGCTGTTGACATCGCTCCGGTCGCTGCTCCCAGACGTGCACGTGTCGCTGGCACCGCGGACATTCACCCCGTCGGTGGAGAAGCCGTCCGGAGGCGTCGGCGGCACGGCGCAGTTGCTGGCTGCTCCGCAGTTTGGCGGCGGCGGCGCCGGCGGCGCTGTCGGGGCCGAGGCCGAGGCGGCGGGAGCGCCGGTTACAGCGTTGATCCTGTCCGGCGCGCCGTGGACGGTTGAGCGCGCGCTGGAGATCCTGGAGAACCTGGATAGGGCCCCGCGCCAAGTCCACATTGAGGCGATGGTGACAGAGGTCGGCCGAGAGGACATCACCCGCCTCGGGATCGACTGGGGGCCCAGTGAAGATGCGGGCCTCGGCGCCACGGGCGTTCCATTTGTCATGGGGGAGGCTATTCCCGCCGACGCGCCTAGCGCTCTAATCCCCGCCAAGGAGCTGAAGATCGGCAGGATCGAGCGGAGCTATCTGCAGTGGAGCGCGTCTATTCGGGCGCTGCAGGAAGAGGGCCGAGCGCGAGTGCTCTCGAACCCAAGCGTGACGACGTTGGACGGCCGACAGACGGCGCTGCATACAGGTGAGACCTACTACTACGAGGTGGCAGTGGCAGCGGCGACGACGGGCGGCATCGTCAAGGACATCCGCACGTTCGACGTGGGCGTGAGTCTGATCGTCAACCCGCGTGTGAACGAGGACGACCTGATCACGCTCACGATTTCACCGACCGTGGCGGCTCTCCGAGGGACCAGTGAGTTCGCCTTGCCGGTGGTCACGGAGCGGTCGGTGGTGACCTCGGTGCGCGTCAGAAACGGCGAGACGGCCGTGATCGCGGGCCTGGTGAGTGACGAGGAGCAGATCACGGTGAAGAAGATTCCGTTCCTCGGCGACCTGCCAGTCTTGGGCGAGCTGTTCAAGAGCCGCGAGCGGCGACCATCGCACCGCGAGATCTTGATCTTCGTGACGCCCACCATCGTCGAAGTCTAGCCGGCTGGGCCCGGTTCTGCCGGGCCATCCGCTTCTTGAGAAGAGAGACGATGCGCACAACTTAGGGCGACACAGCGGAGCATGGCGCGGGCATTCGGGGGCTTGCCCAGCCGGGCAGGCCCCCTTTTTCGCCCGGAGCCCGGCAGAGAGCGAAGAATGCGGAAGGTATGTGCGTGAGTTAGGACATGGAGACGCGAACAGTCGCCGACATTGTGCGTGAAGTGACGAGCATATCGGACGACCAGCTCCACCAGGCGCTGGATGTCCAGAAGGAAACGCGCGAGCCGTTGGCCCAGGTCCTGGTGAACATGGGCATCATCTCCGGGAAGGAGAAGGTCCGGATCCAGGGACGCCAGTGGGGCATTCCATTCGTCGATCTGACCGAGAAGCAGATCGATCGCGATCTCCTGAAGCTCATCCCTCACCATCTCCTCCAGCGGTGGAAGGCCGTGCCGATCGACCGCAACGGCCCCCGCCTGGTCGTGGCCATGGTTAACCCGCTCGACGTCTATGCCATCGACCAGATGCGGCTTGTGGCCGGCATGGACATTGAATCGGTCATCGCCGCGGCGGAGGATGTGCAGTCGGCGCTGGGTCAGTCGATGTCGGCTCGCGAGGAGCTTGCCGGTGCGCTCCAAGATATGAGCCAGGACTTCGGGGCCGAGCCGTCCGATATCGAGGTCGAGGCGAAGGAGAAAGACGACGACGATGTGAGCATCGACCAGCTCCGGGAGATGATGGATGACGCCCCTGTCGTTCGGTTGGTCAACTTGGTCATCCAGCAGGCGCTGCGCGACAAGGCGAGCGACATTCATATCCAGCCGGAGGCGACCCGAGTTCGGGTGCGCTATCGCGTCGACGGCATTTTGCACGACTCGATGACGGTGCCAAAGAAGGCGCAGGCGCCGCTGATCTCGCGCATCAAAGTCATGGCGGACCTGGACATTGCGGAGAAGCGGGCGCCGCAGGACGGCCGCATCTCGCTGCGGGTGGGAGGCGCGGAGTACGATTTCCGCGTGTCGACGAACCCGGGTGTCAACGGCGAGAAAGTCGTCATGCGTATCCTTGACAAGAAGGGCGTCCAGGTGCGGCTGGATCAGCTCGGCATCCCCAACGTGATGATGGATGACTTCGACAGTCTGCTCCAGCGAAGCTACGGCATCATCACGGTGACGGGGCCGACGGGTTCGGGGAAGTCGACGACACTCTACTCGGTGCTGAACACGCTGAACAGCCCCGAGAAGAACATCCTGACGATCGAAGACCCGGTGGAGTATCAGCTGCCGGGCCTCACGCAGACACAGGTGAACACGCGGGCCAAGGTGACTTTCGCCAGCGCGCTGCGGACCTTCCTTCGGCAGGACCCAGACATCATTCTCGTGGGTGAGATTCGAGACCCGGAGACTGCACTCATTGCGACAGAGGCGGCGCTGACGGGGCACCTTGTGTTCAGCACGCTGCACACGAACGATGCTCCGACGGCAGTCGCCCGAATGATCGAGATGGGGATCGAGCCGTTCTTGGTGGCATCCGCCGTGGTCGGCGTACTCGCCCAGCGATTGGTTCGGGTCATCTGCGCCGACTGCAAGGAAGCCTATACGCCCCCGGTGGAGGCGTTTCGCAGACTGAACCTGTCGATGGACCTCGAATCGGTAACGTTCTATCGGGGCCGCGGGTGCGAGCGCTGTCGGCAGACGGGATACCGGGGGCGCATTGGGGTTTTCGAGTTGATGCTGGTTAGCGACCATCTACGGGAGCTGATTCTGCGGAAGGCGCCGACACACGAGCTGCGGCAAGCGGGCCTCGAGGCGGGGATGATGACCCTCAAGCAAGACGCGATGCAGAAGATCCTGGAGGGGATAACGACAATGGAGGAGGCGTTGAGAGTTGTCTACACTGGCTAGTGCGCGAGCGAAACCGAGCATCGAGGATTACTCTCTCGATGAGCTGTTGGAGATGGCGGCGGAGAGACAGGCGTCAGACGTACACATCACCACGAATCTGCCACCGATGCTGCGGGTAGACGGCCATCTGCGGCCCATGAACTTCGACCGGCTGGAGTCGGCGGAGTGTCAGCGGTTGATCTACAGCATATTGACCGACCATCAGATCGGTGAGTTCGAGCGGAAGCACGAGCTGGATTTCTCGCATGGGATTGCAAAAGTGGGGCGGTTTCGGGTGAACGTCTACATGCAGCGGGGATCTGTCGGGGGTGCTTTCCGGCTGATCCCGCGGCGGATTCCAACGTTCGACCAGCTCGGGCTGCCGGCCGTGGTGAAGAAGCTGACCGGCAGGACGAGCGGGCTCATCCTCGTGACGGGGCCCACGGGAAGCGGCAAGTCGACGACGCTGGCGGCGATCCTGGATTACATCAACCAGACGTGGGACTGCCACGTCATCACGATAGAGGACCCGATAGAGTACCTGCATCGGCATCAGCGGGCGATGATCAACCAACGCGAGCTCGGCAGCGATACGTACGACTGGGCGGCGGCGCTGCGGTCGGCCCTGCGGGAGGATCCTGATGTGGTCCTCATCGGAGAGATGAGAGATCTGGAGACTATCGACAGCGCGCTCAAGATCGCGGAGACGGGGCACCTCGTTCTGGGGACCCTGCATACGCGGAACGCGCCGCAGAGCATCGACCGGATCATCGACGTCTTTCCGCCGCACCAGCAGGCGCAGATCCGGGTGCTGCTGGCGAGCTCGCTGGAGGCGGTGATCGCCCAGCAGCTCCTGCCCAAGATCAGCGGGGTGGGCCGCCTTCCGGCGGTCGAGGTCATGATCGTCACGGCGGCGATCAGGAACTTAATCCGGGAGGGCAAGACGCATCAGATATACTCCATGATCGAGACAGGCGGCGAGGAGGGGATGCAGACCATGGATCGAGCGATTGCCCAATTGGCGAGAAGCGGGCTTGTTGCCGAGAACGAGGCGGCGGCCCGGGCAATCGACCACGATACCTACAGGCGGTGGCTGTCGACTCTGTGAAGGGAAGGCAAAAACACGGAATACAGGGGTGTGTGACAGCGGCCGGGGGCCGTTGAAGGAGGTATAGTCGTGCCCACTTATCGATATAGCGCCATGGACCAGAACGGCCGCACGGTCACGGGCACGCTCGAGGCCGATAGTTTCGAGCTGGTGCGAGCCAAGCTCTCGGACCTGAGCTACCACGTCCTCAGCATCAAGCAGGCCAAGAACGCCGGCGGCTTCAAGGGTGCGTTCAACAATATGCAGCGGGTGGGCCTGCGCGACTTGGTGGTCTTCAGCCGACAGTTTGCAACGATGATCGACGCCGGCCTGAGCGTCGTGAAGTGCCTCGACATCCTCCAGAAACAGACGCGCAACCCCAAGATGAAGGAAGTCATCGGCGAGGTGAAGCGCGACGTGGCCGGGGGCATGAGCCTGACCGAGGCGATTCAGAAGCACCCCCGGATCTTCTCCCCGCTCTACATCAATATGATGCGCTCGGCAGAGGCCGGCGGCATTCTGGACACAGTGCTGGACCGGCTTTCGGGGTTCCTGGAGAAGGAGCAGGAGACGCGAAACAAGATCAAGTCGGCGATGATGTACCCGGCCGTGGTCTTCTGCTTCGCGACCCTGATGTTGCTCGGGCTCTTGTTCTTCGTTCTGCCGAAGTTCAAGGGGATTTTCGAGACCATGGGCCTCGATCTCCCTCTCACGACCAAGTTGATGTTGAACTCGTCCACGTACATGAAGAACTACTGGTATATCTTCTTGGTGGTGATCGTCGGCAGCGTGGTACTGATGAAGGCTTTCAGCCAAACCGAGCGCGGGAAGTACGCTATCGACGCGGCGAAGCTGCGCCTGCCCATCTTCGGAGACCTGATACTGAAGACGTGCGTCTCTCGGTTCGCCCGGACGTTCGGAACGCTCATCACCAGCGGCGTTCCGGTCTTGCGCGCGCTGGAGATTGTGTCTGAGACGGCGGGGAACCGCGTGATCTCGGAGACGGTCGTTCGGGCGAAGCAAAGCATCAAGGAAGGCGAGAAGATCAGCACGCCGCTGTTCGGCAGCAAGATCTTCCCCGTGATGGTGACGCAGATGATCGCCATCGGCGAGGAGACGGGGCGCCTGGATCAGATGCTAGAGAAGGTATCGAACTTCTACGACGACGAGGTGGACAACACACTGAAGGGCCTGACATCGCTCATCGAGCCTCTCATGATCGTCGGGCTCGGACTGATAGTGGGGTTCATTGCGGTATCGGTCATCTCGCCCATCTACTCCCTGGTGGGTTCGCTCGGCTCATAGCCCGACCGGGAGAGGCGAGAGCAAATCACAAGGAGGCGACAGGCCGCGGGGCCGCAAGGCGACATGGCAAAGGCGAAGCGAAAGGCGCCTGATCGCGATGAGGTGGATGCTCTCATACGCGAGTACAGGCAGACCGAGGATGCAACGGTCCGAGACCGACTGATCGCGAAGCATCTCTACCTGGTGCAGACCGCAGCACGGAAGTTCGCCGGGCTGGGCGAATCGCACGAGGATTTGCTTCAGGAAGGCGCGATGGGGTTGGTGAATGCGGTGGACCTCTACGATCCCGACCGCGGCGTTCAGTTCTCGACCTATGCGACGCATCTCGTAGAGGGGCAGATCCGGCACTACCTCAGGGACCGAGGGAAGCTGATCAAGCAGCCGGCCTGGGTGCAGGAGCTCACGACGAAGATCGTGAAGGCGAGCGATGCGCTCACCCAGGAGCTGGACCGCGCTCCCACTCCTGAGGAGATCGCCGAGTGGGTGGATACCACGCCGGAGAACGTGACTCGGATGCTCGAGGCCCGGGAGCGCAGCAAAGTGGCTTCGCTCGACGCCGTCCGAGGGGACGACGACGAGCAGGGTCCGGCGATCGACCCGGAGAAGCTGCGAACCGACGATCCCGAGGCCGCCCACCTGCCGATCGAGGACCGCCTCTTCTTGCGGGAGGCGATGTCCCGCTTGAAAGCACTGGAACGCAAGGTCGTCCACAACTTCTACTACTTGGATCTGAACCAGACCGAGATCGCGCGGAAGCTGGGAATCTCGGTGAACTACGCTTCCTATCTCTTGCGCGGCGCGATAGCCAAGCTCAAGAAGGCATTCGAGGCCCAGGAGAAGGCCGCCCTCGTTTCGGAGGAGGAGGCAGGCGCTCCGGTGAGTCCCTACTCCCTTTCCATGCGGCCGGCCCCATCAGATCAGCTGACCAAGGTTGCCACGGAGGGCCATCTTATGGAACGCGTGGAGCAAGAGGTTATGAGGGCGAGTCGCTATCCCCAGCAGTTCTCCGTGGTCCTGGTGGAGCCGGACGCGGGCGACGTATCCAAGGAAGTCATCGTGGAGATCGCGCGCCTGCTGCGCACGAACAGCCGGAGCATAGACCTCGTGGCGCGCATGTCGGGGTCGCGCTTTGGCGTGTTACTGCCCCATACGGGGCGCGAGGCGAGCGTGCTGAGCGATCGAATATGCCGAACGGCGGCCCACCGATTGCCCGCGAAAGGAGCATCCGTGACTGTAAGCACCGGGTTTGCGGTTTTTCCGACGGACGGGCGAACAGCGGGCGATCTCTTCTCGGCCGCCGGCGAGGCTCTGCTCGAGGCGAAGGACAAGGGCGGCAATCGCTCGGTGCGCGCCGAGCCGATGGCGCGCCGGAAGGGACAGGCACAACCGGCCGCCGGCTAGGCGAGACTGCACAGCATCTCCACGGATAGAGGACAAGCTAACCCCGCCGAACATCGGCGGGGTTATTGCATCTCAAATTGGCTTCGCAACTGTGGAATAATCCGTTCGGAACTGATGCCCGGTGGAAACGGCAACAGCCACACACCGGGCCTGGCGCCTGATAGGTGCCAGAAGAGATGGATAATTCCAGAAGATTACCTTAAGGGAGGTATCTCAGCGAGATGATGAGTCGAATGGTTAACCGAAAGAGCAAGGGTTTCACCCTGATCGAGATGCTCATCGTGATCGTGGTCATCGCCATCCTGGCTTTGATCGTGATCCCGAGATTGCTGGGCGCTGGTCGTAAGGCGAAGGAAGCGACGCTGCGCGGCGACGTGCACCAGCTTCGCAATTCGATTCAGCAGTTTGAGGCTGACTGCGGCGACTATCCTTCCGCTCTGTCTCAGTTGATGACGGAGCCCGCTGCCGGGTCGACTGGTGGCGGCGGCATTGCCCTCGACGTCAACGGTTGGCAGGGCCCCTACCTGCGCACGCCGGACAACAACCTGCCGAAGGATCCGTTCACCGAGAGCGGCACGACTTGGAGCTACACTTCGAGCACCGGTCACGTTGCGAGCGGTTCGACTCTGACAGCGATCAACGGCGAGGCATACAGCACCTGGTAGATGTACTACCAGTCGCAACAGCGATCTGTTGACTTGACCGGGGATAGCAGAAGTAATCGCACCACAAGGGCGGCTTCTGCTATCCCCGCGTAACGTAAGGGGCGAGACGATGATGACGCGAAGAGCGAGAGGATTCACGCTAATCGAGATGATGGTGGTCGTGTTCATTCTGGCTGTTGGGTTAACGAGCGTCAGCGCCCTGTTCATAGCCGGCCTCGTATCGGCTCGGAAGGCTGAGCGAATGAACGCAGCGACGAACGCCGTCCAGCAGCAGCTCGAACGCCTTCGGAGCGCCGGGTTCTCGGGGTGCAGTGTTGATCCAGAGATCTTCCAGAGCGCGGACGGATACTCAATCCTCCAACAGAATCCCGACGGAACGGGGCGCGTTGGCTTCGCGGTGTCCGAGCTCCCAAACGGACAGGGCACTATCGACATCGCTTACTACAACACTGGAAGCGGCTCCTATCCAAACCTGAAGGATGTCACGATCACTGTAACGTGGACGGGGGGGAAGCCGACGGCCGGCACGACGACTTTCCAGACCCTCATCGCGAATCGGCCGTGACTCGAGGTGGAGGCACGATCATGATACGAACGGCAAAGCGAATCACGAGGGGAGTGACGCTGCCGGAGGTCCTGGCGGCAATGATGGTCTTTTCCGTCATCGTGGGCTCGGTCTCGGCGATCTACGTGACGGCGATGCGAACCTGGTACGTCGGCGCGGCGGAGACCTATGCGGACCAGAAGGCATCCCTGGCCGTGCAGCGGATGGTGCCCGACCTGCAGCAGGGGATATCCGTGACCGCGGCGAGTTCTCCGTACGACGAGATCTGCATTGCTGTCCGGATGCCTTCCAAGACATATGACAGTGGTGAGGGCGTGTATCTGAATGCGGTGGCAACGGACGGAGATGGGAAGCCGTACCTCGTGGAAGGCGACTATGTCGTCTACTACCGGGGAGATGAGTACGGCAACATCTCGCTCGAAGGAGATCGGGTTTGGCGGCGGGTCGTCCGCGCCTCGGATGGGGCGACGCTCAGGCAGCAGGTCCTGGCGGACCACGTGATTGACAACCCAGATGACGGGACTGGCAATCCGATGCCGATGTTCATCTACTGGCCCGACATCTACCGCCTCCGGTCGGTCGAAGTGACGGTCACGGTGCAAGAAGAGTACGGTCACCGAACGGCAACGAAGACGATGAACGGAGAACTGGCTCTCCGCAATAACTAGGGGGTGCACGATGAGGCGATTGGCTGACATGACGAGAAGTACGTGGTTCTATTGCCACTCCGCCCGCGAGCAGGGCAGCGTCTTCCTGCTGGCCATGGTGGCATTGATCGCCCTGCTGATACTGGGAACCTCTCTCGTTCAGACGTCGGTGCAGGGCTTGTCCTGGGCGTCCAACGACCGTCGCTACATCGAGGCATTCTGTCTCGCAGAGTCGGGCGTGGACATGGCGATAACGAAGCTGTACGAGGATTACGATAGTATCAACGACGCGCTCGACACCTCCGGCACGTATTCGGACTCGTTCTCTCTGACTCAGGGCAGTGTGAACTACACGGTGACGGCTCCCTATTCTGGGATCGCCGACTCGTGCCTGATCGTTGCGGACGCTACAACCTGGACAGGGAGGCAAGCCCGGGTGCGCGTCGTCGCCGCCTATCAGCGCGATACGAGCCGCGTGTTCGAGGGAGCCATCTTCTGCGACAGCCCTCTCACGTTGAACGGGAGCGGCGGGATATATCCCGACGCCGACGGGAGCGGCGGGGATATCTACGCCAACGGTGACATCGTGTTCAACGGCACGTCCTACACGATGACGGCCGACGGCTCGATCTACACCACGGGGACCACGAACTGGGTGCCCGACGAGGTGCCGGCGACAAACGTTCACGAGAACGTAGCGCCCCTCGTGATGCCGGTGATCGACGTTGACTACTACGAGAGCATTGCGACGACGGTCTACAACGGCAACCAGACGTTCAACGACAGCAACCTGGCCGGGCTATCCGGCGTCATCTTCGTGAAGGGCAAGGTGAGCATCTCGGGCAGCTATACGGGACAGGGCGTGATCGTTGCCACCGGTGAGATCAAGGTCACCGGAAGCGTGACGACGGCGAACCCCGACACAGACACGCTGGCCCTCCTGAGTCCGAAGTCGATCAGGATCAGCGGAAACTCGACGATACACGGGCTTATCTACTCGCACAGCGTCGTGGACGACTCAGGGGAGGTCACCCTGAGCGGGAACACGACGATCTACGGCGCCGTCATCTCCGACGTCGTACGCACCAACGGTGGTATCGAGGTGCACTACCGCGATGTCTGGAAGGACCTGCCGATGCCCGGGGTTGGCAAGACGCAGTGGGCCCCGATATCGTGGCAGCAGCTGTATCTCTAGTCGCCTGGACAAAGACTTTTGGGAAGAGCCGCATCAATACGGAACAATAGGGAAGAGCAATGGTCGCCTGGCCGGCGGAGGCAACGGCCAGGCTTGTATAGCTGGATAGCAGCCAGAACTCTATAGCCTCAGGAGGCACTGGTGCCGCTCCCCCCATTTCGGGATCTCAAAGACCCCGATGAGAAGCGTCGAGAGATCGTATGGATCGCGATCAGTTTCATCGTGATCCTCGCCGCATGGCTGTCGGTCGTTCTGATCTTCGGCTACCAGCCTCTGATCATGGGGATGACGTACGACGAGGTCGTCTTGCTCACGGGGCTGGGTCTCCTCGTGTTCTGCACGATCCTGTATCTGGGCGCGCGCGAGCGAGAGCAGCGGGCCGCGAACAAGAGCCTTGTGGCACAACTCAGAGGTGCGGTGGCGAGTCTCGACGAGCGGATGGAACAGCTCAACGGGCTGTGGTCTGCCAGCGCCGAGTTGGCCGGAGCCCTGGACTTGGATCACGTCTCCCACTCGGTCGTGGATTCAGTCCTCACGGCGGTGGGGGCAGACGCCTCCTTTCTCGTATTGATCGACACGGCGACCGGGAGGCCGGTCTATGCCCGATCATCGCCAGCGCTGACAAGTACAGAGGACGACGTGTCGCTGGACCCGGAGATGGGCTGGTCTCAGTTCCTGCCGACATCCACTGAACGAATCGACGATCTCCAGTTCCAGGCCAAGATCGAGCCGTGGAACAAGGCTCGCACGGCGATGCGGGCACCCATGCATCTGGCGAATGGCCTCGTCGGGGTGCTGGGAGCGCGACGTGGTGAGGGCAGGGAGCGGTTCGCCAACGACGATCTCCGGCTGCTCACGATTCTTGCAAACATGGCGGCGAAGGCTATCGAGAGCGCGCAGCTGCACGGCGAGCTGCGGGAGAACTACCTTGCGACGATCCGCTCGCTGGTGAATTCGCTTCACGCCCGGGACAACTACACGGCCTCTCACAGCGAGCGCGTTGCAGCGTTGGGAATCCGGATGGCCGACTACTTGGGTCTGGAAGACGGGATGGTTCGAGATATCGAGGTGTTCGGGCCGCTGCACGATGTAGGGAAGATCGGAATCAGAGACAGCGTCCTCATGAAGCCGACGCCGCTTTCGGAGGAGGAGCGGGCGGTCTGTCGCGAGCACTGCGTCATCGGTGAACGCATCCTCCGACCGCTGAGGCCGAGCCGCCACGCGCTAGGCATGGTCAGGAGTCACCACGAATCGTGGGACGGAGGCGGCTATCCCGACGGCCTCGCCGGAGAGGATATTCCTGAGCTCGCTCGATTGCTTCAAGTTGCCGACAGCTATGATGCCATGATATCGGACCGGCCGTATCAGCCGGCGATGAGCGAACAGGAGGTGCTGGCGCACTTCCGGCAGTACGCGGGCAGGCTGTACGACCCAGTCGCCGTGGACGCACTGTGTGCCGTGGTCGGCGAAGGATCGGCCCGGCGCGCGGCGATTGCGGCGGCCGACGCCGACGGCTACGTGCACGCTGCGACGGATGAGAGCGGCAACCCGCGTGCACCCGCAGGGGCAGGCTAGAGAAATGCCTCCAATACCACACGGGATGCCATCGCAATAGGAGAAGATATGTCCGCAGTTCAAGCTGACGCGAAGGCCACGAAGTCCGGCTCGGAGTCCAAGTCCGACAGCGAGCAGTTGGCGGAGATACTTGTTGCCTCCGGCGTGGTAGACAGACACATGCTGGAGCGGGCCAAAGCCATCCAGCAGACGCAGGGGCGCTGGCTGGGCAGCGTGCTCGTAGAGCTTGGCGCGGTGGGACCGGAGGAGATCGTTCAGGTTCTCAGCAATCACCTGGGCCTGAGGACGGTCGATCTGTCGAAGGTGACATACAACGCGGGGGCACTGCATTTGCTTCCGGAGTCGATGGCGCGGCGCTTCGGAGTCGTGCCCGTATCCCACATCGACAACACCCTCCACCTGGCCATGGTGAACCCGCTGGACACTCTCGCCTGCGACCTGATTCAGGCTCGAACAGGTACCCGCATAGAGCCTATGCTGGCGACGGAGCGTGACGTTCGGAGTGCCATTGACCGGTTCTACAATCAGTTGAATCGGGGGCAGCGCCAGGCTCCGACGCCGGAGATGAGGGAGGAGAAGCAGGCGAAGGATGGATCGCGCCAGGACGAGATCCTGCACGTCGACGACCTGCTTCGGATCATGATCGAGAGCCGGGCATCGGACCTCCATCTGAGTGTCGGCTGCCCTCCGACGCTGCGCATCGACGGCGATCTATCGGCGATGGCCGCGGAGAAGCTCACCCCGACGCGGATGAACGAGCTCATCTATGCCGTCCTGAGCGACGAACAGATTGGCGAGTTCGAGGAGAAGTGGGAGCTGGACTTCGCCTACAGCGTGCGCGGGCTCTCTCGATTCAGGGTCAACGTCCACCGCCAGAGGGGAACCATCGGCTCGGTTTTCCGGGCGGTTCCCGTGGACCCGCCCTCGCTCGACGGGCTGGGCATGCCCGACATTTTGAAGAAGCTCGCCGGCCTGCCTCGCGGACTCGTGCTGGTGACCGGGCCGACGGGGTCAGGCAAGTCGACCACGCTGGCCGCGATGATCCGCGAGATCAATGTGATGCGCCGCCGACACATTGTCACGATAGAGGACCCAATCGAGTTCCTGCATCGCAACGAGAAGAGCATCATCATCCAGCGGGAAGTGGGCAGTGACACACAGTCTTTCTCCGTGGCGTTGCGCCATGTCCTGCGCCAGGACCCGGATGTGATCCTCATTGGCGAGATGCGAGACCTGGAGACGATCAGCGCCGCTATCACCGCGGCCGAAACAGGCCACCTCGTGCTGGCGACGCTGCACACGACGAGCGCGGCGCAGACAGTGGACCGTATCGTCGATGTGTTTCCGCCTCACCAGCAGGAGCAGATCCGAGTCCAGCTCTCGACGGTATTGGAGGGGATCGTCTGCCAGACGCTGCTGCCATTGGCGGACGGAAAGGGCCGCGTGTGCGCGCAGGAGATCCTCGTGGCCACCTCGGCGATCCGCAACCTGATTCGAGAGGGCAAAACGCACCAGATGGCCTCTGTGCTCCAGTCGAGCGCGTCGGAAGGAATGCAGTCACTCGATCAGGCATTGAAGGTCCACGTGCAGCAAGGCAAAGTCGTTCCCCAGGTGGCAATGGCCGTAGCCAGCAACCCGCAGGACTTCAGGATGTTCCTGAATATGCGCTGAACGCAAGGGATGACATAGTCGTTCCGGAGAGACGCTCCGCTACTGCAAATAGCGGAGCGTCTTGCTCGTCACGTTGCCGGCTGCGTCGCGTGCCCTGAGGGTGATTGCGTGCGAGCCCTCGGGGAGCCGCGCTCGATCCAGCACGATCGCCTCGTACTGGCTATCGAAAATGCCGTCTTCGGGGATCCCGGCGAGCCAGTCCCCGTCATCCACCTTGAACTCCGCACTCATCGCATACGTGGCGCGGTCGAACACGCTGACGGACGCCGGCGGAGGGCCGTCGTCTTTTCTGCGGAGGTCGATGATGACCTCGGGGGGCGTGTTGTCGACCACGAAGGATAGGGAGACTACCTCCGCCGTGCGCGGGTCCGCCGGGTTCGCCTGCTCGTCGCTGGCGACGATCCTCAACCAGTAGACGCCATCGGGGATATCCGTGGTCTTCCACGTGAGAGACGTGGCCCGTGACGGGGGAGCCGCTTTCGCGGGCGACTCCTCCTCTTCCTCCTCCGGCTCCTCCATCTCCTCGGCCAACCCCTTGTCCTCCAATATGTCTTCGAGGGCCACCTCGAAATCCTCGTCTTCGAGACCACCTTCGGCCGTGCGCAGTGTTCCGCCGAACTGTGCCACCGGAGGTTGAGGCTGAGACCCCTTGCCGAGCGATGTGCCCGCCGCCTCCTCCTCCAACTCGGGGGGCTCCGGCGACGGCTCCTCCCCTTCGGCCTGGTCCCCCGCCGGCTCCTCCTCTGTCCTCGGAGTCGATTCGATCCTGGTCCAGCTCTGACCGCGGTCCGCAGACCAGTGGACTTCATAGGTGAGCTTATCCCGGTCGGGATCACGCCCGGACCACCGGACGGTCTGGGTGCCCGACCAGATCTCATTACCTGTGGGAGAGACGAGCTTGATTTCGGGGCCGCGATTGGCGGGGAGATACATGAACTCAGCTACCTCGATGCGGGGGGCGGTCGGCCCGCTTGCCGCCAGGTCGAGGCGGCACTGCATGAACCGCCCGGGGGGGCTCGTGACCGAGGCTCCTGGACCGGCGAGAACCGGCGCCCACGGGCTCCAGGTTTCATCCGGGTGGGCGGTGGCCCCGGTTCGAGTCAAGATCTCGACATCCCCGCCCTCGGGCACAGCGCCGCGCCAGCGAACCGCGCCCCAACGCGCCGTCGCGCCGGCGTCGCGAACGGGGGAGACATAGCTGCCGTTTCGCGGCCCGGCCGCGTCGAGCCTCGTCAGCCGGCCGGTGTCGGCCCCAGTGAGATAGATATTTCCTGCGGGATCGAAGGCCAGGCCGGCCACATATGCGGCCTTGGGATGGTAGATCAGAGAGGAGCTTCCATCGGGGTATACCGCTATCACCCTGGCGTCGGGACCTGCGGCGACGAAGACCGTGCCGTCCGGCCGCGCGAGCAGCGCCAAGCTGTGCTTGGCTTTGACCTTCACAAGCTCGGTCACTGCGCCGTCGCGGTCGATCTTCAGCACGCGAGCCTGGGGAGAGGTGCCGACGTAGACGTTGCCGGCGTCATCGACCCCAATGCTCTGGACGGCCGCGTCGTCGATCTCGCAGATCGCGCGCGGCGCGCCCTCCGGAGGCACGGCGTAGACCTTGCCGAGCGGCGACGTGCCGAGATACACCGTGCCGTCCGTCCCCACCGCCAGGCATGTGATGTGCCGGTCGGCGGCGACGAAGGCGACTTCGGTCGTTCCA
>Ga0307377_10001964_pt1 | contig 24836 bp, 19 predicted proteins | sample TR3MG_FD_202535 | JGI IMG/M metagenome (GOLD analysis project Ga0307377, IMG submission 202535) | Soil microbial communities from Risofladan, Vaasa, Finland - TR-3 | ecosystem: Environmental > Terrestrial > Soil > Coastal area > Acid sulfate soil | place: Finland: Risofladan, Vaasa | collected...
GTCAGCACCGGCTTCGACTCCACCTCCCACCCCTCCCGCCTCCTCCTGACGAACGTCCCCCCCGACTTTGCGACCTGGCTGAAGACCCGCGCCGAAGCGCTGGGCGTCGAGGTCCTCGAAGTAGCCGACGTTGCTGCCCCGCCCGTGGAGCAGGTGGATGACGTCATCATATTGGGTGCCGACCCCGACCTCATCGAGCAAGTCAGCCCATACCTGGCCCCCTTCGGCGTCATGGCCATCATCGCCGGCCAGCCGCTCCCGCGCCCGGTCGAGGTGGACGTCGGGCGGGTGCACTATGATCGCTGGGTCTACGTCGGCGGCCGCGGCCCCGACGTGGCCCGCGCCTACCGCGACGTGCCGGTGCGCTCGACGCTCAAGCCGGGCGGGCGGGCCTGGTTCGCCGGCGCGGGGGGGCCGATGGGCCGCATGCACGTCCAGCGCGCCATCCAGGTCGCCGGCGGCCCCTCCACCATCGTGTGTACCGACGTGAGTGACCTGCGGCTGAACGACCTGTGCGACTCCTTCGCCGCCGAAGCGCAGGCCAGGGGCATCCGCCTGCTCTGCCTCAACCCGACGGACCAGCAGGCCTACGCGGCCGGGATGGCCCCGTTCAAGGAGCAGGGCTTTGACGACGTCGTCGTCCTGGCGCCGGTGCCGGCCGTCATCTCCGACGCGGCCAGGTACCTGGCCCCCGGGGGGGTGATGAACATCTTCGCCGGCGTGGCGCGCGGGACGGTGGCCCGGCTCGACCTGAGCGACGTCTACCTGAGGGACGTGCGCGTCATCGGCCACTCCGCCTCGACCATTGACGACCTGCGGCTGATGCTGCACCAGGCGGAGGCGGGCCAGTTGTCGCCCAACCGCTCGGTGGCGGCGGTCGGCTCGCTCAACGCCGCCCGGGACGGCCTCAAGGCGGTGCGGGACACCGCCTACCCCGGCAAGATCGTCATCTACCCGCAGATCAAGGACCTGCCCCTCACCGCCCTGGCTGACCTGAAGGACCAACTCCCCACCGTCTACGCCAAACTGAAGGACGGGCGGGAGTGGACGGTGGAGGCGGAGGAGGAATTTCTGCGGTTGATGCTGCCGTGAAACGTAATTCGTAATTCGTAATTCGTAATTCGTAATGCGTGTTGCATTGTCCGTGACGGAACACGCACCACGGAACACGTACCACGAGTCACGTTTCACGGGTCACTGATCACTGATCACTGATCCCTAATCCCTGAGAGGATGCTATGGACAAGAACCTACACGATCGAATTGCCCTCGTTACCGGCGGGGCGCAAGGGTTAGGAGAGGCGATTTGCCTCCGGCTGGCGCACGAGGGCGCGCACGTGGCTGTCGCCGACCTGAACCTGGAGCGGGCGGAGCAGGTGGCCGCCGAGATCGTCGCCCAGACCGGCCGCCGGGCGCTCGCCGTGCGAGTAGACGTGACCGACGAGGGGCAGGTGGAAGGCATGGTGCGGCGCACCGTGGACGAATTCGGGCGGCTGGACGTCCTGGTCTCCAACGCCGGCATCCTCATTGCGGAGGGGGTGGACGAGTTCCCGGCCGACCGGTGGCGGGCGGTGATCGAGGTCAACCTGGTGGGCTACTTTTTATGCGCCAAGCACGCCGCGCGCGTCATGAAGGCGCAGCGCAGCGGCGCCATCATCCAGATCAACTCCAAGTCGGGCAAGCAGGGCAGTTACAAGAGTTCCGCCTACGCCGCCAGCAAGTTCGGCGGGATCGGGCTGACGCAGTCTATCGCGCTGGAACTGGCCGAGTACGGGGTGCGCGTCAACGCCGTCTGTCCGGGCAACCTGCTCGATTCGCCCTTGTGGGTGGACTCGCTGTACAAGCAGTACGCGAAAAAGTGGGGCATCACGGAAGAGGAGGTGCGGCAAAAGTACATCGAGCAGGTGCCGATGAGGCGCGGCTGCACGTACGAGGACGTGTGCAACGTGGTGGTGTTCCTGGCGTCGGATCAGGCCAGTTACATGACCGGCCAGGCCATCAACGTGACAGGCGGACAAGGGATGCGGTGAGCCTGGTTTAACGCAGAGGCGCAGAGGTGGAGAGGCGCAGAGGTTCTTATGGATTCCTCTGCGTCTCTGCGTCTCTGCGTCTCTGCGTTTTGAAATCGCACGACTGACACAGACGTCCGGTGCGTTCAGTCTTTCAACATCTGCTCGATTTGCTCGGCCACCTGCGCGTTTTGCGGTGAATCCCCCTGGACGAGCCTGATCTGGCTCGCCACCCGCCGGAGTACGTCTGGGTTGATCTGGGCCAACTGCCTGGTCGCCTCCTGCCATTTCTCCCGCAGTTCCGTGTGCGTGGCCATCAGGACCGCCGCGTCAACCGGCGAGACAGTGGATTCCAGGGCGATGCCCATCTGGCGCGCGATGTTCCGCCAGTAAAAGTGCAGCATGGGGTTGATCAGCCTGCGCATCCGATCCCACAGCGGCGTACCTTCCTGCAGCAGGGAGAAGAAGGCCAGGTAATAGGGCTGTGCAGCGGCGTACTTGCGGTGAACCTGAGACAGCTCGCCGGCCTTGACCGAGGCGTAGGAGGCGACGTACCAGCGCAGTTCCTCCAGCGTGGCCTTGGGGTCCTGCCTTTCGACCGCATCCCATAGCAGGCGGCAGGCGACCAGGTAATCCTGGGCCGAGGCGGCAAAGTCGTTCGTTCGTTTCGCCATGCCACTCCTGGCCAGAACCCTGGCCGTCTCGACGTCCCCGTCCAGGCCCTCAGGCAGTTGGGCCGCTTTCAGGTCACGGACCACCACCTGGAGGTGTGGATCGTCCAGCAATGGATTGGCGCTACGGCCGGGGAGGCGATACCGGCCGTTCACCCGCGCGATGCATTTGCGCCGTTCCAGGTCGTCCAGCAACTCCTGGATGTACTCGACCTGGGTGGGGTCGTTCAACAAGACGGACGCCAGTTCAGCCCGGTCTATCTGGAGACCGGACTCGACCACGGCATACACGAATCCCGACTCGGCTCGAACGATGAACGCGGCCTGGCTGTTGATGTCTGCGGCCAGCCTGACCGTGGTACTGAGCGGTGCATTGTCGAGATGCTCGTAGGCTCGTTGATGGAACCCCAGTTGCCAGATCCTGTACAGGAGTTTCCTGCTGCGTACCAACCCCTTGGACTCGTAGCGCAGTTCCAGCTCGTCGCGTAACGCGCCGGGGGCCCATTCACCGGGTCGCTCACTCAGCTCACGATAGATATCCCGCAGTACGTCCCGGCGGGTTTCCAGGTCCGCCGCGATGACCTTGGCAAATATACTTTCGTAGGAAGCCGCCAGGCTCGTCGGCATGGGGACTGCGGCTTCGGGCTCTGGCCCGAGTATGGTCTCCATGTACACAAACTCGTCGCACGCTTTGACCAGCAGCGGGTGAGTGATCTCGCTGGGGCCGATGCCCAGGACGTGCCGGCCGTATTCCCGCAGCTTGGAGGCCAGGGCGCCAAAGTCGCTGTCACCTGAGACGACGACGATCGTCCCGATTTGGGGACGGGTGGTGGCCGTCTCGAAGGCGTCGAGCGCCAGGCGAATGTCGGCCCGATTCTTGCCAGGGCGGATGCTGTACATTTGGATGAGGTCAATGGAATTGTCCAGCAAATCGTCGCGATACCTGTCAAACCGGCCCCAGTCGCCGTAGGCGCGCTTGACGACCACGGCCCCCCGGCGTTGCAGGTACTCCATCAGGCGATCCAGCTCGAGGTCGAAGAAATGCTCCTCCGCCCAGATCGCCACGTTTTCAAAGTCAATGAACAGCGCCAGTTGATCCCCCATGGTTTCCCCTCCTCCTTATCATGGCGAGTTGATCGTACGACACCTTAACGCAGAGCCGCAGAGGCGGGGAGGCGCAGAGGTTCTGTATAAATTCTCTGCGTCTCTGCCTCTCCGCGTCTCTGCGTTGATTCCTGATGCCTTTAACGCAGAGTCGCAGAGGCGGGGAGGCGCAGAGGTTCTGTATAAATTCTCTGCGTCTCTGCCTCTCCGCGTCTCTGCGTTGATTCCTGATGCCTTTAACGCAGAGTCGCAGAGGCGGGGAGGCGCAGAGGTTCTGTGTAAATTCTCTGCGTCTCTGCCTCTCCGCGTCTCTGCGTTGATTCCTGATGCCTTTAACGCAGAGTCGCAGAGGCGGGGAGGCGCAGAGGTTCTGTGTAGATTCTCTGCGTCTCTGCCTCTCCGCGTCTCTCTGTGTTTCCAATCAGCCGGGCTCATGGAGATTATACAGGGTGGACACGACCAATTCAGGCAGCGCCGGATGGATGTGCATCCCTTGCGTGACCAGGCGGGCGTTCCCTCCATTCGCCATGGCGTCAATCACCTCCTGGATCAGGATAGACGCATAAGGGCCGATGACGTGAAAGCCCAGGATCTTGCCGCTGCCCTTCTCGACGATCGCTTTGGCGAAGCCATCCGTCTCGATCATCGCCTGCCCCCTGGCCACGTCCAGGTATTTCGCCGTGCCCACCAGGACGTCGAACTCCTGCTCCGCCTGTTCCTGCGTCAGGCCGACCGAGGCAATCTCGGGGTGGGAGAAGACCGCGTGCGGCACGGCTCGATAATCCATAGGCGCTTTGTGGTCATGCACGCTGTTGTGCCAGGCCAAACCCGCCTCCCGGTTCGCCGAATGCCGGAACATGTGCTTGCCAATGGCGTCACCAAAGGCCCACACGTTCTCTACGTTGGTCTCGAGATATTCGTTGACCTGGACGTACCCCCGCCCATCCGTCTCGATGCCGCCCTTCTCGACCTTCAACAGGTCGGCGTTGGATTGCCTTCCGGCGGCGAGCAAGAGCTGCTCCGCTGTGAATTCCCTTTGCTCTCCGGTATGAACGTCGCTCCCGATCACCTGGTACCCTTGGTCCGCCCCTTTGACCTCGACCACCTCGGTGCCGGTGTACACGTCCATGCGCTGCGCCATCTTCTTCTTCAGCAAGGCCGAGAGCTCGGGTTCCTCCTCCGGCACCAGTCGCTCGTTGCGCTGCACGATCGTCACCCGGGTGCCCATGGCGGCGAAAAAGTGGCCGAACTCGGCCCCGATGTACCCGCCGCCGATGATGGCCAGGCTCGCGGGCCGCTCGCGCAGTTCCAGGACGCTTTCATTGGTCAGGTACCGCGCCTTGCCAATGCCCACGATGGGAGGGATGAAGGGCCTGGCGCCAGAGGCCAGAAATATCTTTTTGCCCCTGATCTTCTGGCGGCCGGCCTGCAATGTGTACGGGCCGGTGAAATGGGCCTCCGTTTCGTAGAAATCCAGGTTCTGAGCCAGCCCGATGCCCTCCCGGATGTGGCGCCGGTCCTCGCCGACCATCCGGCGCATGCGCTCCATGATGGCCCCGAAATCAACCTGCCTGATTTCGGCATCTATGCCCAACTTCCTGGCCTCCTGGATCTCGACCACGCGGTCGGCCGGAGCAACGAGGATCTTGGTGGGAATGCAGCCCACGTTCAGGCACGTTCCTCCCAGCGGCCCCTTGTCCACCCAGCCCACCTTCAGCCCTTCCGAGAGGGCATACTCGACGACGATGGCGCCGGCCCCCGACCCCACGACCACGACGTCGTATTCCTTGATCTTTCCCATCGGGTTCTCCTTCGTTGGTCGTAACTGCTCAGGTCACAGAGATTCACAGAGGAGACACAGAGAAACACAGAGGTTGCATGGCCTCTTAATAACTATCCTCTGTGTGCCTCTGTGTATTCTCCGTGCAACTCTGTGTAATTGTACCTCCTACCTGAGCAGTTACCGTTGGTCGCGCATTCTTATTATATTGCCGCCGTGTGCGAAAGTCAATTTGCGCATCCAAGCCGCGCGGGGTAGAATGCAAGGAAGTAGAAGCATTGGGAGGAAGGCACATGCACGATCCTACACAGGCGATCCTGGACACCCTCCACCGCAACTTGCAGAGCATCTGGGACAGCGACCCGGAGACCTACCGGGCCACCACGGCCGAGGACGTCTCCTTCTTCGAGTGGTACATCTCGCCCCAACGCATTGACGGGATTGACTTTCACCTGCGGGAACTGCGCGTCCACACCGCCGTGGTCAGTGGCGGGGTGACGCCCGGCCAGGACGGGGATGGCCGCGTCGAACACGAAATCCTGCAGCCCCGGGTACAACTGTACGGCGATACCGCCATCGTGACTTACACGCTGTTGATCCGCGCGGTGAGCAAGGGGGGCGTGACGCACAAGTCGCACCACGAAACGCGCGTCTTCCACAACTTTGGCACGGCCGATGCGCCCCAGTGGAAGTTGGTGCACTGCCACAAGTCGCCGATCGCCACGGCCGAGAGCATGGCGGCCTTGCGATGCTAATGGAAAGCGCTCCCAGCCCCGTCCCGGGGCGTCCCATGCAGCGGGTGGCCACTGATGGAAAACGCTCCCAGCCCCGTCCCGGGGCGTCCCATGCGGCGGGCGGCCACTGATGGAAAACGCTCCCAGCCCCGTCCCGGGGCGTCCCATGCAGCGGCCGGCCGCTCCTGGCAGGGGTGTCCGCCCAGGCCGCCCCCGAGGACGGGGGCTGAGAGCGCCCATGATTTGACTGTCGCCTGGAGAGGAGGATATCCAATGGCCCATTACCCCGTCTACCTGGAGGTCGCCCCCGATGGCCGGTGCATGGTCCACGTGCTCGACCTGCCCGGCTGCATCGCCCGCGCGCTGAGCCGCGCCGAGGCGCTGAGCCGGGTGCCCGGCGCCATCCGTGGCTATCATGCCTGGCTGAAGCGCCACGGGGAATCCGCTCCCGTGGCAGAAGAACCGATCGAGGTCGAGGTCGCGGGCGAGAGTGCCGGTGCGGGCCCTTTCGACCGCGGCGACACGGCCGCCCTGCTGCCCCACGAACGCCAGCCCATCTCTACCGAAGAGATGGAGCGCTACCTGCGCTGGGCGGCCTATGCGCGCGCCGACCTGCTGGCGCTGGTGCGGGACCTGCCGGACGAGATGCTGGACTGGCAGCCGGACCCCCAATCCTTCAGCCTGCGCCTCCTGCTGCGGCACGTCGGCAACGCCGACGAGTGGTACGTCTCGCGCATCGTGCCGCCCGAAACGCTGCCACCGGAATGGGAGCACGACGAAGAGTTGCCCATCTTTGAATTCCTGGAGATGGAGCGGCGCACCGCCGCGGCCCGGCTGCGGCAACTCAGCGAGGAAGAGCGATCGGCCGTTCTTTATCCCACCCGGTGGACGCGCCACCCTGAGGAGCCCTGGACGGCACGCAAGGCGCTGCGCCGCTTTCTCGAGCACGAGCAGGAGCACATCGGCCAGGTGCAGGAAATCCTGGCCGCCTGGCGCGCTCACCTGCCGGCCCGCCTGGCTGCCGCGCGTGAGGAACTGCTGGCCGCGGCGGCCCTGGTTCCGCCGGAGGAGCGCGCGTCACGGCCCGTGTGCGGCGAGTGGACGCTTAAAGACGTGTTGGCCCACGTGACCGACTGGGAGAGAATGGGCGTAGAGGGGCTGCGCGAGATGGCAGCCGGCCGGCCGCCCCGGGTCGGGCACGTCGTGGACATTGAGGCCTGGAACAAGGCGCACTACCAGGCCCGGCACGACGAGCCGTGGGAGGCGGTGTGGGCCGACCTGCACGCGGTGCGCGCGTCGCTGGTGGAGGCCCTGGACGGGATGAGCCAGGGGGACCTGGCGCGGGCGTTCCTCTTTCCCTGGGGTGAGGAGGGCACGGCCTGCGATTGGCTCAGCCTCTACCTGGCCCACGACCGGGAGCATGCAGAGGGTATACGGAGCACGCTGGGTTAGGATCTCTTGTGGTGTAAGGCGTAACGGACGGCCGCTTCAGCGGGGGATTCCCGGCTGATGAAGTCTTACAATCATCGGCGCAGCGAGCGAACCGGCTGCGCCAGACACGCGCCTCCTCGTCCCAGCACAGGGTGAAGATCGGTCCGGAGTGGCCTTCTTTTCGACCAACAAATGGCTCTGTTTTCGCTTAACAAAACCAATTTTCCTCAGCATCTGGCAGATCTCCTTGATGGCGTACTTGCTCTCATCATACAGCCTGTAGGCCAGTTCCACCTTCATGCCATCAGGAGCTCTCGGTCTGCCGCCTTTGCGTCCTCGTGCGCGAGCGCCTCAAGACCGGCCTGTGTCCGTTCACGAATCAGGTTCCTCTCAAATTCGGCTAACGCTCCAAAGACGTGGAATATGAGGCGCCCACCGCTGGTGGTGGTGTCAATGGACTCTTGAAGGCTCCGGAAGCCAATGCCTCGTTTCTCCAGCCCTCCGATGATCTCAATCAGATCCTTCAATGAACCCCCCAGACGGTCCAAGCGCCAGATGAGCAGCGTGTCCCGTTCTCTGGCATACTCCAGGGCTGCCTTCAGACCTGGGCGGTCGCTACCAGCCCCACTGACTCTGTCATCGATGATCTTCCGACAACTGGCTTTCTTCAGCGCATCCGTTTGTAACGTAAGGTTCTGTTCGTGGGTAGAGACCCGAGCATAGCCAATTAGCATAGGCTCATCATAGCGTAAAGAAACCCGTGCAGTCAATAGGTTGCTTAACGTAGATTCCTGAACCGGGTTTCTTGACCAAGACGTCAAGCGGTACTCGCAGCAAACTGCACAACCGATCCATGGGTTAAGAAAGCGACCGTTTTCGTAACTCTCCTTATGCACTGTGGCCCCAACTTGAACTGGCTAGGTGGCGATGATGCGGAGGGACAGGAAAGCCTGAAGTCGGATTTGCCCGCGTAGCAGATAGGACTAAAATAGAACCTGCCAGTCGTAAAGAGCTAGTGCAAAAGCTCTCAGCGGGTACTTGGCGTCATAGTCAGAATGGACTGCAAGACTCTCCGAAGGTGGATCTCAAACTCGCTGAACTGGAGGGTAGTCAATATGACATTGAGCTTTTTGGTACAAACGACAATGCCGAGACTGCAAGAAGCCGAGCAACATGCTTTCTACCGCACATGTGCCTAGGACTAGAGCGACTGGATTAGCAGACCTCTTATAACCGAACTCCTGACTGAGAATGCTTCAAGATGAGATCCGGCACGCTGCGAAGATGAACGAACCAATGGACGCCTTCTCTCAATATGAAGCAGGCCTGGAACAGTTGTTACGTCGGCTGGGTAAAGACCATCCTCGTCACCTAGAGGCCCTGACCTACCAGTCTCGGCTGCTGGAGAACATCCGAAATGCCCGTCGCTATAGCGATACTCAAGACTACCGGTCGGAACGCAATCGAATCCTTGAAGGCCTCAATCAACTTGCACTTGATGCACTGGGAACCAGTTTCAACGAATTGTGTATCGCCTCAGTAGAAGGCATAACAGCTTCGTCGTGGGAACCCACTGTTGGTCTGGATCAGATGGCAAGCCAATCATCGAGGATGCTGGTTGGGCGCTCAGACAGAGTAGAAGCAATATTAACGGATCATCTTAAACAGGCTGTAGGAATTCTAGGCTCTGGGAGTACTCCCTCTCTCGAATTACCTAGGCCTGATAGTGTTCCCTTCCCTCCCAAAATCTACGCACCACGAGATGATCTGGTTCGTAAGCTTTGCGACGACCTGACCAACGTCGTCTGGTTAGCTCTAGTCGACGGGCCTGGTAAGGGAAAAACACAACTCGCACGGGCCATTGCCCAGGCTTCTGGTGCTCGGTGTGTTTGGTGGATTTCGCTGCGAGGACACGAAGATAAGACGGCAAATTTGCATTTCGAGCAGCAAATGGCTCGCTGGTTGGTCGAACTGAACATTGATGAGCATCTGCGGGATCTGTACGCCAGTGGCTGGCTAAGTCTCGGGAAACTAGCGGACCTGGTTTCTGAATGCGTTGGCTCGCACGGGATTCTGGTCGTGGATAATCTTCCAGACTCGCTTAAGGACGAGGCGTTGTTCAGAAACCTAGAAACCGTTGCTACGGGATTCACACCGAATGGGACTAAGCTCCTGACCACCAGCCAGCATGAGCTGCCACCATTGCTTAGAATGGATCGCGGCATAGTATCTGTTGTCGGACTTCCGCCCTTCTCGGTGCACGATATATCACAAATGCTGAACAGTGCAGGTGCACCAGTGAAAGTGAGGGAGGATGGTATCTCCTCTCTCATTCTGGGTGTTACAAGCGGGCATCCTACTCTAGTTGCCGCGACAGTGCATTGGCTCAAGGGCCATCAGTGGCAGATTAGAAACCAAGAGCTAGACGCGCTCCTACGAGGCGATCCGGCCGAGGAAGTGCGCGAGTATGAGAGACGACGAATCTTACGTTTGCTTGGTGAACCACCGAAGAGGCTCCTTTATCGCCTATCGATGTTGTGGGGAGATTTCGACGAGGCGCTGGCGCTAGCTATTGCGGCAGTTTCTCCCGCCGTCCAATACCCAGGTGAGTGCCTAGACGACCTGATTGGACCCTGGGTTGACCGTGTTGGGGAAAACCAGTTCGCAGTCACACCCCTTTTGACAGGTGCTGGTCGGCAGAATCTCCCAGAGGATGAGCAAGAGAAGATTCACAGGACCGTCACTCAGTATTACTTTGACAAGAATGTCATAAACGTATCGCAAGCTCACGTTGTCGCTTCCCATCTGTGGGCAGCGGGTGAATACCGGACTTTCGCAGCATTCGTGACCCGTCTTATGCTTTCGGCAGAGACGCCCACCCAGGCCAGGCACGTTGAATGGGCAACCTTGGTGCTTTCCCCAGATATGCAGTGGCCGTCTGAACTGGCACTGGACCAAAGGATTATGCTGCGTGCAGCTCAAGTGCGGACACGTGCTCTCGTGGGGAGGGACATAACCGAGCTTGACGCAGATCTGAAACGACTAATAGCCGAAGCTGGACCAGACGATTCCGATGCACTTGTTTTGGCCTATTTGAGCACTGGTCCCTTCTTGCTCAATGGCGTTCCAGCGCAGGTCTCGCTACCGCGGGCGATCGAGGCGGTTAGATTGCTCCGTGCGAAGCCACTCATTCCTGAAGAGAGACTGCACGGTAAGTTTGAAGACATTATATGGTTTTCTGTAGCACGGTTGAAGGGATCTGAGCAAGTCTGCCAGTTCCTTCAGGAAATCCGTCAAATGACCGAAGAGGAACAGCAGCGGCTGTTCGAGTCAGATCTGGCAGCTGAAGCAACTTCTCACCTTATCGACAGTGTCTGGAGTGTCGAAGCGGACAAGCCAAACGAGCAGCAAGACTGGGGCAGTATCCTAAAGGTGCTGGATGAGGTCCGAGACATCGCCTCTATCTCTGGCGCTGTAGCACTCCAGGTAGCCCAGGTTCGAGCCAAGGCCGTGGTTCTGGCGGATTATCTGAAGCAGGTAGAGGATGCGCTCAGTGTACTTGACGAGGGGCCAGACACGGCAGACCCTAGCCTATCATTTCTTCTTGAATACACTACGGGCTGCGTGCTGTTCGATGCCGAGCAGTTCGAAGACGCGCATGTTCATCTTGATCTCGCTGTTGGTGCTCCCGGTGACTCTTTCTCCTACTATCGCCTAGATGCCAAACGACGTGCAGCTATTATCAAGAGTAGGATGGGTGAGTGGAGCGAAGCTAAACGCCGGTGTATTGAGGTAGTTCAACTTATGCAACGCGTAGGTGAATCCCTGATCTATGACCAGTTGGAAATGATGGGTGAATTGGCCTGGGTTCACTGGGCCTCTGGTGATCGGAAGAAAGCATGTGCTGCAATTCACGGTCTGGTTACGGGGTTGGTTAATAGAGGGAATGTGACCGCGCGTCGTTTCCGGGAGGTCTTCAACAAGGCTGGACATAGCCTTGGGTGGTTTGGGGCAATGGCAGCAACGGGTCAGCCACCGCCGCGCACAATAACGGGGGAACTCTACACTTCCGTCGAGGCGGGGCTGTTTGGTATTCGGCGAGAGCGTTTGGGGGACTATGTGCCCCCTGTGGGCTTCTCAAAGGCCCTGCTATTGACACAGTTAGGTATGCTAGCTGCCGCGTCGGATCTCCCTCGTCTGGCCTGGAAGACTTATATACGAGCAAGTTCTCTTGTGGCAGCAGGTGATAGTAGTGCCCTTCTAGAGATCTCAAAAGTGGAATTCGCTCCTCTCGCTGTACAGTTCGGACATCCACACGAGGCGGTAAGCCTCGGATTGGAGGCTGCTAGAGCCTTGGCCGTGAGTGAGAGACTCCACGAAAGCGGCATAGACATGCTGGACCCGAGTGTCGACATCCAAGGAATCTGGCGGTCAATTCCTTGTGAAGAGCGCAGAAGCCGACAGCGACTACTTCTATACTGGGTGCTTGGTCCCGCGTTCTCTGACTTGCTGGGGTCCGAAGTCCCAGAAGATGAAGCTAGAGGAAGACTGAAAGCCTGGGAACATGCTCTGTCAATGAACCAAGAGGTACTTGAAGAGCCCGAGTTCTGGGAACAAGTAATCCAGTTTCTTCAGAAGCTATGGTCAGTTTGGGTCGGCGAATCTCCCCTTGAGGAGGATCTGCGTATTCCTGGAGAGCCCCTCCTTGAGGTCTTCTGGCATTTGGTGAGATCAAGTCAAGGACAGACCAGCCTCCTAGAAAGTCTGCAAATACAGCTGTCAGTTATCAATGTCTTGGTGGTGCCCTCTGGTATGGGCAAGTACGTTCTGCCAGGCGTAGGGAGCTTCGTGCACCGGTACTGGCTGAATATCGCCACTACGCGTGGGTTTGCTCTGAATAGTCCGCACTTGTTCCGTGAGGACCTTTTCAGAATATCCCCTCGAAAGGGAGCCAAGACAGCTGTGCAAGTTCTAAGAAGTGCGAGCCGTGCGGTTGGTGCCTCTCTACCGGATGAGATTTTGGAGAAGTTTCAGCAGGCAGAAGGTTCCAAGACCAGGTAAGATAAATCTCTGTTGCCAACCCTGCCAGGTCACTCGTTTACGCCTGGCGGGGCCATGTTCTTGTTTCCCGGCCGCTGGCGATCTCGTCCGACGGTGTACATCCTTCGTAGCCGCTGGTATGAATTGAGTATAGATTGTACAACCCCAGAGGCATTTCCGATCTATTCTTCACACCAATTCTCAACGTTGTAACCAAGGTTAGTGAACTCCTCTTCCAGCACGGCCACTACTGAATGGTTGTTGATGTCTTCCAGGTCATTCAGCAAATCCCGCAGTGCCTGCTCGGAAACCTCCGGGACAATCGTCTCTTCCTCGACGGGTGCCCAGTCAAAGTGTCTCAGCCAGGATTGCCCAGGCTTTTCTCCCTGCCAATCGTAGGCTTTCTCATACAGGGCTGGATAGTCCAGACCCAGCGCTTCACACAGACGTAAAGCAATCAGGTGAATGTTAGCACTGGTTGTCCCATCACAACCGTACCCTTGCTCATAGGGTCGGATTGACCACTGGACGTACCCCCAGGCATGCTGGGGATAGCCGCCTGCTTCATCCCAAACGATCTGCTTGATTTTCTTATTCTCTGCTTTAGCCCGTGCCCGGATGCGCTCTGGTGCTGCCTCCGCTTCACGGCTGTAGGGGGAGAGTAGACGTTCTGTCATAGTTCTCCTTGGCTTGCTGAAGGAAAAAGCGGCGCTCCGTCACGCTGGTAGATTACTTCCGGGCCTTCGATGGGTTTTCCGAGGTAGCAGTACTCACCTACCGCAGCCGCTTCCAGGTCATCCCAGGCGACCTGGTGCTCTTTCAGCGTCTCGTACAGGTCTATACCTGCATCTGAATCTGATGACGGGTGATGTACGCAGACGATCAGCCGGTCAGGGTGGCTCTGCAAGGCCATTGCCTCAGACAACCACCAGTAGCGGATGGGGTAGCCAAGCTGCTGCGCCTGTTCTACGAGTGTTTTGAAGACAACCACCAGTAGCGGATGGGGTAGCCAAGCTGCTGCGCCTGTTCTACGAGTGTTTTGATGTCGTCTTTGCGCTCGTGCGCCTGATCGAACACGTAGGCCGCGTAGAAATGGCGCGGATCCAGATCCTCACGGGATACTCGGCCTTCTCCAAGCTGACGTTCAAGGTGAGTCATAGCTTTCCCTTATAATGCCCTCCCTTCTTTCTCGTAATGCCCTCTGTACTAACATGGGTGAGACAACTCTGCTCTGGAAATTAGTGTAGAATATAGAGAGCAGAGGAGACCATAGGATGACATTTCACGATTCACTAACCGACATACCGATGACATACAGGTGGGCGGCGCGGGCTGAAGCAGTGACTCGAACAAGTGGCGAGATGGGGCATCGCCACAGGCGTCCCAAGACCAGGTCGCCACTGTTCTGGTGCGGTAGAAAGGGCAGGTTTGGCATTACCCTCTACGGTATCAGAAATTGGGGGAGGGCTCAAGTGGGGTGTTTTGAACACAACTTGGCCGATAGCACAATTAGTGGTAAAATAGTGGTAGCACAAATCCGAGTCTAGTACCGTCGCAGCCCTTGTCGCATTCGTAGTTCACCATGGGGGGTAGCGTAAAGGATTGATGGCCGACCTATACCGAAGGAGCGATCCCGAGGGGTGGTCGGCTGTTTTGTTGGTTGGATCGGGGTATGGAGATACTATACGGATGCGGCATAGTATGCCCCAAGAGGCGGCAAAAGCAGACTCTTCGTACTCACATGTTAGCTGGCTCTCTCATCATTCCAATGGCAAATATGAACAGTTGCGGCAAAAGTCACATACAAACTAATCAGAGGGACAGGTTTCCGACTCAGTCAGGTAATCGGCACGGTGCAAACAACAACTGAATCCAGGTGGTTCTAGCCTGGTTCTCGGTGCAGAATTCGGCGGGAGGTGCTTCCAGGCGCCAATTTTGGGCTAGAGAGCCCTCCCACCTCCATTTCGGTGCATTATAACAGCCATAGCAGTTTTTCTTCGGACTCTTGTGTCTTTGTATACTGAGTACCAGCGAAGATCAGGTCGTGATGGGTGTTTAAGTTGAGTACAAGGCGGGCTAACCCGTTGCTGCACCTGACCGCCCTATCGGGCTCGAAATCAGCGGCGTCTTAGTTATCACCGGTGATGTTGGCGAGGAAGGCTCGGCGCAAAAGCCGGGCGGCAGGTGAGCTCCATCCCGTTAGGCGGACGAATCGGTCTCTTCAGTGGACTCGGGCAGGGATCGCGGCGGGCTGACAATAGGAAAGCACAGTACGCTAACACAATGAATGTATGCGTTTCCGGCGGATGATTAAAGGTGGTCGGCTTGAGATGAATAAGAGCAGAGCACAACAGGGGCTTTCAGATCAAGTACTTAGCCCTGACGATCTCCGAGTTTGGCAACATCCTACACTTGTCAATGTCATTGAGGTCTTGGAGGTCTTCTCAATTGACCCTGGAGACGGGGTGCTTGCTGCATCGCTTGTCTTGGTGTCTGATCAACTAATCAAGTATCTTCAACGAGATAAGGGTGACCTTGTGCAAGTACAAATTCAAGCTATGTTAGCGACTCGCGACAGGGCTTTTGAGTGGCTAAGAAACGAAGTCGATTCTGGCGCTTATCATCCAGATCCTTGCAGGTCGACTATCCAAATTGACAAAGCATTGAACTGTGCTCTGCTGCTTTTCTGTGCTCAACTCTTACAGCGCAAGTTACCACTCCCGACTCGGAAGAAGGCTTATGCCTATATCACTTACATGTCTGATCAAGGGTGGCCTCGAGACGATTTATTGCCATTTATCGTCTCTCAACTTGGGGACCCTAGTGAACTGATCGCCAGTGCAAAGCAGCATCTTTTTAGTCAGATAGGACGTTGGCGTTCACAAGCAGATATCCGGGGAATTGCATTTGCTCTAATTCGGTACAAAGATGAGCTTGAAACGACCGTACGAGATGAGCTTATTGCAACGATGAAAGCACAGTATGCAACCACGCCCACGGAGATGTCAGATAAAGCCTGGGTGCTATTGGCCTTATCCAGGCTTCCAGGAATACCAGAGGCAGACTTGGACCGTCTTGCAGAATCCCTTCTAGATGAGTTGGCCCAGGACAGACTCGTAAACAACGAGATTACTCCTACAGTGCGGCTTATCAACCAATTTCCATTTAGCACTCCGGATGAGATAGCTCATCGGGTAAACAGACTTAAACAAGTAGGATATGCTCCAGCAAGCCGAATCGCGAGGGTGCATAAAGAGGGAGTGCTAATAGACATATTTGAACCATCATCAGATGAGTTTTGGTCTTTCGCCTTGTCTGCGACCCAAGTAGCTTTCGCAGTATATACGCTCATAGCGACTGGTTATCATCAGATTGTTGGATTCCCTGCACACCATCGCGCTCAGCTTGAAGAGAGTGTGAAGAAGCATGCTGATCTTCAGCTACAAAAGGCGACTATTATTCCTGTCAGATACGTCATATGGCATAACATATTTGCTTTGTTAGTTATGTTAGAGCTTGGGGGAGTGATCGGGGCTCTTGTTGCCGAATTGTCAGGTTGGAATCGGTCAAAGGGTCTCCTTGTGGGTATCGCCCTTGGGTGTTGTCCCTCAACTCCCTTGACGGCCATCTGAGTCCAAAGGCGGGAACAGATGCGCGATTTCCGACAATTGATCCAAGAACCAAACTGGGACACGATAGGAAAGCAACTCGGTGGTTGTCCAAATATGGTCTGTAATGCCAGCAGCTATTGCCGGTGTACGTGGTCGCCAACGACGAGGAGAGCCAGTGCCGCGCGTCGGTTCGGGTGTCTCCAATTCTTGCCGCAGGCTGTGGTGAGGAAGAACCAGATGGTAGTAAGCCAACGACAACCACAATTGCTTCTCGAACCAAGGCAGCTCTTTAGAGAATCCATTGGTGCGTCGCGTGAGTCGGCGATTACATTGTCGCTGAGTCAGATTATCACGTTCCACGAAGCTGGTATTGACGGTGTTGCTCAGGGAGGACTCGGCCAATTTCTCGTCAATCGCATGTGAGTCACCGAAGACCACCTTCTTGAGCACCTCCACCACGCGACCGTTTTGCCGCACTTTGACAACTTGGGCATACAGCAGGCCTGGATGAGGCACGAGGCGGGGCTTAGGATAGCGTCCACGGTCACCATTGCGTTGTGGTTGATACCACACACCGTATGTATGCAACAGAGCCATGCGATACTCTGGCAACTGATCGCTGGTGAACAGGGGCAGATGCTCATCAGTGACATGCGCGACTCGGTCTAGCAACATATCCGCATTCTCTTGATTGCGCTTCCCCACGACGAAGGCCAGCACCAAGCGCCACTCTGGTGCGAAGGCAATCCACACCCAAGCATCGCCATAGGTTTCTTTGTAGAGCTTGGCGTAGGGCAAGTTGCGCTCCTTGGTGTGCACAAAACTCCACAGCTCGTCCAATTGACACTCCGTGACGTGAAGGTTACGCCAGAGATACAACATCACTGCACGACAATGTTGACCTACGCGGTCAAGCCAGTCACAAGCCGTATCCTTGTCAATCTGAACGATTCGGGCTGTGGCGCGCAGTGAATTTCCTTCGGCTAATGCCCGCACCGCCATCTCGAAAATCGCCGGATCTGCCTCCAAGTCGTAGTACGCGGTGCCGTATCGCAAGGACACGCTACTCCCGCAGGCTTTGCATAGCCCTTGTTTTTGACCACAACTGGAACCGTTCTTGACCATTTGCCCTTCGTAGAAGGGTGTTCCATAGTACCGACAGCGTCGATTGGGACAGTAAAGTGTTTCCCAGTTCACTTTTGGCTCCTCCGTCGAGCATTCCAGGCTCAACGGAGAATGCCACATCTTTCAGTTGTTGACCAATCTCATCACGGGAGTTGAGGGACACTACCTGAATTTGAGCCCAGCGATTATTGGAGTCTTCTAGACTCAGAAGGTCTGGAAGGCTATACAAAAGTGCCTACTACATTTGGTCAACAAACTTTTAGAATGCGCCGACGTCTTTTGGGGGCTATCGTTGGTCACCACGGGCGTCAGCAGAGTATCTTTCAAGGAGGTTTTCTGGAGTTCTATGAGTATACTCAAAACGGTTCAGTATTTCACAAGTCTCTGAGCATGACGGTCTTGGAAGATTTTGAATACTATCGTTTGTTTCTTGAGCCTGGGTTCAATGTTCTCTATCCTTTGATCTCTTTAGACCCAGAAATGGTGGTGGGACAAGGGCGGAATCTTCGAGTCTTGGAGATTCCTCCTTCTGATGACAGGTGGGGAGGAGGATTCCTTGGATTTCTCATTGGCGTCGAGGAGTCCTCGGCAATCAATGAAGGGGAAGAGTTCTTTCTAATCGAAGTACAAACCGATTCCGTCAGTCAATTTGCTCGCCTCAAACGCACGAGAAGAAGCAAAACCACATATCTGGTTCCAAGTGATTTTGTTCTTGTTCAGCCATCCTATGAGCTTTTGGTCCACTTCAATCATCTTAGGGGACTACGAGACAGAACACTCCTGCGCCCATCTGAAAGACTTCGGCGAATCAGAGAGTGGTATCAGAAGCTGTTTCCCAATGATCTGTTGTCCGCTGGCGATAAACTAGCTGCAAAGGTCAAGCTTGATTTCAGTCTGATTGAACCAGTGGAATATCGCGGGCAACAAGATCAGGAGACCCGTGCGTTGTTTTGCCCAGATAACCCTTTGAGATTCGGTCCCACACAACCAGGGCACATAGAAATCAGCGATCCATATCAAGGTTTGCGACAATATGGACCTTGGGATTTGAGACTTAGGGAGCAACCTCGACCCGTCAGTTCGATTCATCCATATATCATCCGCCCTAAGGATGAAGAATTGGCTTGGAGAATGTTCCATCTCTTCAGGTATCTCGGTGAAGGAGGATACACTGGAGACATAAAGGCGTCACAAAATGACAGATCATTCCGAGGATTCAACAGGGAATTTCGGGTGCCCTTTCAGAGGCCAGGAAAGGAAGACAGTGTCCCAGATTGTGAGACCGATGAAGGGTACCTAAGCGCTGCTGATACAATAATTGAAAGATGGACTGCAAGCGACGGAGATCCATCCCGCATTGCGCTTGTTGTGTTCCCTTTCGATCAAGAAGACAGTCTGGAAAACTTGGAATTCAGCAAAGAGCTGTATCCTCGGCTAAAACAGAAGTTCATACGCGCCGGTTTGCCATCTCAGATGATTGACAGATCCACCCTCGAAAATATTCAGTTCAGAGATGGGCATCGAGGTGAGAAGGCGAGTCTATGCTTTGATGAAAAGTCGTACTTCGGTCACATACTTTGGAATTTGGCTCTTAACATCTACGTGAAGATGGGAGGGCGGCCTTGGACGTTGCAGCGAGAGCTCGATAATGTCAATTGCTTGATTGGTCTGAGCTTCACTGTAAATACCTTGCGTCCTGATCATCCAATGTATGTTGGCATAGCTAATATCTTTGATGAGTTTGGCGAATGGGTTGATATCACACCTGATCAGAGAGAGCTTAGCGACATGGAGCTTAAGGCTTGGTATGAAAGCCCTTATCTGTTCTACAGCCAGGAGACAGCAAGTTCGAAGTTGCCACGCGAATTTACCTCGGAGGTAATTCGGAAATCAGTCCAGAGCTACAAGAATCGCCGTGGTAGGGATCCGATTAACATAGTGATACACAAATCTGGACCTATCTATCAGGTGGAGATGGAAGGTATATTGCACGGTATAAAAGCCACTGGCACTCCGCTCTCCGAGATCACTATTGGTTTCGTTTCCTTGATCCAGAATCATGGTTTCAGAATGTATGGTGAGCCTGACTCTGATCGGCGAGATAGCTGTATAGTTCGACGGGGAGTTATGTGCACCTTGGAAGCTGATAGAATTCTGCTGGCTACCACGGGTCGCACTGAAACAAGCAGTCATGTCCTTGGTACTCCACAGCCTTTGGAAATTCGCGTTGAACGTCCATCACCAGAGGTGCTTGAAAGTGTGGGACTTGACCGTGTCAATCAGTATTCTGATGCGCAATTGTGTGAGCAGTTAATGGCTCTTACTCAGTTGCACTGGGGCTCAATGCGCAGAGAGATAAGACTACCGGTTACGGTTCTGTACTCGCAGAAAGTGGCTTCGTTGTCTGCGCGGGCTGAAATCACCTCTTTGCCCGAGGGACGTGTCCATCGTCCTTGGTTCATCTGATAGTGTTTGTTTGAGCATCCGCCTAAGTTACGTAATAGAGAGTTTACTCCTCTATCTGGCAGAGGTGAGCCTCCATAAACTCGAAGTTCTCTTCGAGGTTGGTTCCCAAGTCCAACCATTCCTCTTCCGAGTATGGGCCATTGTCACAACAGCATCTCCGCCAACTCCCTTATGGCTGTAGCAAAGTCACACTTCCGCCACTTCATATAGAAATCGATCACCGACCCTCCACCGCACCCGGCAAAGCAGTGCCAGTAGTTGCCCTCTGTGTTGACCCCAAAGCTCGGGTGGCGGTCGTCGTGGAAGGGGCACAGGCCGAGGGCCCCGCTTGGCGTCGGTTTCAGGTCTACATACTTGCTGGCAAACTCCAGCACCGTCACCCTGGCCTTGATCCTCTCTGAAACCGTGCCCGTGAGTTCCTCTGGCGGCCCCGTAGATGCCGCCACCGGCTGAGGCAGCACAAATGTCCGGTAAGTCTCGAAAGCGGCCTGTGGAACGGTCTCAGGGGTTCTCAAAACGTGAATCTGCTCGCGTAAGGTCGGTGCCAAAGGGGACCCGTCAGCAGTGTAGAAACCGTAACAGCGGCCTGTCAGCCGGTGCACGCCAAACGGCATCCGGATCAGAGAGCCTGGCCCATCAGTCAACCCGTCCTGTTTCGGGTACAGCTCCACCCCCTCAACCTGGTGGGCTCTGAGCAACCCCAGGCCAAAGGCCCGCGCTTCGCTTCCGGCCACTGCCTGCGCCAGAAACAGCCACAGGTGGCCACCACGGCGGCTTCTCTCCAGATAGGCTGGGATGCTCTCGCCAGCCAGCACTCCGGCCAGGTGCCCCAGGCGCTCCCAGCCCTGTGGATCGTCTGCATCCAGGACCAGAAACCGCGCCTTGCCCTCCTGGTTAAGCAAATATGCGCCCAGAGTGACTTCACTCCGCAGGTGGCTAAACAGGAGTCCTACGTTCAGGAGCTCGTGCACGCAGACGTAGCTGCCGTCATCAACCTGCCGGGCGTACAAGTCCCAGCGCTGGACGAAACGCTGGGCCAGCACCAGGGCTGGCCGGGAGAGTTCTGTGTCGGGAACCAGCAAGCGTTCAGGCGAGGCCATCGCAGAACCAGCATAGCACACCCTGGGAGCGCGCAGCAAGCGAAAGAGATCTGTCCGCAAAGAGTGGACACGAACACAAGGGGCGGTCTTGCGGGGTACTCCCCCTCATCCGAAAAAGAAAGCCACTTGCTAGCTGAACTGTGTGTTCTCCAACAAGTGGCTCATTCGCCGCGACTCAACCTGATCCTCGATCACTCTCAGGTCCTTCGATCTGCCGGTGGATGAACCATTGCCAGACCTTGCCGAGGGTCTGGATGTTCATCGCTGCGTACCGACCGACCTCGAAGGTCCCCCGATCTGTGACCACCATGGAATGGGTCACGCACCCCATGAAGCCGCTGTAGGCTACGGGTGCCGGGTCCCACTCCAGGACCTGATGCCGCGTACCATCGCTCTCTGCCAACTGTACCGGACGCAGAACTCCTTCCCGGAGATAACGCTCCGCTCTCTCAATAGCGCTCATCCCGGGGCCAAGCTCCAGGGCGGAAGCCGCTTCCTCGTCGAGGACAAACTCGACCCTCGCCAGCCCCACCTGAAGCGCGTACTTGTGCCTCCTGCGCTGCTCGACCAGAGCCGCCAGCTCCCTCACCAGTGTCTCATCGCCAGCCGTTTCTACTTGCATTCTGTCCCTCCTCGTGGACGCTGCAACTTGATCACGGCCTCAATGAGGCGTGCTGCTCCCCGCATCGCCTGCTCGTATTTCTCCCTCAGAGTCTCTTTCCCCCTGACCCGGAAGTAGTCGTACCAGAGCCCAGCCAGCAGCTGGAGAAACTCCTCTGACCGCTTTTCCCTTGGTTGTGTCAGGGTCATCACCTGGGTCAGAAACCGCTCGTTTTCCCGGTGATAGGGAGCCAGCTCTTCATGCCCTATCCACTGCGCCACGGTGTACTCTCGGTCAGTCTCCGCTGCCGGGCAGCTCACCTGCTGAAGGTAGAACTTAAACTCCCCACCAGCCTCAGCCATCCTGAAGACCGGAAAGGATCGGCAGCAGCCGGGCCGGTAGGGGTACACCCCGCAAGCGAAGCGCCCACCCTCCAGGGCCGGAAAGGGGCACGGTGGTGTCCGCTCGTTACCTCCCCGCCACCGCTGCACCTTCTCGAAGTCCAGCCAGCAGACGGGCAGGCTGCTCTCCGGGCCGAGGGTGATTTGCCCATAACGGTCCAGGAACTCACCGGTCGTGATCCTCAACCCGTGGCAGAGCCTCAGGATGTCGTAGGGCGTCAGGACGATCTCGCAGCGGAAGCAGCAGCAGCCGCACCGCTTACACTCGAAGCAGAAGCGGTCGTCAAGTGAGACCTCCTTCTGCGCCTTCTCGATCACCTCTTGTGGTAGTCCTCTTCCCATCTCTGTTCTCCTTCCAGTCCCCTGAACAGGGGAAGCTCATCCGTCCCGGTCATCACTGGCGGCGGTGCCTGGCCGGCCTCCTAGTCGTGGCCTTGCTGATCTCAAACAGGGTCAGCAGGATCCGGTATCCTTTCCGCTCCTCACTCGTCATTTCTCACCTCCTTGTCTTGCCCCCTCGACCTGCGGAAGCCGAGAGGATCAACGGGCAGATATTCGCCGTCTCCCCTGACCTTCCTGGCAAGCGTGGCCAAAACAAAGAGCCGGTCCCGCGTTATCGGTACCGGCTCCATCCCTCTGGTTAAGCAGTTCTCAAAGAGCGACTGTGGTTAGCATAGCACACCCGAGGAGCGCGCAGCAAGCAGATAGGCGTTTTGCCTTAAACTCCGAATATGAGTACAATACTGTAGCACTCGGCTTAGTTCAACACGGATTATGGGGCGACTTCGCGGCGCACGAACTTATCGTTGGGCGCACTATCACCGGAACTAAGGAGAAATCTATGTCAGCAGACTGCGCACTGATCACTGCTCTTTCAAAAGAGTTGGACAGGCTGCGTTTTCATTTCCGGCACTCGAAGCCCATATACATCGGGACGAATACTTACTTCGAGACGATGTCTCCCAGCGGGCTTGCTCTGGTTGGCGCAGTATGTCATGGTATGGGGCAGCTGAATGCTGCCACCCTCACTATGAATGTAATCACGAAGTACCAACCGAAAACAATCATTCTGGTAGGTATTGCTGGAGGACTGGAAAGAAGAATAGCACTGGGCGATGTTGTTGTATCGAGTCAGATCGTGGACTACGAACTCGGCAAAGTCACGCCAGACGGCCTCGACATACGATGGTCAGTTTATCCAGTTGATACTAGATTGTTGAACAAGGTGCACAACTATCGAAATTCATCATGGATAGACTACATTCGAACATCACGCCCGACAAGTCGAAATGACGCCGCGAAGCCGTCATCTCATGTTGGGCTCTATCTCTCAGGCAATAAGGTCATAGCAGACGAGAAGACAGCAGGTGCTTTACGGTCTTTCTGGAAACGAAGTGTTGCCATCGACATGGAAGCAGCAGGTATTGCAACAGTGCTGCGTCAAGTAGAAGACCCTCCTGGCTTCATCGTAATGAAAGGCATCTGCGATTATGCGGACTCAAGTAAGAATGACGATTGGCAGACCTACGCGGCAGATGCTGCCGCATCCTTTGCCTATTCGTTTGTCACTGACTCACTAACCCCACAAGATTTCATTTGGCCACACAGACAGACGCGCGCAAAGCCAAGCCTGAGTCAGAGAGAAGGATTAAGAGTCACTCTGGGCGAAGTATACAACATCTCCGAGCTAAGGGTCTTGTGCTTTGACCTGGGAATAGACTGGGATGAGATTGCTGGCGAAAGAAAGAGCGAGAGAATAGCAGACCTGCTCGGATATTGTGAACGGCACAAACGGCTACCTGACTTGATGGCGAAAGTCAACAGGGATCACAACAACATTCTCGCCGCCTATGCTCCACAGTAGCCGATGGAATGGGAAAAGAACTGTACAATCGTATATGCGCCAAAGTTACAGTGGGCGGGCTGGTCGCCCGATCCGCTCCCGCTACCGAACCACACGTGAGAGCTTTCCCCTCACGTGGCTCTTCAGAATACGGGTCTTTGTCATAGACACTGCCGGTTTCGGTAGAACGGGGCGCACTAAGCGGATGAAGCCGCGCGGTTAAATGGCGCCGTAGGCATGGAGGAAGCACAGGAGGGGTGAAAAATGCAGTTGCTTTCGCGTTGCTTCATTTCATTGGCTTGCCTGACTTTGGCACTCACTGCCTGCTCCGCCAAGGTTGTTCCGCTTAGCGAGCAGGAAGTTGTCGACATCGTCTGGCACGCACTGGAGCCTAACACCTCCTCGCACAATCAAGCTGCTTGGGAAATCGTCGGCGTGCAAGGCGTCACCGGCCGGGAGGTCCAAGACCTATTCGAAGATACTGTTGGCGAACCTGGGGCAATTGTGGGATAATCAGGCCGTCGGAATCTAAGTTTGTGCAATAGTGGAGGCCCGATGTCGCTGAAACCGCAACCGCCGCGTGAAATGCCAGAAGAAACGGCTCGAATTGGGAGCCAACTGTTGGCGTCCGACAGTCCCTATCGGTTAGTCGGGGAGCAGTTATATGCCAAGTACCGAGACGAAGACTATGCCGACTTGTACCCGGCGGAAGGGCAACCAGGGCTGTCGCCGGTAGACCTGGCATTTGTGACCGCGTTCCAGTACATGGAAGACCTAGCGGATCGCGCAGCAACGGAGGCGGTACGGATGCGGTTGGATTGGAAGTACGCATTGCACTTGCCACTGGATGATGCGGGCTTCAACTTCAGCGTCTTGAGCGAATACCGGGCGCGCTTGGTGAATCACCAGGCCGAGGGGCG
>Ga0307377_10001965_pt1 | contig 24833 bp, 50 predicted proteins | sample TR3MG_FD_202535 | JGI IMG/M metagenome (GOLD analysis project Ga0307377, IMG submission 202535) | Soil microbial communities from Risofladan, Vaasa, Finland - TR-3 | ecosystem: Environmental > Terrestrial > Soil > Coastal area > Acid sulfate soil | place: Finland: Risofladan, Vaasa | collected...
GGCAGCGTGTAACGCAAAAGGGAATACTCATTTACGAACAGATGTATATGATGTGACTTGTTGGAAATGCCAAAGGACTGCTGCGTTTAAGGCAGCAATGGATAAGTAAAATAGGGAAATGGATAAGTATCTAAAGTCTTCTCCGGGGTTGGGGTGAATCGAATGAGTCGAGGAGCCCTTTCCCTTTTTTTCATTTTATATACCTTAATATATCTTCGTTGTTATCTCTTGCCTGAACAAGCATTTTGATCGCTTTTACTGCCGCCAGCATCTTGGGCCTAGCTCCAGGATTTGCAGTGTGAATGAGTATAAGCTCTGGAGGAACGTAGCTGGTCTTCACTACCTGCTCCTCAATCCAACTCAGGACATCATAGCCTGTCTTTTTATATCCCAGGTCGTGATCGAGAGATAGTGATTTGACAGAACACCTTTTCAGAAGCTCAATGGTGTCCTCTACAGTGGTTGTCTGCACGTAACCTATTGGGCACTTTCGCTTATCATCTAGATATATGTTGATTGGTTTCATCTTACTTTGCTCCCCAGTATGGCCACCATAGCAGTTCTGGCTTTCCCTGCTGTATGGCCAACATATTGTCAAATTTAAACTGACTATCATATCCACGGAAATTCATGATCGTATGATCCAGCACTTCGGGCTGTTTGGGAGAACCAACCTGAATGTACGTAGGTTCATCTCGTATATCCAAAATTTCGAACATACTGTTATCCGCGGATTCAATAATGCCTTCCTCACTTATGTTGATTCGCCATTGGTTCTGCGTGTTGCATGGAGCACAACCATGGAGTAGTGGAAGGAGAAGTAGTATTCCCACTATAATCGCCACATTCTTTATTTCAATAATTTCTACTTTACTCATTTCCTCTCCTCAATTGGTTAAAACGGTGATCGGAAAGGACCCATTGGGCCGTCCAATCCTAACTCATGTATTCTTTTTTCCACGGTTTTTTTGGAATCAAGTAAACTCTGTTTTGTAGTATCCCTGTAGAGTTTGATGGCCTGGATCTTTTTCTCTGCTTTTAGGAAAGCATCAATTTGCTGTTGAATGTCTGCAGGTATGTCACTCTCTATGGAGAAGCTGGCCAAAACTTCCGGATGCTTTCTGGCTGTTTCGAAAAGGATCTTGTCTTTAGTATTCAGAACCGGAAGACAATCTTCCAATACTTTCAAAGCTACTTGGTATTGGCGAATGACCAACGACTTCTCCCTGATGTGCTTTTCCTGCAATTTCTTCTTATCTTCCAGTTGCTCTATCCGAGCTCGAAAATCGGCATTGTCTGCGGCTATTCTCTCATTCCACAGTTTCTCGTCGGCCAGTTGTACTTGCAGCTCTTTGATAATCTGTGCTGATGACTTCCTCATTTTTACTCCTCTAAAATTAAATCTCATTCTCACATTCATCATTTTCAACGAAGTAGTATGGTGCGAAATTTGTACCATACAACCAATCCAAACTTAGCAGGGCGGCATCCGCCACGACTGAACTAACGCGACCATCAAATCTGGCTCTTTGAATCTGGTCTACCAATCCTTCTAACATTTCTTCTTTGTTTGGATAGCTCATTATGCTTTCTTCTTTTTCTACTTGTTCTTATATATAAAGTATAACCTATTTAAGCAGGAATGCAAATAGAAAATGAATTATTTTATGAATATTTTGTCTTTAGTCGTTTCTTGAATTTCAGACAGCAGTTCTTCCACTTGCTCTAAGGTATCAACCTCCCAACTCCGTTCTTTCTTAACACCTTCATCAGTAACGGTCCAACCAGTTCCGTGTTCCAGGATAACGAAACCGAGTCGATGGGCTTTATTTCTGAGTTTGAAAAGCTTCATGTTTTCCTCAATCTATTCTGGAGGTAACGTTCGCTTCAATTCCGTATTTGGCCAGTACATCTGCGTGGGCCCGGGCTGCCGCTATATTGATGGACATTTCTTGCCGCATCGAGCTATCATATATGGATAGCATCCCTCCGCCAGAATAATCATCCCTTCGACAATAGAATCGATACTGGCCTCTTATGGATATTTTCTTTGCCAGGAGATAAAATTTGCCTCGGGCTTTTATTCTCAATGATGCCCAACCGCACACATCAAGTAGTGTGCCAATTGCTGGCCCTTGGTTTCCTGCAAGGTCGCTATTATGAACAGTGAACCTTGGGCCTGCTGCTGTCAATTCTTCCATCTTCTTCTGTGCAGCCACTGCTCCGGCTTGTCGTGCTTCTGAAACTACCTCAAGCACTTTTGCTTCTGTCCACTTTACTTTGATTGTATTCATTTTCTTTTCTCCTAATTGATCTTATACTTAAATTATAAGATATTTTGGACAGAATGCAAATGAAAAAAGGAGAAATGGCAAAAAAGAATGAGCCGGAGGAGGGAATCGAACCCATAACCTCTGGTTTACAAAACCAGTGCTCTACCAATTGAGCTACTCCGGCTAAACTGGGGGTTTGTTATTTGAAGGACCAAGTGAAGGAGACACTAAACCAATCCGTAGCATGCGGTTCAACTCTGGGCTTCTCTTGCATATATCCAATTTCAAGTGAATCTGGACAAAGTGTAGTTGACTTATCAAAGCCAGTTCCAGATATGCACCCACAGATACTGAAACAAATAACCAAAATAGCTATTAAAATCAAGCTTCTCATTTTGCTCCTTAATAAGGTTCGTATACTTAGAGTTTTCGTGTTACAGGAAGACACAAATCGGTTGTACGGTGTTCTATAGTGCGTGACCGTGGGGTGTTATCCATCCCCATTCATACCGTTTCCAATAAAATGCCTTTAATCTTTTTTCGGATTTCTTTTTCCTCTTCTCGACCCATTCGAAGAAATTCTCGCACATGCCCCCGAACCTTCTTGGAATCCCTATCTATTTTATTGAGAATATCTTCTGGAGGGAAAATAATTAAACTTACATATTCTTGTTCCCGATTTGATAACTCTTCTTGCAGTGTAAGTAAAACGTCTGATCCAAAAGAATCCGGATATTTATTGAAGTAGGTTAGATCCCGCTGCAATCTTCCCATATTTCTCTTTCTAGCCATTTCTGGATCATAATCTGATCGGTATGACTTTGCAATAAGGTGAAGAAATCGCCCACGAATAGCGGTAAGTAGATAAGTTGTAACGGTCGCTCCTTTACTAGCATCTGGTCGACCACTATCCACTTGCCCCACAATAGTGTATATAGCTTCACTTACTAGATCTTCTTTAGAATAGGAAGAAGGTTGCTTGAATTTTCTTACAAATATGAAGGCCAATTTTTCAATGCTGGGCATAATCTTGTCGGTGATAGCCTTCAATTCTTTTTCAGTCATATTTATCCTTCCAAAACTTCTTCGGCTGTAAACTATTCTGCACTTTTTTCCGGCTGATCAATATTGAATTCCTTCTTGAACCGATCCCAAATGATTTCCCGGTGCTTTTTCTTCTTAGAAAGGAAACTCCATGTGGTTGTCTTAAGAGCCCGTGCCAATGCAATCTTCTTGCCCTTCACTTTACTATAAGTGTCTTTGAAGTTCAAATAGGCTGAACCAGTACCAAAGAGCACTCTATTTGGGACATTATCATCAGGAGAAATCCGGTAAAGATAGCAACGGGTGTTCAACTTATCACGCCCATCATTATGCTCAGCGTGTTCTTTCAAGAACACAATTTGAATAGTTTTATCATCAATTGTTACTTTCATTTTTGTTCTCCTATAAATTTAGGTTTTCGCAAATCAGCAAGGATTTGCCTTCATTTTAACAGTGATCTATCTCCTCCTCGCTCCACTCACCGATTCTAAATCCGTCCTCAAGCTCAAGACAAAGGAAGCAAACTGGCCCGCTACTCCAAGGTTCCGCTTGAACTACCTCTTTGACTATGCCTCCGTCCTTTAACCGGTATACATGCAAAGTTGGGCCGTCCCCGTAAAAACTATCGACTAGTTCTTCTGAAACTATTTCTCTTTTTTGGTTAAGAACTCCGTTGCAATGAGGGCAAGTATCTCCCGGGATCATTTTGCAATTCTTCCTCAACCACTTCTTTGCTTCTTTGGTTAAACCCATGTATTGAAAACATCTCATACTCTCTCCTCCATTTTAGCCAATGAAGCTGTCTGAAGAATCACTTTAGTTCTAGTCTTGAGAACATCAAGTTCAATAGTCCCGTTTCGGAGCAGATCTATTTGGTTAGGTACTTCCTCCGTATGCACATGGGCCGTTATACCTAAATTTTCCAAATGCTGCTGAATTGTCCGAACTAGTTCAGATTTTCCAGCCCCAACTCTACCGGCAACAGTAATTACGATCTCGTTCATCTTTGCTTCCTTAATTTCATACCTTTTCTAATGCACCTTATACTTAAATTATACGATATTTTGGGCCGAATCAAAATAGTTTTTTGCAATTTCGATGCATAAATCATTTATTTTTTTGTCATCAACTCTTGCAGGTAGATCAGAACGGACATATGCCTCATGGGCTAGCTCGAAAAGTCTTTCTGATTCTTTTACAACTTTCTCTAATGACCACTCCCCGCGTTTGATCTCTTTCAGAATAGGAGCATCAACACGAGTAGGATGCAATTTTCCCTCATTCATAAACTCAATTCCCATCTTAAGTAAACGAATAAGATGGGCAGCGTTTTTCGTATCATGTCCAAATTTTTCAACTAGAGTTTTTCGTTTAGCCCCCATATACCCTTTACAGGCAGAGTGGGTCATTCGATGCAACTGCCCATTAGCATATCCAGCAAAACTGTGGTATACATGCTTTCCTACAAACAGATCCCTATTGTCGATCAACATCTGCCCTAAAGGAGACTTATGTATATAATGCTTCTCTTGCAGCCACAGCAACTGAAGTACGTTAGGATTCCCCTTCTTGAGCAGACGAATGGCTTTAGTGAACTCGAATAGGACAATATCCCATTCATCCTTCTTGATCTCCTTCGTACCTTTGGATCCAAAAGTCTTCGTTCCATAGTAGTGATCAAGCGGAGGAACGCAGATGCCCTGAACATCAATATCATCAATGCAATCAGGATCATCCTTAGGAATATAGGTTCCATGAACAAATGATCCTCTATATCCTAGTAGGATATTATAGCCCATCTCAGGGTTGTCTTTGTATATGTCTCTAGGTATCATGATAATTTCACCTTAGTATATGGGACTACTTGCACTGATCTTAAAAAACCACGTGGTATCACTGTAATGGTTTTATCTCCGTCCTCACATAATTTGTCGGAGATACGTAAAAATTTCTTGTCGCTATTGATAAACCAACCACAGAAGCTGCACATTCTTGCCATAAAATCTTGAGCTTCAATATCCGATATCCATTTATTGCATCCGGTAATATCATACAGTTTTACGATGATTAAATCACCAGGCTTCATTCTTGGTAGTCTCATCTTCTTCCTCCGGGTATGTGTAACCATACCAATATTATGATACCAATAAGGACAACTATGTATTCACTCATAGATTTCCCCTTTATTATCCTGTACTCCAATTATAAGATGAACACATTGACTGCGGTCAAGAAACCTATTACATACATCAATACCGCAATTACTAAACCTGCTCGTTTTGATATCATCTCATTTCCCTTTCAATATTCATACCCTTGAGGAGGGTTATCAATTTTTCTACCCTTTCCTTGTGAAGTTTCTTTTCCTGCTTATTCATTGCTTCCTCCGCACTTTAATCTTGGACATCAAGCAAGTATTATTCTGTTGACATGGTCTCTGATCAAATTCATAATCTTCCTGGAATTTCTCATTGATAATATCGTAAGGGCATTGAATTACCTTTCCGCCAGGAAATATATTAGCGAACTTGCATTTACAATGCGGTACCGATACGGTACTTTCAAACACTCCTCTTTTGCTAATATGAATTTCCATGTTTCCGGCGTATTGGTATAAGAAGGCATGTACTAATTCTTTATATTTTAGTACTGGCATAGTAGTTGGAGTATCAGAAAAGAAATCGTTATTGTTGTCCAACTCCCTAAGAGAGGATATAAAGAATACTTTACATCCAAAATTTTCTTCCGCATATTTTGCCGCTACTAGTAATTCCGGTACCGTTGTTTTCGTTCCTACCATAAAATTGACATCAAAGGAAGGAAGTGATGGGTGTTCACATAGGGCTCCTGTGCCTTTCGAGTGGAAACTGTTATTATAAATAGAAACTCGCAGGGTAGCTCCGTGGAAATATCCTGATGCAAATTCGTGTAGATACGTTCCATTAGTGTACACGGATACTTTCATATCTCGAATAGCAGCATATTCACACATGCAGTCCAGTTTATTATGAAGTAAGGGCTCTCCTCCCAGAATATTGATTTGCCTAGCTCCACGATCGATAGCTTGGTCCACCCGCAGTGTATATTCGCTTAGAGACATATCTGTCTCAGCCTCTTTCGACATTATATGCCTAACAAAGCATTCTGGGCATTTCATGTTGCAGCGATTCGTAATGAATAGTTGCGTAGTGTTTCTTTTAGATAAAGGTAACTCTTCATATAAATCCCAAGGAAATTTCATATTTTACCTTTCTAATGCCTTTATATTCTTTTTTCACTCAACTATGGGTGGATCCTGGCTGGCTTGGGCTTCGCCCAACCTTCGGTCTCTTTCTACGACAGGAGGGGGTTCCCCATGCTGCTGCATATCCGATACGGTTCTACACACCAGTTTCCGTATATAATATAGGGCGTCTTCTGGAGTTAACCAAAGGACACTCATACTTGGGAATTCTACACATGTTCCCACATACTCCTGATCTTCTTCAGACCAGTGTATTTGATAAGTATATCGATCAAATAGAGGTGGCATTTTATCTCCTATAAATGATTCATGGTCCTACTCCAGCCCTCGGACCGTACCAGATTTACTGTGTGCCGTTGGTGTACTGGACGCACTTTAGTAAGCTCATTTAAAATCTCCAATATATTCTATATCATAGTTTCTAAAACATAAATCTCACTTAAATTTTATCCTTTGATTAGTAGACGGCTTTATCAATTACTTCCGTCGCATAGGCACCTCCTTTCAAAAACAGTTGTAGTTACCTACAATATAATTCCGGTACTACTTTGCCTTCTTATCCCTGTGCTTCTTTCCTGAGGGTGCGGTAAATTGAGCTGCCAATTTGTAATTTGTAGGAGTATGTCTTTTCTGTTTCTTTCTATTTGCCATGTTTTCCCCTTCGATAATTGTTAATTAAAAATGGGACAGGGTGGGGTCGAACCACCGTCTGCGGCTTTTCAGGCCACCGCTACACCACCTCAGCTACTGCCCCCGTAAATAAGTAGGATTTATCGTTCGACTGTACATCGGGTTTCTTCTCAGCCACCTACTTATTCTAACGGAGCGAGTAGGATTCGAACCCACGGGGCTTTGACACCCAACGGTTTTCAAGACCGCCACCTTAAGCCACTCGGTCATCGCTCCAGTTATTTAGCCTAGCACTGTTCAAAACATACAGAATTAAATGGTGTATCCATAAATCCTGTAAGAAAGAAAAGAGTCTGCCAGGAATGCACTTCTTTCTTTTCTACTACATACGTAGAGCCCACGGTAAGATGCGGTCTAGGGTCATGACTTCGTCCAATAGCTGCTTGTGTATCTGAACATCCTGTATATTTCATTTTTACCATTTTTGTACTCCTTAAATTTAGTATATAACTTTTCTGTTCCGAATCCACCGGTGGGACTCGAACCCACGACATTCGGATTAACAATCCGACGCTCTAACCAGCTGAGCTACAGTGGAATAATGAGAAGAAACATGTCGGTTACAGCATCACATCCTGTGAGCAAGATCGGTGTAATTCCTTCTCATCTATAATTTATTTTCCTAATTTATATAAGCCACTGCAAGGTGATGAACCCTACTACTCCCACTGCCTGGTAGATAAAGTTCGGTGCGGGAATACTATTCTTCAATCCCACAAGATGGGCATTGACGATTGTCATCCATATGCCCAAAAACAAAAATGCTATCTTTCCTATCATAAATTCTGGCATTTTCTTCTCCTCAATAAATTTATTTTCTACTTGCCTTACACTTAAAGTATAATGGATTTTTGACAAAATGCAAATAGAAAATGGGAAATTTCTAAAAATAAATGATGAGTGTGGGTTTCTTTGCCTGCCTAGCTCTGTCGATGGTGTCTTTAGTACCCGTAGATTTACCATCCCAGAAAGCAATCACAAAATATCGTCTCCGCTACCTCTTCCGGCCCATTCTGTTCGGGGCCGTCCGCATCATAATGCCAATGATTGCAAGCCCCTATTCCTTCAGGATATTCTACATCCACTTCCATTTCTGTTATGATCCCTTGTTTTCCAACCATCATAGCATGTGCAGCATGCCAACTCATTTTAAGAGCTACTACTCCTAAATGTTTATCCCATACTTGTTCAACTAAATACTGTTTCATAAGATTTCTCCTAAAGTAATATCATATTATACTTTACTATGAGCACTAAGAAATATGAAATCTTTTTCTTTTTTTCCTTTGATTATTGGCAGAATACCTTATAATTTAAGTATAATAAGTAATAGGAGAATAGAAATGAAAGTTAATTACGCCCAATTTACACAAGGCTATGCTTATTTGTCAGGGGATTTTGGCAAAGAATTGGCCATGAAAAAAATTCGACCTTACAGAAGAGGAACTTGAAAAGATAGTAGGTAGATACGTTCGAGGCAAACGAGTAGGTTTATTGAAAGGCATGATAGTTTGGACTAAGTGCATCAAAGGAGGTTGGGTTAAAACTGGTTCCTACGATCATGAACAAATGCGGGCTCAGGGGTATGTAGCCCAAAAAGGCCGTTGTTCAGACTTCCAACTGGTGGATGCTTGGACAAGCGAGCCTATATGCTGGTCAAAAGAATCAGTAAAAACTTGATTTTCTATTTGCATTCTGCCCAAAATATCTTATAATTTAAGTATAAGGTGCATTAGTAACAGGAGAATAGAAAATGAAGAAGCAGATCAAAAAGTGGTATTACGAGAAGTGGTTGCCGTTTACGTTCAACAAGAAGCGAATCCTATTTTTGAGCATTGCATCCTATATTGCACTTTGCTAAAGAAGATATGAACATCAATTTCTGTACTATACCGTTAACCAACGGCTACTATGCCATAGTAGATCAGGAAGACTTCGATCGTCTAGTACAGTGGAACTGGTTCGCGAAAAAGGGCGGTAGAGGAGGTGAACCCTACGCGGCCAGAAGCTGTCGCATGTTCGGCAAGGTGGTCACGATTAGGATGCATCGGGATATTACTGATGCTCCTACCGGTATGGAAGTGGATCATCTGAACTTTAATACTCTAGACAATCGCAGAAAGAATTTGGAAATAGTGACTAGAACAGAAAATTTAAGACGTAGAAGAATCCAAAAGACTTTCAGAAAAGAAAAGGAGAAAATTCCATTTTGATTTCTTCAAATATATCTTATACTTTATATAAGAACAAGTAGGAGAAAAGAAAATGAGTAAGAAGCGAGGACCAAAATTCAAAAGCCGCCGTCCATTTCAGCGAGATGAGGTCTTCAAAAAGAAGGTAAAGGTGGAATTGTTTTTGACAGGCGGCATGATTGCTAGAGCTTTTCCTGACCGAACAGAACGAGAAGCATATATTGCGGCCCTAATTCACGGGCTAGAAACAGAACCTTGTATGGAGATCGTGTGATGGCTAAGAAAATAGGTATCAAAAAAGAATTAACTAAGAAACAGATGCATGCAATGGCAGAAGCGGCTTTGTTAGCTACCCAGCCTTTTGGTATAGATATTCCATCCATTGCAGCACGAAAAGCAGTAGCTGCCAGTTCTTTTGAAGACATAATGGACCGAATACGGGTGGCCGCAAAGTATATGGCACTTGAAATTGAAGCAGGGCGGCGTGAATTAGAAATAGTAATCAATAGTTTAGGAGGAGAAGAATGAGCGAGTTAATTGTAGCATCCAAATTGAAAAAGGGAAAGGCGTCGAGAAATAACCAGGGACTCACATTTTGTAGACCAGGTTTCAAGACACCCAATCTACAAAAGACAAAGGTTTGTCCAGACTGCGGTTTTCATGTTCGAGGTGCTAACCATGAGAACGGCCAGCATCATTTGAGTGGTAAAAATGGCCGATTAACAGTAAAGTAGTAGAAAGGCGGGAGTAGTGTTTAACGGCAGCACGCGAGGTTTCCACCCTCGAAGTAGGGGTTCGAATCCCCTCTCCCGTTTTGGCAGAGAAGCCCAATCGTGGTGCGATGTTCATTTTCGGAACGCAGCGACGGTTGTTTTTGTTCCTGGGCATGTGATAGGTTCGAATCCAATCCTCTGCACCACGAGTAGGAGAAAAGAAATGAACAAAATTATAGATTTTTGGATTAGTAGAGCCTTAGGTATTCCAATAACTGAATTACGCGATCGCTATTTATTTTGGAACATAAATGAGGTGCGACAACATTTGAAGTTCAAGCGGAACGACAAACAGCTACCTTACTGGTTTAATATTCACTAATGGCTATTGGGGGGGTGTAGCTTAGTTGGTAGAGCAACGGACTTTTAATCCGTAGGTCCTGGGTTCAAATCCCAGTGCCCCTATTTCTATTTTGATATGCTCTAAGGTATCTTATACTTTATATAGATATTCATTAGACATCTTTGATTTAGGAGAAAAGTATGAGAATGTGGATGGTTGATCCCAAAATTATGTGTAGACAGCATCTTTTAGGCGAGCACGTTGAATGCCATATGTTCCGGGGAGCTTTGAACCGTAAAGTGCAAATGAAAGGATATGTTGATAATAACCTTATGCAACCAGGTAGTTTACGAAAAAGGCATGATCAATTAGCCGCAGAGATGGGAGATAGAGGAATGAACCATAAATCTCCTCTTGAAGAGTATGATATATCTCATCTTCCTGAAAAGCACAGACAGCATATTATGAATGTTGATGAGTCTCTAACTGAATTGACAAGAAGATGTGAACGCTGTAGGAAGAGAGCCCAAAATGAAAATAAGCGAATTGATTAAAATATTGAAAAAGTTAGAAAAAAAATCTAAAACAGAAGATTCCTTCTTTTATAAATTTTCAATAGATGAAGTTGTTCTGCATTTTGAAGATTCCCTTGTTGTAACTATTCAGTCGAAAACAGCCCCATAGTGTAATGGTTTAACACACGAGGTTTTGAACCTCGTAGTCCAGGTTCGAATCCTGGTGGGGCTATGCAGGTTGCCGATAGTTAGGTAATGGCGGTGCAACATCGTCCATCATAAGGTTGCCACCATGCAACTGGTGCTTGTGGTGTAGGCAATCTGTTTTTTTCATTTTCTATTTGCATTCTGCCCAAAATAGGTTATACTTTATATATAAGAACAAGTAGGAGAAAAGAAATGAACCAAATAGAAATTACAGATCATCAGGTGGACGTTTTGGCCAAAGCATTGCTTGGGTTACTGAATACAGTAATAGATTGCCCATGTCTGCAGGAAACGGTCAACAAGAGGCGACGGGCGAACAGGTTGACATATGAATCGGAGTACCTGAATACTAAAGCATTGGGTGATTTCGCCCACATTATTTCAGAATACTGCGTATCCGTTATTGCTTGGATTAATGATGCGAATGAGGATGGGAATACGCCAATATATGTCACAGTAGCTTTTCAATATACCCATCCAGATGGAGGAAGCAACGGACACACACTAGATTTTCGCATTAAAGGTAATCTGGATGGAACAGATTTGATCATCGTAAAGTAAAAGAATTAACAAGAGTAGTGAATTGGAGGTAGTAAAATGAGCACAGCAACAGCAAATGTAGTGATGGATGACAAGCGTTGCCTGAATATTCCGGCATGGAACGCAGGCAGTTTACAAGCAGAAGGATGGCCGAAAACAGATCCGATATTGCGAACCTTTTTACCCTTGAACCTCAAGCTTCCCGTGTTCGCTCATATTAGGACGAATCGGGCAACGTATTCTCGGGCCAAGATCATTCATGAGAATCGGGATGAACTTCGGATAGTGTACACCACTATCAACCGGAAGGGCGGTCGGGAGAACAAAACCGATGTTATAGACAAGCGGGACGTCCGCACTCTTCGAGTGTATTCAAACTAAACGAAAGCAGTGATGATAGCCGCGGAGGTGGTGGGGGGAGACGGTAAAATATGATTTCCTCCGCGGCTAGAACGGCAAGCAAAACAGGAGAAGAGGATGGAAGAAAGAGATGATAAACCCAATTCCCTTTCCGGTTGGTTTGATGTCATTTCGGCATCTGGAAAAGATCGGAAAAAGAAGGAACAAGAGCTTCGAGAAAAACTGATGGCCCGGAAGCATATTGTTGCTCCTGAAAGTGATGAATATTTTGAAACATGGCTTTGGCGAGGTAAAGGTTGCGTTGTGGCAGCGGCTGTCCGAGAAGGTATCATAGATGTATTTTCCATTAAGCACTACTCGTTCGAATTCATAAGAGCACTGAACGGGGCAGAGCATGATTTGAGATGACATTCACTACTCGCATTGGCATGGACTGTCGAAAGTGAAGAGATGATACCAAAAATACATCCAAGCAATTTTACATGGTGGCTATGGCGAGGAGGCTCTTTGCTGGATTTGGGAGTGCTTCGATACAGAACACCTTTCATAGTAGCCAAAAAGAAAGTTCTGAAAAAGCACGCCATAGGATATTGTTCTGGTCGTTCTTTACTGTGTCGGCTTAAAGTTGGTTTTCATGCTGTGATGTTCCAAAAAGGTGAGCAGTTGTTTTGGACGCATTTGACGATAAAAGAATTTAACCTAGTTTTATTGGAGAAGTAATGGATAAGTTAGCAAGCATCGGATTTTATACATTATCTGATCATCGGGTGAAGAATGCTAGTATGTATTCGTCTCTGTGGCGATGTGAATTGATCGTGACTTCCCGGTGCAACTTCAATTGTGTATACTGCAGAAAAAGGACGGAGCCGGATCTTCCTTTAGAGGATGCTTTGAATACTCTGAAGATTTGGACAGATCAAAAGTTGAAGTGCATCCGCTTTTCTGGTGGAGAGCCAACTGTCTATCCACATCTATTAGAGCTAGTTAGATATGCCAAAGAGCACAGCGTAGAACAGATAGCTATTTCTACCAACGGTTCCGCAAGTAAAGAATATTATGATAAATTGCTCGAAGCTGGAGTAAATGATTTTTCAATTTCACTAGATGCCTGTTGTGCGGCTACTGGAGATAGTATTGCCCAGAAGGAAAATAGTTGGGATATCGTGGTTGGAAACATAAAGCACATTTCCAAGCATGCCTATGTAACATTAGGCGTTGTTCTTATGGAGATGAATCTGTCTGAGGTAGAGAAGATTGTTCAACTGGGATATGATTTGGGAGTATCCGACATTCGGTTGATTAGTGCCGCACAATGGAATGGTCCTATCGTTGTGAACATTCCTGATCATATAAGGCAGAAGTTTCCTATTTTAAATTACCGTTTGAAGAATTTAGCGAGAGGCAGGAATGTTCGTGGCTTGAGTAGTCTCTACGATAACGATTTATGTCCTTTGGTTTTGGACGATATGGCAGTTGAGGGGAACAAGCATTATCCTTGTATCATCTACATGAGGGAACGGGGAGCACCCATCGGGGAGATAGGGCCCAATGTTCGAGAGGAAAGATATCAATGGTATGCGAAACACAATCCTCTAGAGGATCCAATCTGTAGCAAGAACTGCCTGGACGTGTGCATCGACTACAATAATAGAATGCGTGAGGTTAACTGGGGCTGTGAATAGAAAGGGAAAACATGTGGTGTAGACACAAATTGGAAGAAGTAGAACGATTTTATGATAAAGTGACAGGTCTCACAAAATTGAGTATTGGAGAAGCTGATCCAGATGAGATTGCAAAGCTTCTTCTTGGTGTAACTTCCATTCTTTATCAATGTCGAAAATGCGGTTACCCGAAAACTATAGAAATCCTGGGTAAGAGCATGAGGGATGACGTCTAACAAGCATACTACAATCCCCTGTACTAAGTTAAAACCGTAAACCATATCCATTATAGATGGGGCATATAAAGAACTTAGTACAGGGGTTGTTTTATTTCACTATCAGAAGTGCTATAGATAAACTTATTGACATCAAAGTAAGTGCAACAATGCACCATTTCATTTTTCGTATTGCATCTTTCTTCAACACATTATCAATCATAACATCGTGGCATAAATATGTTATTCGTACAAATTCTCTTCTTTGATCTTCTTCTAATTCTGGCCAATCTCTAAGTTCATTCATTTTTCTTATCCTTTCTAGGATGGTAGCCCTCGCATTTCCCTTTAACATTCAAAGAAATACAGGAAGGCATCGTACACTTTTTGTTATAATTGGCCGCACATGTTACACGGCCACATTTTATGTTCAGACTTTCCAATTCAAAATCACGACTTCCCGGAAATCTGTTTCTATCAAAAATGGAACTCCCGGGATCACCCATAAAACCCTTCCTATTCATCTTTCTCTTCCTCAAATGTGAATGCTTCTTGAATTGCCAATACTTGATCGACCACTTTCTTTATGGCCAATATATCACAGTGTTCTATTTCCCGAGGTCCTTCCAGAACAACATGTGGGTAGTTCCATTCTACACATCTCTCTTGCTCTTTTGCCAAACCCTTAGAAGGCTCCCATCTGTGCAAGACGCCTCCTAAGCACAGCTCTTTAATAATATGGAAGTCAACTTCTAGTATCTGAGGAACAGTTAGGAAGCCCAGCCTATGTGCCGTTTGAACGGGAATCTCAACTTCTCCTGGGCAATACCAACGCACTTCCGGAAATTTTTGGCGTAACCACTGAACATTCCTTATGGCTTGTTCACAATTCATATTTTCATATTGATAAATTCCGGTGTCTTCTTTTCCATACGAGGTCTTCTTACCACGAATGGGATGACCTAAATATATCATCGGCTTTTTATCAGGATTAGTTTTCATGTTTTGTTCCTTTTTGAGTAAATGGTTTTTGACATACTGGATACTTTTTAATAATTTCTTCAGTTAATTTATTCAAAAGTTGCATATTCAATTTGTTGGGATACTGGGGAGGTCTATCGTCCTCCCAATTTTCCATAAGCATTGAATCTCGTAGAATAAAGAGACATGCTATCGCTTTTGCTAAATGATGCAGTCCACTATCCGGGTCAATATCCTGTCCCTCCCACCAGTCGTCAATGTGGCGTTTAGCGGCATCAAAATATACAGAGGCCCGAACGCCTACAGAACGGTAGTTATGACGTCCATACTTTCGTCCTCCCTCCAGCATAGCTAATGCTAATTCATATAAAGGACCTGTGGGCACTGTAGATAAAGGGACTTTTTTAATACCCAAAAGATCCTTGGGATTGGAGGGCTTTTTCCCATCCATTTTTTCACCCGGAATTTCCTTTCTTTTTTGGTTTTTCAGGGGCGACTGGTGTTTCAATTCTTTCTTGCTTTTCGCCATTTCTATTTTCTCTTTCTTTTTGCTTGGATTGTTGGGTTTTTTTGTAATCGTTGCAATAAAAGCCCGTTCCCTTAAATATTATCCCACCTCCTGCACCAATAAGGCGGACAAGTTTTCTTTCTCCACATGCCGGGCATTTCTTAAGAACCCTAGCAGTCATCTGCTGGAATTTTTCAAAAGCATTCTTGCATGCCGAGCATTGATATTCATACGTGGGCATGTTACTCTCCAGTACGTTCAGCTTCCAATTCATTACTTGGAATATTTTCTGAAGTTTGTTTTGGCTTCTCCGACCATTTCTTTTTAAGATACTTGACCTGTTCTTTAATATTTGAAGCAAGCTGATCATGTTGCCATTGAATTGTCCGGTTTCTTTTTTTCTGTCCCATAATATCTCCTAATATTATACTGAACTATTGTCTATTAGTAATGAATTGTGATTGTTACTCTCAATTATATTCTATTCTAAATGTTATACACAATATTCTCAGTTCAAAGACAAAAAAGCTATTAGTTAATTCAGGCAGCTCTTTCTTTGTTATGTACAACCAACTTACGTGTAAAGGCAATGCCCAACTACAGTGATCAAATGTAAATAGCAAATCGGTTTTATCAAATCGTTTAGCTGTGAACCACATTCTATAACCTCTCCTCTATCAATGCCACAAGAACATCACCATGACAAAGCTCTGGGGCACACCAACAACCTAGCCTTTTTCCTTTTAACGTTTCCAGTTGTTCAAGTAATTCTGTTTGCTCTAAAATCCATTCTAAATATTTTTGCACAACCTGTTCTCTAGTCCCATCCTTTCCTATGGCATATTTATTACCCCAGGGAGAACCCCGACCTATGTACACATCACAACCTTCCTTTTTGATATTGACTACTTGAGTAGATTGTTCTTTCAAACTTGCTTGCAGTTGCATCCATGCTTCTACATAATCGTTGTAGATTTTACATGTAGCATATTTTTTACAAGTATGGCAAAGCTGCTTAAAATGTGACTGCATGCAGCACGTCAAATTCACCTTAGCTTGAATGTACTTTTGAATGGCTTCTTTATACATTATGTAATGCTCTTTTTTTCTGCTTCTATTTTGACTTTGATTAACAATTTTTCAATTCGTTTTTTTACTGTACTCCTATGTCTGCCCCATCTATCCTCATTCTCCTGGACGATTTGTCGGATACTTTTTCCTTCAACAAATCTCAATACCAAAAGATCCAAATCATCCTTATTTATGATACCCTGAACAATGAGAGACGTTAGAAACTGAATACGTTCTTCTCGTATCATACCTTCCTCTGGTGGGCACAATTCTCCAGTTTTCGATCGATCCGTCATGGTGTCAAATGAAAGTATTTTTTTCTCACCATACTCTTGAAACACTTCCTTTCTAACATACACATAAACTCGATTCAAAACATAATTGGGATCATCGGATTCTTTAATAGAGTCTATCGTTTTATACAGCCCTATAATAGCACATTGATATAGATCTTGAATATTTGGTTCCGTAAAATAGTATATCTTAGCAATCTTACAAACCATACCTACAAGTATGTCATCTATCCGTTCAAGAATTTGTTTAAACACAAACTCTTCCTTTTCGGCCCTATACCTAAGCATCAGATTTTGAATAATCTTTAGTTGTTCTTCATGAACCATTTTGAGACTTTCTGAATAAATTTGTAAATCCTTTGGACGGTTTAGACTCTTCCGATTTAGTTTCTCGCATTGGTCCTTTCATCGAACTTTCGTTAACCCACCAATATGGAGGTAATTCCTCGCTTTTCGTTGCTGTTTCAAGTGCCCGTTTCATGATTTCAATATCTGGGGGCATCTCACACTTCTCAATAGCTTTCATAGCAGAACCAGCGACGGAGTCTGAACAGTCCTTTGACCCCTTAATAACTCGTTCATCCATACTTCCATCCGGCAAGACATGGGCAACTACTACCTCTTCTGGGTGATCGATTTTATTTGTTATAGGATCGTCTTCTAAATTCGCCAATTCAAAATGTAAATAAGGATGGTTATGGCACGTCCATCTTTGTTCTTTAACTATATCACGAAAGGAACGATATATTTCAGGTTTCTTATCCAATGACATGTAATCACATTCAATTCCTGCTTTTTCTAAAATTTGAGAAGTGTCTTTACTCGCAAGAACTAAATCAAAAGAAGCTAGGACTATATTAAAGTTGTATATCTTTTTCAAATCAATGATGAATTTCCGGACTCTACTCATGGGTATTTCATCCCCTTCCGGGGCAACTATCCGCATGACAAAATCTGTTTCAACCGCCGGAAGCTTCTCCATAACAATCTCGCCGTACTCATTTTCTCTATTCACTTTACTCCATCCAGAAATGCCAGACATGGCTAATCCGTAGGCATTGATTCCATGAGCATAGGCTATATCGCCGTGAATACAGCGGGGCACCCCTCTAGGCATCCTTATTTTTTCAACATCTAAAAAGTGTATTAAATCCTTTTCATCCTTAGTGCCCAATTCAATTGACACCACTTTAATTGGGTCTAGTTTGTTTTTATCATAGCAATCAAGTAAATATTTTTCTGTTTTGAATAACTTATTTTTTCGCATATAAGAGACGCTTATGCCAGCAAAATCTCGCAGGGCGCCCACTATATCTTCCATAAAAGCTCTTCGGAACTTAGGAGTATCCGGAATTTGAACTATCCTAAATCCATCAGCTAAAGTTTTTCTAATCTCTTCTGGATCATCCATTATCTTGGAAGGCGTGTACAAATCGCCTAATCTAATTGCAAATTTCTTATCTCCATATTCTGCTCTTTCCTCCGCCTCCCATACCGGCATATCCACAACATGCACTTCAGGATTATTTTTTCTTTTGGTAACGAAGGCGTCAATGAATGCTGCTCGTTCTTGTTTCGATGCAACAATAAAAAACTTGCCTAGGGTTTGCCCGTTCTCAACAAATCTGTTTTCTAATCTACGAAGAGCGGACTCTACAGATTTGATAACCTTTTCTTTGGTTTTCATGGTGGACTTAGGGGAGTCAACTTCATCCATCAAAGCTAAAATAACATCCTGCCCAACTTCACCCTCGGCTTGTGGTGATGCCAAAATGTATTCAAATAAGGGGAAATGTATCTTCCGCTCAACAGTTCCAGAAACTCTTCCTCTTGCTAAAAACCAATCAGAGTGTAGTAAATAGTTCTGAAGAATATTAAAGCCCTTGCTTTCGCTCAATGTCTTGTTCAAATTGAAAAATACAATGGCCATCTTACCTGCAGCATCTTTGTGAAAATAACCCCAGGGATCCTTAAGGCATAACAAGGTGTGCATCGAGTAGGCGATCCCAATTATAGCTGCTCTTGATTTTCCAGTATTGTGAACAAACACTCCAGAAGTTAAAGCGAAATTATGATATTTTTCTATAGATAAATCATAAACATCTAAGCGTTTTGTCAATCTTTTAACACTTATTACTTTATGATTTCGTTTTTTCTTAGCTGCACTTACTTTTTTCCCATATGCTTCAATTCGCGAATCTGTTTCTTTGGTTAATCCAGAATTCCATGCCGATACTCCCCGTCTACTTTTTCCGGAACATTGTAAAGAACAAAATCGTTTTTTACTATCAATACTGCATTCAAAAGTAATAACACAATTTTTTAATTCACAAATTCTTATTTCTGTAGGTCGTTTGTTCCAGGGAGTTTTTCCATACATGGAATTGCCTTCTCCCTTTGTTTCCCCCCGTACCGCTTTACAAATTGCACATAGGCAACCTTCTGGATGACCTATTTCTTCCCAAAACTTTTTCATTTTTTTAGATTGATTTTCTGCGGCACCTTCTTTTTCCCACCGAATAATAGTAGCTTTTTTAGCTAAACCTTGTTCATTTTTTTCTTTTAATCTATTTGATTCCGCTTTTCTTTTAGCTTTAACATCTCCAGTAGACCATCTCTTTTCAACTGCTCTTTTTCCCTGTCCTTCTTTATTTCTTTGTTCTAATCTATCAGATGCTTCCTTCCTTTGTTGTTCATTTCCTGGTCCTGTCCATCTTTTACTTTTTTTCGCACATTCAGAAGCGAATCCGGGGATAGTCTTAAATGGGCTTAGTACGTGTCCGTGCAAATACCAGTGTGCCTTACATGTCATAACTTCTAAATTTTCAGGGGAATTATTTTCTTTTATGCAATCTTTATGATGAATGCAATGATATTTAGGAGTAGGACCATTTATCTCTTCTGAAACTAAATGAAATGTTGATCGCCATTGTCCTTTATATGCTCCAATAAGTTCATATCCTTTAGTAGCTGTATATCTATATAAAGGCATTAAACTATCACCAGGTTGCAGATCTTCTGCATTTTTATACTTTCCAGAACTAAGAAGGAAGGGATGATTATGCGTACATTTTATTTTTTCTCCTTTATCTATTTCAACTTCAACTATATTTTCAACTTTAGTTCCAGATAAAAGGGCATCAATAACTTTTCCAGGAACTAATTTTTCTCTTTTTATATCATATGAATATGTCCAATGCCGCTTCCCTTGTTTTCGTTCTTTCATTATTTGTGGGATAGTTAATTCTCGCCCATCCAAAAGACTCACTTTTACATCTCCAGCAAGACACCCTATTGCTCCGGTGAAAACAGGAACATACTTGGAATGCTCCTTCATTATGAAATCTAACTCTTTTTTCCATCTAGGATAAATTTCTTCACCCTGTCGAGTCAGTTTGCCTAGAAATTTATCATCATTGATAAATTGCTCAACAGAAACAGGCGTCTCCTTGAAGTGCAGTCGCTTGCTTACTGAATTAAACGAAGCTATCCAGTCTGCATCATTCTGCATTATCTTTACCTCGAGTTTGGCTGGCTTCTCTAATCTTCTCTTCCATCATTTTTCGAAGACTTGTGACCTCGACCCCATTCATATTCTGGAGGTTCTCTAACATTTCCGCGTCTTCTTCAGTTAATGCTTTAGCTTGACTTTCAATAACATGTGCGGGAAGAGAGCCTTGCTCTGCAGATTTATCGTCCATTTTGGAAATAAAACCCATAGAGACCATGAACTTATAGATCAGTTCATCCTCTTTTCTCATTCTATCCAGATATCGAACTACATTCACATCATTAATGCAATCTTCTAAAGATACATCACAATCGCCGAGACATTTTCCGCATTTATATCTGACTTGGCCTTCGAAAGAATTATCTAAAACTTTCGCATCACAGCAAATTGAACGAAGTTCTATTTTATTCATAAGAGCTTTGATGCGATCTTCCATCAGAATAAGTCTCTGCTCTCTTCCTCCGAGGAGTGCATTGGTAACAAAGCAAGCTATTCCAAAATTGATTTCGTGGGTGAAACTTTTCTTGATTTTATCAGTAATTTTTCGAACGTATTCTAATTTATCTTCTAGTCCGGCTTCTCTAGCTGTAGCTAAAACGTCCCCACGATTCTTGAAATAGATTCTTCGAAGAGTTTCTTCCAATTTGTATTTTTCAATGGATGATGACATTTTTTCTCCTAACCCATTGACCACAAATTTTGGTTGGCTTCCATCTACTCGTCATCTTCCTTACTCCTTAATATATCCATAGCATCATCATACCCTTCCCAATTATCTACTCCAGCAGCTTCAAGAGCATCCAACTTATCTTCCACCTCACTTAATCTTTCAATCTCAGCTAAAGCATGAGCAAGTGGATGCTTCGGGCAAATTTTTATATGTTCGTATAAAATATTATCCCGCACATCCGGAGTACCTGGAGGATATCTATGACCACAATATACGCAATTTATATACAAACCGGATTGAAGATCGGCCACCCATTGAACAAGTTTTTTATTATCCTCCTCTAACTTCCGGAATATCTCCTCCCGACAATCACACGCATGATGATGTGTTACACCTTCTATCCCTATAAAATCGCCCATTACTATTTCTCCTTTTTCAATTCCTCTATTTTTTTCTTTATCATTTCCGGAGTTATGTTTGTAAATACATATCCAGCATTGCAAGTATCTGTAATATGTTCGTTAACAAAATCTACGAATCTTCCTAATTTTTTATTTTCATCCCGAAGTATGCTAATCAAACAACCGGTACAGTATATACTACCCTTAAATGTACTTTGGAAACATTCTTGCACTCCTATACCTATGCACTTACTCATTGCACCACTCCTCCAATATCTGCTTCAACACATCTGTATACTTCGTGCACTTTTCCATCTGGTCCATCCAGCATAGCACGATAAGGGATGGTGCTATCAAAAGATACAGTGACTCCCGGTTTGAGTAGCGGATCTACCGGGAACCACTTACCTTTGTCATTCCAATACCCTGGACCTATAGAGAGAAGAATACCATATCCTTCAGCATAAAATTCTCTATATTGTATGGGTATTAAAATTACTCCTAATTCGCCCAACGTCTCCGGGGGTGGGGCAGGCCAAATGAAGGCCTTGCTTTCCAATGCTCTATAAGGAAAGTGCATATTACCTTTGGCATCGTGCCATGGTGATATAGTTTCGATCTTTTTCTTTTTTTTATTCATTAAATACCCCTGGGCAAATATATGTTGCTATATTTCCTTCGGATTCTTGAACGGTAACTTTATAGCAGCTATCAATTTGATCGCAGATCCATTTTGCTACGTTTTCTGCTGTAGGATTCAATTCTACAACTTTATCATCTATATCATCCCAACCTATCCCTTTTAGGTCATTCAAAAACTTATGATCCAATCGATCATGAATTCTTTTTTTGATTTCAGTAAAATCCACCACCATCCCATTTTGATTCAGTTCATCTGCTTGGCAATAAACAACAATTACAAAATTATGCCCATGAGTATTACTGCATTTACTTTTATAAGGTAAATCTAATCTATGTGCTCCAGCTATTTCCATTCTCTTTTCAATTCTGTACATTATTCTTCCTCCAATTCATATAATGCGGGAACTCCCCTAAACTGTTCTCCTAAACCTAAGCCACAGCCTACCAAAAATTTATCTCCAGTATAATCAAAACCAACTATATCTGGTATATACTTTGGGACATGGTCAGCAGAAACATTCGGTTTATTAATTAGCACCGCTGTTCTAACCGTAGCTTTTGGGTACTTCTTTTTTACTATTTCTGCTGCTACCCATAAAGTTAACCCTGTGTCTTTTATATCATCTATCAGCCACACAATTCGATCGTCAACAATATCCTCGGATAACTCTAGTGGGTATGTTACTTCTACATGCTTGCTACTAATAGTCCCATGTCCATAAGAGGATAACCCGAGATAATCAAATACTACATCATCTTGTACCGTCAAGTTTAACTTTCGTATTATGCTGCTTGCAGTGAAATTACCACCCTTTAGAATGGTTATGATGCACTTTCTTTTGCACTGCTCCTCAAGATATGTCCGCAAGGCACCGCCCATACATTTTAGGGCACAATCTACTTGGCCAGCAGTTTTATATAGCTTAAGATTCATGCGTAACCTCTTCTACATCACTTATTCCATTTGATTGTCGTACGTAAAATGCCTTGTTGTCTTCTGAAAATCCTGCCACAACAGCTATCTGATTTTCGTGAGTTATGCAAAGGATCTGCAGTCCCAGCTCTTCTGAAATCTTCTGCATCATTTGGGACAGAAACGAAATCACTTCTTTATGTAAGCAGCGAAAAGGTTCGTCTAATATTAGTACATTTTCTGATCTAGGTTCTCGAATAGCCCAAGAGACAATTCTAAGAGCGAAAGAACAAACATCTACCAAACCGCCACCCTTTTCATCCTTAGGTGAATACCTAGTCCCATTCTCTACTATAAACAGCTCTATCTCTGGCTTCCCTCGATTATATCTACTTTCAAGCTCAAATGTATATTCATCACCAAAGACAGCTTGTAAGGCCTGTGTAACGAGCCCCTCGAATACGATTTTAGTGCTGTCTTGTGCCAGAATACCCACGGCCCCCATAATTTCCTGTGCCTCCTTTATAGTTGCGAGTTCTTCAGTCAGTTCCTCTATTCTAGCTACAGTATCTAAACGATTTTTCGTCGTTAGTTTGATAGTAGCTTTTGTATCGGCTAGAAATTCTTCGTAGGACTTTATGTTGAACATCTAACTTATATCCTCAAGTATGTCAATTCTCGTACCTATCTTGAACATGGTAGGAGGAAAACTAAGTGGCTCATTAACAACCAAAGGAATACCTATATCCTCTCCGGCACCAAATGTCATCCACTTTACTCCTTTTGTATCCTTATCATACACAACTTCGGCATGGCCAGTAGAAACCAAACCGCTAGTCGGAACTGGAGACTTCACTTTCGGCTTTGGTGGCACGCTGGATAATCCCAGCCAATTCCTGATCCAATGTTTCAAGTAGTTCTTCATTTTTTTCTTTCTCCTGCATAAATTCACTTAAGACCACTTCTGCATCTGCCTGTGAATCCACATCAAATTTTTCTTTTAGTTGCTTTAACACCTGGGCCTTACTACCTTCATTCTGGGCTTGTGTTTTTTGCAGCTCTTTTATTTTCCGTTGTTTAGCTTTAACGCTAGCAATCACATCACTCATGATTTAACCTCTTCCATACATTCATCAATAAGATCCTGTACTTCTGGACGAGTCTTTTTATCTTTGAATATTTGTAGCATGAATCGCATCCAATTTTTTGTACTTCCATCTTTAACTTCTGAACTTCTCTTTATGGCATCAATAAATCCTTCTACATCAAAACTGTTTTTGGTAGTGTTCTTTGTTAGATCAAAAACCTCCTCTGAAGGGGTGTAAGTCAAAGGATGGAAAGTCACTTCACTTGTTTCTGTATCAAAAGTCACTACAGATGGTTTATGCTCTAAATCATACGTCGATACTGTCTTTCTAACCAAGCAACCCGCATTAACTATTGTTCGGCTTTGCCAAGTAGCTTTGAAAGAATAATGATAATCTCCTGCCACAACCAAATTGTACTCAGGATACTTTGCCAAAAATCTCTTGGGCTTTACTAGATGCTGCCCTGGATACAATTCTCTATCACCTATCATGGCGTGGATTACAAGAACGTTATAGACATCTGGATATTTTGGTTTAGGAACTGCTGCACCAAAACTAGCTCCGTATACGTGTACTTCATCCCGTGCTCGTGTTCCAGGAGGTCTAAGTCTGGTACCTTCTTCCCCCACCAATTCAATATCTCTAGAAGCTGCTAGAACAGCTAAAGGACTATTAGGTAATGTTCCTAAAGAATGTCCGGATATATCGTGCTGTCCAGCGATGCAGTAAAACTTCCTTTTGTGCTCTTTCAATAAACT
>Ga0307377_10001966_pt1 | contig 24832 bp, 36 predicted proteins | sample TR3MG_FD_202535 | JGI IMG/M metagenome (GOLD analysis project Ga0307377, IMG submission 202535) | Soil microbial communities from Risofladan, Vaasa, Finland - TR-3 | ecosystem: Environmental > Terrestrial > Soil > Coastal area > Acid sulfate soil | place: Finland: Risofladan, Vaasa | collected...
ATAATGCAGGAATAACAAAAGGAAATAGTTTTTTAGATTATACCGATGAAGATTGGAAAAACACTTTAAAAATCAATCTTGATGTTTCTTATAAATTATGTCAGTTTGTTGGTAACATCATGAAAAAACAAGGGAGTGGTTCTATTATAAATATTACTAGTTTAAATGCAGAACAAGGATTTTTTTGTAATCCTGCTTATGTTGCAAGTAAAGGAGCATTAAAACAATTGACAAAAGCAATAGCTATGGATTTGGGAAAATATGGAATAAGAGTTAATAATGTTGGTCCGGGATATTTTAAAACCAAGATGACCAAAAAAAGTTGGGACGATTTATCTTTAAGAAAAGAGAGAGAAAATAGAACTATTTTAGGTAGATGGGGTAATCCTGAAGACTTAGCAGGAGTTGTAATTTTTCTAGCTAGTGACGCTTCATCATATATAACTGGTCAGGACATATATGTTGATGGTGGATGGTTGGCGAAAGGGATATAAAATGTCAAACTATACAAATATTATATATCCACATTCATCATCAAATACATATCCACAAAAACTATGTCGTTATTTGTTTGATAGATTTTATTCTTCAGGTAAAAAGATATTAGATGTTGGTTGTGGTAAGGGAACTCATATAAAATTGTTTGAGGATCTTGGTTTAGATGGTTATGGAGTAGATTTACGAGTAGGTTCTACCGATAAAATAAAAAAATGCAATGTAGAAACAGAGAATATTTCGTTTGAAGAAAACATGTTTGATTATGTGTTTAGTAAGTCGTTAGTCGAACATGTTAATAATATTGATAATCTTTTTACTAATATTTTTCGTGTTTTGAAGCCTAATGGGGTTTTTGTATGTATGACTCCGGACTGGAAAAGTCAGATGAGTCATTTCTGGGATGATTATACGCATGTTCATCCTTTTACAAGGAAATCGTTGAAAAATGCTATGTTAATTAATGGATTTAAAAATGTTAGATGTGAATATTTTTATCAATTACCGTTTTTATGGGATAAGCCATATCTTAATTTTGTACCTGTAATTATTAACGTAGTTACAACCCAAAACATGAAATGGAAAGATGAAAATGAAAGTAATGGAAAAGACAATAAATTGATTCGATTTTCAAAAGAAAAAATGTTATTGTCATGTGGAATAAAGGATAAAGGATAAAGGACAAATATGACAACTATAATTAGAGGGGTTGAGATTAACGGTCCAGATATAAATAATCAAACAGAAATGGCTCAATACAGAGCCAAATTTTCTAATAGTGAATTCTCTAAATATCTGAAAATTTGTCAATGGGAATCAGTTGTCTTAAAATATGTTTCTCAATATAAAATAACACATAAAAGCAATTTGTCGTTTTTAGATGTTGGAGGTAGGAACGGAGAGTATAAATGTTTTGCAGAGGGTTTTGAAAATTATAACATCCTTGAGGTAGATAAATCGGCAAAAGGTTCCAATCTGATATATGGGAATATATGCAGATGTAACGATATTAAAGACAATACTTATGATATTGTTTTTTCTAGAGATGTATTTGAACATATTAAAGAACCTTGGCTTGCCGCAGAAGAATGCTCAAGAATAACAAAACCAGGAGGATTAAATATTCATATAACTTTATTTTCTTGGAGATGGCATCCTGTTCCTGTTGATATGTTTAGATATACACACGAAGGTTTGTCGTTTTTATTTGAAAGAACAAATAAGATTCAAACCCTATTTGCAGGATATGATTTAGTTAATAGAAGACATAATACAATGGGCGGAAAAATGAAAAATAAGGTTGATGCTGTGCCTTTAGATGAAATGGGTGGCTTCCGTGAAAATTGGAGGGTGGTGTATGCTGGAAAGAAAAACGATTAATGCAATTATCCCGGCAAGGGGAGGGAGCAAAAGCATTCACAAGAAAAATATCGCTAAATTGGGAAATTGTCATTTAATAGCATATTCTATTGTTGCAGCAAAAATGTGTAATTCTATAAATAGAATTGTTGTTTCGACAGACGATGAAGAGATTGCTAAAGTTGCTATTAAATATGGGGCTGAAATTCCATTTATGCGCCCACCAGAATTAGCGTCTGATGAATCTTCTGATTTCGGATTTTTAAAGCATTTTTTCGATAATATAGATTGTCAGGAAGTTGCTCTACTTAGACCAACTACACCATTTAGAGATCCGTTGTTTATGGAGAAAATAATAGATGTCTTTTTTACTAATTATGGCAATATGACAGGATTGAGAACAGCCGAGTTAATGAATCAACCATCTTATAAACAATTTAAACTTAAGGGCTTTTATTTTGAACAGCTTTTTGATGAATTCAATGGCATAAAGGATTATTCGAATTTACCAAGGCAGAATTTTCCAGAAACATATTCTCCTAATGGGCATATAGATATAATCAAAAAAGAAACAATAGAAGATGGATCTGTTTTTGGCAATAAGATATGGGCGAGTGTTAGTAAAAAAATGATAGATATAGATGATTCTGAAGACTTAAAAATGGCACAAATTTTTGTGGGAAGTGAGTTTGATAAAATTAGCAAATATATAAAGGATTAAATATGAAAACAGTTTTTATAATAGCCGAAGTTGGTATTAATCATAATGGAGATATGGATATCGTTAGGAAATTAATTGATGGGGCAGTTGACGCTGGAGTAAATGCAGTTAAATTCCAAAAGAGATCTGTTGATATCGTTTACACAAAAGAGGAACTAGATAAACCTAGAGAAAGCCCTTGGGGTAAAACAAATAGGGAACAAAAAATGGGATTGGAATTAACAAAAGAAAATTACGATTGGATAGATAGTTATTGTGATGAAAAAAATATTATATGGTTTGCTTCAGCATGGGATATTGAAAGTCAAGAGTTTTTAAAAGAATATAATAATAAGTATAATAAAATAGCTTCAGCTATGTTAACAGATAAGGAATTTGTTACAAAAGTAGCAAAAGAAGGTAAATTTACATATATTTCCACAGGAATGAGTAATGAAGATCAAATAAGAAAAGTTGTTAAAATTTTTAGAGACAATGATTGTGAATTTGAATTAATGCATTGTAATAGCACTTATCCTATGACAGTAAAAAGTGCAAATCTAAAAAGTATTCCTTATTTGAGTAAGATGTTTGGATGTAATGTTGGTTATAGCGGACATGAAGCGGGAATAATAATTAGTTGTGCCGCTGTAGCAATGGGAGCAACATCTATTGAAAGACATATAACTTTGGATAGAAGTATGTATGGTTCGGATCAAGCGGCTTCTCTAGAAATTAATGGCTTAAGAAAACTTGTTAAATATATTCGTGATATAGAGGTTGCAAAGGGAGAATATGGAAAATTTGTTACTGATAATGAGAGACAAATAGAAAAAAAACTTAGAAGGAGTAACACCCTATGATTTGTTTAAGGCATGTTGGAGTAACTGTTACTGAAATGGATCGTTCTTTGAAGTTTTATCGTGATTTTTTAGGACTGAAAATATTAAAATCTTCTATTGAACATGGAGATTATATAGATAATTTTTCTGGCATAAAAAATATAAATGTTAAAGTTGTTAAAATGATAACTGATGGTGGAGTGATAGAACTTCTTCAATATTATTCCCATCCATCAAAAAAACCATCGAAAAGAAAAATAACTAGTGTTGGATGTTCTCATTTTGCTATTACTGTTGATAATATAGATATTTTGTATAATGATTTATTAAAAAAAGGAGTGTTTTTTAATTCCCCTCCTCAATATTCTCCGGATGGTTGTGCTAAAGTTGCATTTTGTCATGACCCAGATGGTATTCTAATTGAATTAGTTGAGGTTTTGAAAATAAATTAAAATGGAGTAAGTTAATGAATTCGGATGTTTCTATAATAGTTACTAATTATAACTATGGTCGCTACATACCTAGATGTTTGCGTAGTTGTATAGACCAGTTTGGACATAAGCCGCAAATAATAGTTGTGGATGATTGTAGTGATGATAACTCTATAAAAAAGATTGAAGCATTTGCTAATGATGTCATTTTGGTAAGAAATGAAAAGAATTTAGGAGTGGCCGAATCATCTAATATTGGAATTAAAAGAGCGACAGGTCAATTTGTAATTAGAGTAGATGCAGATGATTATATTAATGAGAACTTATGCCATTTTATGAGAACTTATATGATAGCTAATCATGATGCATTTTGCCTTTCTTGTGATTATATATTGGTTGATGATTATGAAAATGCGATTGAAAGAAAATATGCTGAAAAAGACCCAATATCTTGTGGTATAATGTATAGAAAAGATTTATTACTTGATTTTGGAGGTTATAATCCACATATGAGACACCGAGAAGAAGAGGAGTTAAGAAAACGTTTAGGAATATATTATAAGATTCATAATTTAAAAATTCCATTTTATAGATATAGAATGCATACGAACAATAAAACAAAACAAAAAGAGTATGATACTTGGAAAATATAATTATGAAAATATATGTAGACATAGACGAAACAATATGTATTACGCCTTCTAATAGGGATTATTCTTTGTCGGTTCCAATTATTGACAACATTAATAAAGTTAATAGTTTGTATAAAGATAACTTTATTGTGTATTGGACAAGTCGTGGTAGAGAAACAAAAATAGATTGGTCCGAAATAACAAAAAAACAATTAAGCGATTGGGGAGTTAAATATCATAAATTAGAGTTTAATAAGCCATACGATATAGTAATAGATGATAAGGCAATTAATTCATGCGATTTCTATAAAATACAGGATTTTTTGTAGTATTTTTAGAAAGTATATTGATGTCCTTACAGCTTTTTTAAAATTTTTGTATTCAGATCAGAACAGATAGAGGTATTAATTATGAATAGAGCATTTATAAGAGTTTTATACGGAAATAAAAAAGATCCTGCCCACGATGGTCGCGGCACGAGGAGTAGGATAGATCGAGATATAGATAACGTTTTAAAAAGAGATAACCAATCTGAGTTTTTCACTTATGTTTTTGGCGAAGATAATTATAATTATTTAGCCAAAACAGGTTGTAAAAATATAGTTTTGGCTAGTAAAGATCCATACATATATAAAAAGAGCGTGAATTATGTAAATAAAATGTATGGATGGGAATGCGCAATGAAAGATTTTGATGAAATTGTATGTTTAGATTGGGATACAATCCAAACAAAACCACTTCCATCTGATTTTTGGGATGCTTTCTATAAAAAACAAAGTATCCAATCTCCACTATATAAATGTAGCAGGAGTGTTTGTAATTGGAGAAAAGACTATACTAAAAAAGATAATAAAAGAGGAACAAGCGGAGGTTTTGTTTATATAAGAGATAAAAATATACCAACTGAATTGCTAAAACTTATAGATGATCCCGTTATGAAAGGTTTTTCTTTTGGGAATTATTCAGATGAAACTTATATGAATTTATACACCGATAGAATATCTGGAGGATGGGAAGGGATGCATAAATATTTTGATCTTTTTGAGCCACCATGGTGTACTGTTGAGCATACTATATTCGTGGAAGATAAAGTTAATGCTTGTTTTCACCATCCGGTAAAAGGAAGATAATATGAATATTATAGAAACAAGAAATGATTTATTTAAGTTACTTCCTAAAAATATGGTAATAGCCGAACTTGGAGTTTTTATAGGTAGTTTTTCTGAGATTATATTGTCAACTTGTAGCCCCAAAGAATTACATTTAATAGATTTATGGAATAAAAGTTTTAAAAGTGGAGACAAAGATGGTAGACATATGGCAAGACATATGGCAAGACATAACTTACCAGTTATATATCAGAATCTTGTTGAAAAATATGCCAATAGTAATATTGTAAAATTACATAGAACAGATACGATAAAAGCTCTTGCAACTTTCGAAGATGATTATTTTGATTTTATTTATATTGACGCTAATCATCAATATAAATCAGTATATTCCGAGCTTAATTTGTCCTATTTTAAATCAAAAAAATATATTTCCGTCCATGATTATAATAGGAAGAGTGAGGTAAAAAAAGCTGTTGACCAATTCTGTGAAGAAAAAAAATTAGAAATTAAATATATAACAAAAGATGGTTGTCCGTCTTTTCTTATAGAGAAATAAAAAATGCCTTTAATGCCATTAGCAAATGTTATGTTGGAAGCGGAACATACCGTTTCTCCTAATCAAGATATTCCTAAAAATGAAATGGAAATATATTTTCGCAATGAATCGCATTTTCTTCCAGAAGGTAAAACATGGAGCGACCTTACCGATAAAGAAAAAGCCGAGGTTAAGGCTAAATACAGGTGGGACTATTATCGTCCTGCTTGCTATCAAGGGATAACTGGCATAGGTCCTCAAATGATTGGATGATTATTTTTACAATGGGCAAAATTATCGGGAAGTTAATGTGGGGGAAGTTAATGTGGTCAAAAAGATGATAAAATAAGGAGTGCTAACATGGATTCTGTATCTAATATATCTAAACATCTAGGAGGATGTAGAAGTAACAAGGGGACTTTTGTTCCTTTAGTGTGGGACAAGATAATAGAGATGTATAATATAAAATCAGTTATCGATATTGGGTGTGGTTATGCTCAATCCCTTAGTTATTTTATTAGTAAAGGTCTTACTGGAATTGGAGTTGAAGGGTGGGAGTACGCAGTTCAACATTCAAAAGTTCCAGAAAGTATAATCATGCACGATTATACTTTGGGTAAATATATACCGGAAAAAGAGTTTGATTTAGGATGGAGTGCTGAATTTGTAGAGCATGTAGATAAAGAATATATTGATAATTTTATGGCGACATTTAAAAAATGTAAATATGTTGCCATGACTCACGCTTTTCCTAGACAAAGAGGGTTTCATCATGTAAATTGTCAAAAATCTATATACTGGATTGAAATTTTTAAGAATAACGGATTCATTTATTTAGAAAATGATTCTTTAGGGTTGAGAAATCTTTTAAACAATTCTGATGGAACTCCTATGGAAAAAGGGGGCTTTGTAAGAAGAGGTTTAATGGTATTTAAAAGAAACTAATATTGTATAATATAAAAAATTTGTATAATATGAAAAATGGAAAATACTATGAATAATGGCATAATAATGTTTAATAAGAACGAGAAAGTTACTGTTCGGGCACTTGTTTCTCTATATACTATCCGTCAATATTATGATGGACCAATTACTTTTTTTATAGAAACTTCTCCTGATGGTTTCAAAGAGTCTGTAGAATATTTTGGATGTAATATAGTGGAATTAGAAGAGAATAAAGATATTAAAACTTTAACTAGAAAAACTCAAATTTTTTCAAATACTCCATACGATAATACTCTTTGGCTAGACTCTGATACTATTTTACTTGGCAAAATAGATGAAATGTTTGAATATCTGGAAAACTATGATGTGGCAATACCTCATTTTTCTAATTGGTGGAGCGATGGCCCAATTATAAAAAGAAGAATAAATAATTTCAAAGATCATGTTTCAGAAGAAATCTTAAATAAAGCCCTTGAACATAAACCAGCAGTTAATACTGGAGTTGTGGCATATAGAAAAAATTCTCAATTTTTAACCGATTGGATTAATTTGACTATTAAAAGTGATGGATTGTGTTTTATAAGTGATGAAGTCGCTTTTCAAGTACTATATCCTTCATATCCTGGAATTTATATTGCCCCAATGAAATTTAATACAAGTGCAAGATTCGGGAATGATGTAGAAGATAAGCGTATTGTTCACATGCATGGTAGCAAGCACTGCATACCACAATTCCCTCTTTGCGCACAATATTGGATTCCAACTTTTAACTTAATGCGAAATGATAATATCGCAAATATAAATTATTTTGTAGAGAAATATTCTGATCGCAGATTAAGAAAATTTCTTAAAGGCGAAAGGGTTTGGGGAAAAGAAGAACAAGCAGAAGATGATAAAAATGATAAAAATGATATAGATTGTGGTATAAAACAATCAAAAGATGTTACTGCTAATCAAGATGTAACAATTGTAACGGCTTGCGATGAAAAATACGTCGATATATTAAGAGAAACATTTCCTAATTGGAGAAAATATAAGAATATAGATGATTATCCTGTTATAGTATTTGTTCATGGAATGTTAATAGATGATTCTAGATTAGATTTCTTAAAATTGCCTAATGTCAAAATAATTCCATGGTCTATGGATAATGTTGAAAACCATCGTGAAGAGATGTTAAGTGCATTTGTATTTGGTACTGCTGAAAATGTTAAAACAGATTATTGGCTTAAATTGGATGCGGATAGCTATGCAACTGATGATAGACCATTTATTGATGATTCAATGAAACAATTTGATTTTTGCGGACATAAATGGGGATATAGTAGGCCCGACCATATTAAAAAATTAGATGAATGGGCAAAACAGCATAATAGACCTAAACTAAAAAATGCAAAACCAATGATTGAAGATGGTAAAATAGAAGGAAATAGATTTTATCATAATACAAAGAGAACAATATCATTTATTCAATTGCACAAAACTAAATTTACAAGATTTTGTGTTAAGCTATTGAATGAAAGACGTTTACCTGCTCCTACACAAGATACATTTATGTTCTTTGTTGCTAATAGATTTGATCCTGATCATGTTGGTGTTAAAAACTTTAAGAAGGGTTATGGCTTTCAACAAGGAAAGTTAAAAATGGGATCAGAAGGAATGCGTCAAAAATTGCTTGAGGTTGATGAAGCATTTAATAAAAAGATTATATCTAGCAATACAGAAAATATTATTGAAGATATAGACTCTAATGAAAATGAAAATGAAAATATTCATGTAGAAAACGAAAAAACCAATCTAAAAACCGTTAGTGCTACAGAAACATTAAAGAAACCGCAACCATTTTTCCTACCAGAAGGTAACGGAGTTGTAGTAGAAATTAGACAAATATTATGAGCGAAAAGTTATTAACTATAGCAGTTTCAAATAGAAACAGAATGGCTCCTGACAATAAGGCAACTAAACTATGGGTTAGTTCTATAGAAAATCAAGTCAATAAGAATTTTGATGTAATTGTTGTTGATGGCGGAAGTAAAAACTATACAGAGTTAAAAGACTTTCTATCAAAACATAATATATTTTGTATACAACACATTATTGGAGAGAAATTTCATAGAGGGCTTCTTAATAACGTTGGAGTAAGAAACGCAAAAACTCCTTATATTGCGTGTTCAGATGCGGATATGTTTTTTGCCCCAAAGCTATTTGATACTGTTATATCTATGTTAGACCCGAATAAATTTATTGAATCTAGAACTATGTATTGGAAAGATGATTTTATTAATAAAATTTATAAAGGAATTTTAGATCCAGTTAAAAATATTGATTCTTGCAAGCAAGGTAGAATAAAAAAGCGTACAACTGCCGGAGGTTTTCAGTGTGGGCATATAGATATATGGAATAAAATTAGAGGATATGACGAAAGGATGGACGGATGGGGTTCGGACGATGTTGATTTGGTAGCCAGAGTAGGTATGGCTGGATTTAAAATTAAATGGTTAGGGGAATCATTAGAGTCGATAATGCTTTTTCATCAACCACACGATAAGCCAAATTATATTCAAGATATGAAAGACCAATATAAGAATCTTGATTTTTATCACAATATTAAATCATACGCTGCTAATCCTGATGGATGGGGAGGGATAAAATAATTACCAAGCTACTTTATATCCATGCATAATAGATCTTTCTCTAATTTTAATAGCTGGGGATAATCTTTCAAAATTAATATTTTTGTTGTGTTTCTCCGCATGACAATTGCAACAAAGTAGTTGACATTGTTTTATTTCGTCTTCATTTTCGTGAATTTTTTTAAAAGACCTTCCGATTTTGGAAATATTGTTTGTTTTGGTTTTTTGGTCTGGATGATGAAATTCCATGCAAGCTATATTTTTACTATATCCGCACAATATACATTTTTGAGATCCATTAACTTTCATTAGTTCTTTTTTAAGCAATATACTTTTTATTTTGGGATTGTGTATTTCTTGATGACAGTTTCTACATAATAGTTGGCATTTTAAAGCTTCTTTTTTAATTTTCTCTATGTTGGTTCCTTTTTGATGTTTCCATATTAATTCACTTAAGCTTTTTTCTTTATTTTTTTTAGTATGATGAAATTCCAACACAAATATATTTTTATTTTCGCATTTTTCGCATCTCCCACCCTTTAAATTAATTATCCATATTTTTTTACTCCATCCCCCAATATAATTGGTTTCGCTTTCTTTATATTTCTTTCTACAATTGTATCTTTTTGATTTGTTAAGCATTTTTATAACTGTTGCATTTGAAATATTAAGTTTTTTGCTAACTTGTTTGGTTGATTTGAAAATTTTCCAACTATGTAATATTTTTGCTAACTGTTTCCTATATTTGCTATTTTTGATTTTCATTTGATTTTCAGAATAGTTAGGTTGGTTGTATTTATATCTGTGTATGCTTTTTTGGTATTTTTTTGATAATGCTAGGTCTTTTATGGTTTTGTTGTAGCTTATTTTGAGATTTTTAGATGTTTCTGAAACCGAATGATTTTTTCTCCAACAATTTAGTGCGCCGGCCACTTTTTTTCTTCTCTGACTATTTTTTTGATTCATTTCATTTTCTATTTTAGACGCTTTACAATATTTTTTATAGTGTGTTTTTGGATAAGCTTTTGTTAGTTTCAATAATTTCCTAATTTTTGTTCTGTTCGTTATATTTAAAGATTTTGCAATTAGATGGATAGATTTATATTTTCTCCATAATTTGAGATATATGGCTATTGTGTTTCTAATCTTACTATTTTTTTCTAGAAGTTGAATTTCAATATCCTGATCACATATATGCGTATGTCTGTTATTACTGTTTAAATATCGTTTAGACTGTTTTAGCAATTGCTGTATGGTCGGTTGCGAAATATTCAACAATCCAACAAGTTTTCTAATTGAATGGACGTGTCGCCATTTATTTAGCACAAAAGCAATTTTATTTCTATACTTGCTTCCTTTTTGGTTCATCCATTCGTTTGTTCGCCTACTCATTTTTCTTTCTCCTTATATCTTTCGTCAATAATTCTTCTAAGAAGTTCTGCCATTGATATTCCAATTTTTTTAGATTCTTTTTCTAGGTTTATTTTGCCGGTTTCTGTTAAGTATATTTGTGTTCTTTTCATATTTTACGCGCCATCCTACATCTATTATACATTATTGTTCAAAAATAATTGCGTGAAACCATTTGCGGTTTGTATAATAGTCGTAAAGTTTTGGATTTAAAAATCATGAAAATAGTAATTATACCTGGAGTTGGATATCAAAAGGATAATGGAAAAGAAAATTGTTTAGGTAAAAATATTCAAAAAGAAATTAAATGTGATTTTGAGATATTTAACTGGGATCATTCTCTTTTAAAATATAATATAAAAAGTATAATGGAGATGTATGAATGTAAAGATACCTCATATTCAGATTTAAGAAAATTTGTTGCAGAGGTAATATTTGATTTTGAATTCGCAATAAAATATGGTAGTATGATAGATATTCCAGAAGCAGATTATTATATCGGTCATTCTGCTGGTTCATTATTTTCTATGTCGCAAAGTAAACCTAGTGCTATGATGGGTAGTCCTGTATCTTTAGTTAAATATTTGCCAAGAATATCTAACGAAGAAAGCTATTTTATAAATAGCATTTTAGATAGTAATAAACCAATTTTAAATATAGTTAATAAATATGATGTAATAGCATATCCTATGCAAGAACCGTGGGTTAAAAATGTTTACTTTAGAGAATCTATATTTAATCCGATATCATATTTTCCTCTAACGGCACATTTGTGCTACTGGAAGAATAAATTTGTTGCAAAAGAAATTGCAAAGCACATTAAAGAAGTGACGAAGTGATGGTAATTTTTGTATAATAGAGAGAAAACGAGGATACAATGTTAGATACATTGTCTGTAAAAATTGGAGAACCGGAATTCATCGGTGAAAAAGTAAAGGAGAATATCTAATAATGACTATCGAAATAATGATTTCTTGTTTTTTATACCAGCACCGAATGTGCTGGATGCTAAGTTCAATACTTCAACAAAAAGGAGATATTCCAGATATTGTCACAAGTATATCATATCTTCCAAATAATGGCAATCCGACAACAGAACAATGTATTGATTTTTTTAAGAAAGAAGGGTTAAATATAATATCGGTTCCTGTTAATCAAGGGGAAGAAAGTAATAGGGCAATAGCAAGAAATATTAGGGCTAAAAACTCTAAGGCAGATTGGATTATTTTTGCCGATGCTGATATGGTTTATAGCACAAACCTATTCGAAGAACTAAAAAAGAAACTTGAAACAGAACAATGGAAAAATGAAAAAAGGGTTATAGGGGCAGATAGACATTCTTTGGAAATTCAATATTGTGTAGATTATTTTAATAATGATACTAGAGCATATCCTTGTGTTATACCTAATGTGGCAGAAGAAGTTTCAAAATGGCCTGTTTGGTATGTTAAGGGTAAAAGAATAGCTCCTGGATATTTCCAATTGGCAAGTTTGCAGGCCATTAAAGAAAAAGGTGGTATATATTCTCCTATTAATATAGATAGATGGCGAATGTGCAAAACAGATAGAGTATTTAGAAGTCATATGGGCGGGAAAGTAGGTATGGATTTACCAAAACAATATCATCTAAATCATGACCGTTCGGATGATCATGATTTACAAAGATAGAAAGGAAAAGATATGAGCGGTTTAATAGAGCATGCAAAAAGAGAACTAAAGATAGCAGGATTATTTGAAAAAGATAGTGACTATGGCGGCATGATAGCTCCTGACGTTATGGAGCTAATAGAAGTTTTTTCTAAACAAGGACATAGTGGGCATTCTGCAAATATGGTTTCTAATTTGTTTAATAAATTGTCTAGATTTGAACCTATATCTCCACTTACAGGAAAAGATGAAGAATGGGGTGAAGTTGTCAATTATCTTTTTCAAAATAATCGCAATTCTGCTGTGTTTAAAGAAGGTAAGGACGGCAAACCCTATTTTATATATGCATATTCTAAAAGGACTCCAAATGGGAATCTATGGCATGGAACTTTATGTCTAAAAGATGGTAGAAGTGTTGGAAGGTGTTATATTAAAGATTTTTCCAATATGCCTACTATAACTATTAATGTTTTAGAAAAAGAGATTGCAAAAGATGATTGGGAAACGTGGATAGAAGATGAAAGCCAATTAGATAAACTTGCAGAACATTACGATTTTGAAGTGAAATAAAATGAAATATATAAAAATAGATAATATATTGAATGGATTTTTTCTAAGAATGCGAATATTCTTTACATTTGATCCCATAAAAAGAGAGAACCGTTATCAACATATTTACTTTCTACAGTTGAAGGTAGAAAAAAGTTAGCAGAAGCAATGGTAAAACCAATTAGAAGAGCATTAGAATATCAGGCAATATTGAAAAATTAAAAGATAATATTTATTAAAGGAGCAATATATGGAAGAAAATGGGATAATAATGTTTAATTGTGGGACAGATAAAATTATTGGGGCTATAGTTGCCTTGTATAGTCTTAGAAAGTTTTATAATGGACCTATTACTTTTTATGTTGAAGACCCATGCTTGTCAACTTTCGAACAAACATTAAAATATTTTAATTGCGAAGTAGTTCATCTTCCAGAATCTAAAAAAAGTCCGTTAATAAAGAAAACTGAACTTTTTGCAGATCCTCCTTATAATAAAACTCTATGGTTGGATTCAGATATTGTTGTCGTTGATAAAATAGATGAAATGTTTGATGCGCTTAATGAAGTGGATGTTTGTATTCCTCACTTCTGTAATAAGTACACAAACAGCGTTAAAGAAAATTTATGTTCATCTAGGATAAAAAAATTTCAGGGGGTTGTAGATGATGGATTTTTACAAGAAGCATTAGACAATCATCCATCCATTAATACTGGCGTTATATCTTTTAAAAAATCAGCAGAATGGAAAACGTTTGTAGGAGACTGGATTAATTTGGCAAACAAAGGTGTTGAAATTAAAGCCTTTGTTCCAGATGAAAGTAGTTTTCAATTACTTTATCCAAGTATTGATAGATGGAGATTAAAAATAAAAATTGTTTCTTCTGATTATAATATTTATGCGTTAGATAGCGATACTCATGAAGATCCTAAAATTTATCATTTTGCCGGTAATAAATCTTGCATTTCCGATATTCCTAATTGCAATATATGGAAAAATATGTTTGAGGAAATGAGAAAAGATAATATTGCGGATATTAATTTATTTTTACCCTATGCTAATAAAAGAATAAAAGAATATTTAAATGGCGGGAATGTTTTTTGTAAAAAAGCAGATAAAAAAGCAGATAAAAAAGCAGATAAAAAAGAAATTATTACAAATCAAAACATCAAATACACGGAGACAATAACGACAACACCCCAAAATTGTTTATTAGAAGGGTTAGTTAAGGCGAAGGATGATACTAAAATACTTCAAGATACTTCCTTTAATAAAAATTTTGGGCCAAGTCTTTATAATCAATATTTTGAACATTTTCCAATGTTTTTTAACAGATTTGGTTCTGAAATTGATTTAATCGGACAGTATCATGGAGCTTCTATATTTTTTATATGCAATGGCCCAAGTTTAGTAAGTGGTAAATATGATTTAACCAATCTAAAAAGACCAGGAGTAATGACATATGGAATAAATAACGGAGCTAGAACAATTCGTCCTAATTTTTGGACCTGTATTGATGATCCTGCTCGTTTTTTGTTTTCTATATGGAATGATCCATGTATTACAAAAATAGTTCCTTTTTCATTTTCTGAAAAAAGTATTTTCGAAAATAAAAAATGGAAAACATCAGATAAAAAGGTTCAAGATTGTCCTAATATAGTTTACTTTAGGCGTAATGAAAAATTTGTGGCCAATAGGTTTCTTAAAGAACTAACTTTTAACTGGGGCAACCATAAAGACCATGGTGGAGGCAGATCTGTTATGTTAGCTGCGCTTAAAGCTATGTTTTTGCTTGGATTTAGAAATGTGTTTTTAATGGGTGCTGATTTTAAAATGTCAGAATCATATACTTACCATTTTGACGAGCAAAGGTCTAAGGGTGCCGTTAATGGCAATACAGATACATATAATAAATTAATGCATCAATATTTCCCTGAACTTAAGCCATATTTTGAAGCAGAGGGATTCCATGTTTATAACTGCAACCCAGATAGTGAATTAAAGGTTTTTGATTATGTTCCATTTGAAGAGGCAATATCATTTGCTACTTCTTCTTTAGGGGAAGTTGAAAATGAAAGGACATGGGGTATGTATTCTAAGCCAGACGAAAGGCAGAAATGGGCTATTGAGCCAGATGATAGAAATAAGGCCCATCTCAACAACATATCTAACAGAATGAAGACACCGGTATTTATGGATAATGGTACAAAAATAGAAAATGTGGCTACTGCCGAACAATCTCCTAATTTACCATCATCTATGCCAATGTGTATAAAAAATAAAATAAGTAATAGTCCTGTTTCAAAACAACATACGGAACCTAAATTTTCTAATCCTCAAAAGAATATTAATAAACAGCCCCAATTAACTCAAAAAAATAGAATTATTAGAAGTGTACCTTGTGGTGGAGGTATTAGTTTTGGTTCTTCTGGGGCGGGACAACATAATATATCGATTGAAGATAATGGGAGATAAGTATGTCTTTTCCAATACTAAAAATAAATCTTAACCAAATTGGTAATAATGGTGGAACGTTAGGATTTGATTATATAATTGAATCTTTAAAAAACAGTGGTGTTTTTGAAATTCAAAATCATAATGAGATTATTAATCCAGTTAAAGGTATGCGTGGGACTATATTATACTTTAATGGCAAAAAGATATATTTAGATTTATGGGAATATTCTGCACCAACTCATACTTCCGAAGTTCTTAATGGGGACTTTGACCTTATAATTAAATTGCAGCATAAAAACATAATTAGTAGAGATTATATAAATTTTGTAAGGCATAAACGTATGTTTTTGGGTGTTTCTGATTCTGTTTTAGAAACTTTTTGGAAGAAAATAGTTCCTTGGACTTTTTTCCCAAGTAAAAGCATGTTCCCTTATATAGATAAGGAAAAGGATCTAGTTAGTTTACCAATTAAAAGGTTTGGTTTTTTCTGCGGAAGGAATTGGAAAGCTAGACATTCTATGAAAACTAAATTGGAAAGCGAAGGAGTGGAATATATATGTAATGAGGTTGAAGGTGCTAGAATATCAGATGAAAAATTTATGGAGTTAATGTTAAGCAGTCAATTTGGAATTGTTCTTCCTGGTCGTAGTACTTATGTTAGCGATAGTAAAAATAGAAGAGAAATTGATTATATGATGATGCGAAAACCACTACTTATATCATATAAACCGTATTATTATGATCCATTGATTGATGGAATTCATTATATTTATATAGATGAAAAAACAAATTTCAAAAATCTTACCAAAATGTATAATATAGACGAAATAGCAGAAAATGCCTTTCAATGGTATCAAAAAAATGCAAAACCTTTGGGGATAGCAAGTTCTTTTTTGAAAATTATGAAAGATAAAGGATTTCAAAACGATGCAAAAATTTGAAAAAAAATTAAATAGTGGATCTACCGATATCGATTATTATATTGATGGGTCTGATTATATATCTGTACGATGTTATATAGACAAAGATGCAAAACCACCAGTTCTTGTTTTTAGCAATTTTTCTATATATACAAAAAAAGATCTTTTAGATATAATGGATATTTTAAAAGATTATATGGATATACTTACAAAGAACGACTTACAAAGCACAGAGGAGAAAAAAATATGATTATAAAGCTAATAGCAGAAACAGAAGTAGAAAGAAAAAGATTTGGTGGAAATGAATCGGTAGAACATTTCGGTGTTAAAGAGTATTTCCTTGCTGGTAATAAAATAGATCCAGAGGGGTCTATTGTTGATTTCCATGAATGGAATGGAGGGTTTAGATTTTTAATTGGCACTTTGGGTTATTTCTATGAAGTCGTTAACGATGATCGTAGAAAATCGTCAATACGAAGTGAATCTGAATTACCTATAAATATAGGAGGTAATCAATCAGGATCTCCTATGATCAGAAGGGGTATGGGTGGAAATATTCAACCACTAGATATAAGCAGATTACAGTCTCAAACACCTAGTGAGGCTTGTGAGGCTTGTGAAGCTTGTGAAACAGAGGATGGTTTCGTTGAAGATGACGAGAAACCAGAGGTAAAGCCAACATTAAGATTTTTCAAGGGAGAATCTATTAAAAACGAAGAAATAGATGTTATTGCTGAGGATATTTCCAATAAGGTTCAGAAAGAAGTCGATCAAATGAAAAACAAACAGGGATTAAGAATAATTCCAAATAAATAAGGAGAATAAATGAAAAAAGCAAAAATTGATAAACAGCGTGTAAAAGCTGGAAGACTAATTAGAGTAGAAAATACTAACGTTCCAAAGCTATCTAACGCAAAAAGAGAATATTTTTCTGTATGGGTTGAAGATGCAAATGGAAAGAATGAAAGATGCTGGTTTTTAACTGATAAAGATGTTGAAAGGCTTGAACATCGTTCACAAAGGAATAAGGAAGATTGGACAAAGAAGGGGCTTTTGACTGGCATACTAGATTAGTTTTTTAGATTAATGGAAACCAACGAAAAATAAACTTTCACGAAGAAACCAATTTAGAGAACGCTATATATTATGAACTACCCCACGAATAAATCTATAAACGCAAGAGTAGAACGAAAAAAACCGGATACAGAATTGCCACCGTATACAGGATTGCTGGTCCCGGTACAAGACAATTATGCTTTTGCTTTACGTCCTATTAGTGAAGCATTGAAAAACTTAAAAGATGCTGTTATAAGTTTGGAATTATTAAAGGAAATTTTGTCTCCACGTCCAATGGCTCCACGTCCAATGGTAAATTCTAAAGAAGAGTCAAAAGAACCGATTAATACATTTGAAGAAATATGGAATACGTTGCCAGATAAACTTCAATGGGCATCAATACAAATAGAATCATTTTATTCTTTTATTATGGATTTGATTTATAAAAATCCATCAATTAATGGTGAAGAATGTTCCAATGATATTAGTAGTGACTACGTGCAAAGAGTAAATTATACGGCATGTTATTTAAATGCTAGTGTCGGTAGATTAGAATATTTGGCAGGTGTTCTCGGAGGAGTATTAGAAACAGAAGAATATCATAATATTAATCCTTATAATGTAAAAGAAGAAGTAACTCCTTATAATGTAGAACTAAATGTAGCCGTAGCCCCATCTTTCTGTGGAGTATGGCGAGACATGCCTATTTTCTTAAATGAATCTAGTAAAAGAATATTAAAAGCAAAATGCGATATTTGTGATTCAATTATGAACGCGCCAGTGAGCCGCGTTGAACCTGACGTGGAGAAAGGCCAAGCATGAAGACACAACGCAAATCGCGGCGGGTTCAACGTCGCGCTCCACGGGCTTGTTCGGCTTGCCGTCGCTGCGGCGGAAAGGGCACGGTGACGACCTACTTCGACGCGGGAGATCACTTCAGCGCAGGCCCTGCTCCTGATAGTGGGTGGCGGACATACACGTGCCCGGAGTGTAAAGGCGAACAATCCGATAATAGCAGAAAACAGCAAAATATAAAAAGTTCTTGATTTTTAGAAAATGTATAGTATAATATTTTTGTAATAGAAGGAATATTAACAATAAATATAGAACAATAGTAATATAAGGAAATAGTATCATGTTAAAGAGAATAGAGATAGGTATAGGTATAGCAGCCGGTGCGGGAGCCGCATTTCGGGCTTATCTTCTATTTTCTAAGTACTAACTCTGAGAAAATAGAATAATGGAAGCCCGAAATAAATTATTTCGGGCTTTTTGTTTTTTGATAATTAATATTTTTTAGAGGTTAATATGAAAGAATATCCGAGTATTAATAAAGATGTTAGAAATGGAGAAAAGATATATGCGTTTGACAAACTTGACGGACAAAATTTTAGGCTTGAGTGGAATAAAAAGAATAAATTTCATAAGTTTGGTTCAAGAACGCAGTTAATAGACGTAAATGATGAGAATTGGGGCGAAGCGGCTAGAATTTCAGTAAATAAATATGAAAAAGACTTACATGATATATTTGTAAAAAGTAGATATGAAAAGGTAATATGTTTCTTTGAGTTTTGGGGTAAAAATTCATTTGCCGGTAGACATATTAAAGAAGATCATGATGTAACACTTTTTGATGTAAGTGTTCATAAAAAAGGAATTTTATTGCCTAAAGATTTTCTAAAAATGTTTGACAAGATAGATATTGCGAAAATGTTATATTATGGTAACGCAAATTCAGAGTTTATAGAAAGTGTTAGAAATAGAAAGCTTGAAGGAATGAGTTTTGAAGGAGTTGTTTGCAAAGGGGCATATGTTTCACCTGGGTCGCCATTAATGTTTAAGATAAAAAGTATAGAATGGATGGAGAAATTAAAGAAATATTGTAATGGAGATAGTAAGTTGTTTGATAAATTAGTTTAGACTATTTGATAAAATGGGGCTGTAGCTTAAATGGGAAGCGTCACACCTGCACTGTGAGGTTATGCGAGTTCGAATCTCGTCAGTCTCCACCATTTTATTGATCTTTGAAAAGTTAAAAAAAATAGTATAATAGGAATGGCAATAAGATAAAGTCTGATTGTCTATTCTTATTATAAACTCTGCTCCTTATGGTAGCAGACACGGCTTGGCTATTACTGAGTAGCTAGTCCTATGAGCCAGTTAATCATGGGGCAATATATGGGGGTGTAGCTCAATTGGCTAGAGCGACAGATTTGCATTCTGTAGGTTGTGAGTTCAATTCTCATCACTTCCACCATTTTTATGAAATATGTACCATTAGCAAAACGTGGCTTTGCATCAGATTTCCACTCTGACGAGGCGAGTTCAATTCTCGCATGGTACTCCAATTTAAAACTGTATAATAAAACAAATGAAAACTAAAAAAGAAATAAATGAAGAAAAAGCAAGGCTGATATGTGAAGCAATATCAACTCCAGAGGGAAGAGAACTTTTAGAATTTAAAATGTGGTTCCCAATGGCAGATTTTACCAATCCCAGAAGAAAAACCGAAACAGAAATTCAATGGGCTAGGAGAGTGATGGGAATTTTCAGAGATGAAGTGGCAAATATGAAAAAATGAATTGTAAAGGTAATGTTTAAAACGAATAAGATATATTTTGTTCAATTTAAAAACTGTATAATATGAATATATGGAGACTATATTTTTAACTTCAAGAGATAATGTAATTGAAATTCTTGCAAAGGCTATGGATAGCAAATGCAGAATTGTAACGGAGCCTAAAAGACTAAGACTAAATTTTATTTTAGATGAAACTTGTTATTCTATTAGAATAGAATCTTTAAGAATTCAACCTTATGATTTTAGGAAGAGGATTAATGATTTATATGGAATAAAATTGGTGACCTTAACTGAGGTAAATATGAACGAAAAAACAGAAAATTCAGAAAATTCAGAAAAAGTAGTAGAAAAAGAACCATCTAGAAATGTTAAAAAAATAAGAAGTGAGAATGGAGCATATTTAACCGCTTATGATCTTTTAAAGTCTTTATTTTTTCATATGACTAATAAAAACGACTGTAAAGGTTCAAAAATGGAAAGCGACAGTAATAAAGAAGAAGTAGGATGGAAATGTTCTAAATGCGGAGATTCATGGAGAATTTCAATTAGAAGATTAAGGAATACTATTAAAGATAGCAGAATGAAAGAGTTTAGCCGATATTCCTATATGAGCACTTTTGACGATTTAAGAAAAGTTCTAACAAAGAGGTGAAGAAAAATTATGATAAAAATTAAGAAAAGTAGAGACGGAGATATTTTTATTTCTAGTTCCGAAGCCAGGAAATTGGCAGATCAACTTATTTATTCTGCCGATGAAGCTGACGATCATGGTATTATGGCAGTAACTCTAAGGCAAAGTGATGATACAAATTGTTTATCTACGGAATCATTAAAATGTTTTAATTTTATAATTAAGGGGGAAAAATGCTTAAAAGAGATTTGATAGAAACTTTAAAAGATGTTGACGATAATGCACAAGTTGTAATTTGCCAATGTCTTATTCTTGACGAAAAAGAAGAGATTACAGCAGAATTGCATATCCCTATTGTAGGAACTGCCTATACTAAAAATGATTCAAATACAGCAGAGTTAAGATTTATTTTGGATTTGGATAGTGTCAAAAAATGTTTTCACCCCAAAGATGTAAAATTTTTCCCACTTGAAGATATGGTTTAGTGCCTATAGATTTTATGGGCTGGAAACGAAGCTGGTAGCAATTCGCCCTGTCTTATGAGCAGGATTAGGGGGGTTCGATTCCCTCGCAGCCCACCATTTTAAAAATGAAATATATTAATATATGGAAAAGCTAGATTTACATGGAATTAGACACGGGAAAGTTAGAAATGTTCTTATAAGATTCATAGAAAATCTTTGGAATACAAAAACCGATGTGGAAATAATAACTGGACATAGCCAAAAGATGAAGTCAATTGTAATAGAAGTTCTAGAAGAATATAAGCTAGAATATAATGATGGCGGTTATTTGGGTGTGAATTCTTGTATAATAACGACCGTAATATGAATGGATGGGAATATTAAATATGGTATGTGAAAAATTAGAAAAAAATGAACAAATCAATCCTTTTGAGATTGATATTGGGGAACACTGCGAAGATCATAATAGCGCAGATTCTTTTGCTTCTTACGATATCGATAAATTATTTCCTATTTATGATGCCGATGAATTAAAGCAAAGTTATTCATGCGTTAGAGAATTTGCTAAAATTGCAATAGAAAACAGGTTTTGTAATTACTGCCGTTTTAAATTCATAGGGAATTATAGTAAAAACAGTTGTACTTGTGAGCAATATGAAAAAAATAAAGATTTGATTAATTGTGCTCGTATAGCTGCTGATAAAATTTTAGATTATCACAAGGCTTATATTTTAAAATGGGCTAGTCAAATTGAAAAAGAGTTAGAGGGAGATAGTGAATATGCTCGTTTAAACCGTAAGGCTAGGGAAGTAATGGGAAATAGATTGGCCCGTTATAATGCTGAAAATTATTCCATAAATGTAACAAAAACGAATATTAGGTTTAAAAAATTAAATTTAGTTAAAAATAGTCTTAAGAAATGGATTTCTAGAGTAAAAAAATGGTTTATCACTTCATATTGGATATGGTATTTTAAAACCCCTAAAACGAAAAAAGTTAAAAGTATTCCTTTGTTTGTAGCGACACCAGAAGAAATAAAATCTAAATCTTGTGGTGGTAATTGTTATTTAAGAACAAAAGGTGGTAGTGTTGTAGTTGTTCCTTGTGGGATCTTAGATAAAATAAAGAAACAGTATCCTGGTTCAGAAATAGTTGAGCCGCTTATCAAAGATTAATTGCCAATATTGGTGGTTGTTTGGGTTCCGCTCATTGATGGTAGCATGGCTTGAAATCCCTGTAGAATTTGAGTGAATTGAGAATAGTTTCCGCTTTGAATAGATGTAACTAAAACATTTTGTATATTTCTTATATCTAAGTTTAAACGTCTAGCGGTCGTATCATTTTCTTGTAGAACTCTTAATGATTCATTTATAACTGGTATTACTCTGGCAATATTTGACATTGCTGTAAGAGAATTGTTAATCTTATTTATGTCTAGCGATGCAATGTTTCCAGATTGTATTTCATTAATTAATGTATCTCTTTGAAATAGTTTAGAAATATTATTTTGCTCAATTATAACTAGAGATTGATTCACATTTGCAATTGCTGTATTTAAAGTTGATATAGCTTGTGTAACTTCTTGAATCTCTTGTGGATTTGGTGTTGTTGGAATAGATTGAGACATTTTATAAATTTTCATGTATAATACTTTCAGAAAATTCAGGTAAAAAACCTTTATGTATTATTGAAAAATGATTTCGTTAACAAAAAGGAGAAATATGAGTAAAAAAATATTAATTGTTAAAGTTGGTAGTGATGAACGCACTGCTGGCCCAGAAGACTTGAAAGCCATGAAAAAAGCCCTTAAAAGGTTTCAACGTAAATCTTCAGCTTTAAAAGGATATGATGTTTTTGTAACCCATCATGCGGTTGATTTTGATTTTAAAAAAGTCTAAATGAGAAAATATTGTCTAGATTGTGTTATTAAACACCTTGCACAAGCATTTGTTTTACAAATGGAAGTAGCAATGGGATATAGTGACCATTTGCTTCTTGTTTTTGGACATCTAGCCGAAGCATCAGAAGAATGTTTTGGTGTTTCTCCAGAACTAGCAGAGGAAATACGACAAAACCGATTGGCAGTCATGGAAAATCCTTCTTACGAAATTCCTTATTTTGATTTATATAAAAAAGTAAAGAAACTTATTAAGGAAAAAGGATGTGGTGATTGTCAAAAAGCAAAAACTGATTTTTTAGAAAAAATAAAACAGAAAAAGGAAGAAAATGAGCGAAATAAATAGAGATAAAAAAGGTAGATTTACTTCTGTTAATAAATCTGAGAAAGAAATGGTAGATGTAAATAAAATTTCAAAAAAGGTTGTAAAGGCTGTAAAAAACAAAAAAGGAGAAGTTGAAAAAGTAATTGAAACTCCATGTCTTTCTATTAAAAAAATAATTCCTAAACTAACAGAGGAAGAAACAAAAAGAATAGATAAAAAAGTAATTCCTAAACTAACAGAGGAAGAAATAAAAAGAATAGAATCCCGTAACGAAACATTAAGACATATGGCAGGAATACGTTTAAAAGCAGATGGGATGAATGATGATTTTATGGGAAGTCTGTTAGCACTTAATCTTCAAAAAGCAATGGGAAACCCTCAACTAGAAAAAGAAATTGTTGTTTTAGAAAAGAATATGAGCGAAAAGGTTTCTCTAGTTATTGAAACTCCAAAATATGTAAAAGCACAGAAAAAGGCTATCGATAAAGTAGAAAAAAATATTATTAAACTAAAAAGAAAAATATACAAGAAGTTAAAGAATCGTTTTGGTAAAAAAGTAGCAAATATTTTGATGTATAATTCGAATATTTCCTTTTCTGAAAAAATGAAAATTTGGCATACTGAATATCCAATTAGTAATAAACTAAAAGAAAAATATAAAGAACGAAAAGAACTAGAAAAAGATATAGATGAGAAAAAACAACCTATATTAGATAAATGCCCTAGGATTACTCCTAGAGATACTAGTATCTCAGATCACTCAAATATTGAAGGGAAAGAAAATGTTAAGTTGCCAAAGGATGATTTAACTGATCTTCGCTTTTAGATTGAAAAAATGAATAATTGTGCATACAAATGTGTTTGCAAGGGAATTTGTGATTCCAGTTCTTGTATTAAAAATAATAAAACAGACGATCAATATTGGAAAGAAATACAAGAAGCTATGGTTGCTGTTGGAAGATTAGAAAGAATAAGACATTATTTATCCACAAATCCAACACATGTTAGATTAGATATTATTCAAAAATGGGCAACGTTAAGTAATATTCACTTTAATTCAGATATCTAGGTCTTTATTTTTAATTGCTTAATAATATCAAGTCCTTTTTTTAAGGAGATTATGGCTTCTTTTTGTTGGGTAATGTCTTGAATTTGTGTAATAAAATACAGTATTTCATTTTTTGAGCCTCTTAATGCCGTTGTTGTTATTTTA
>Ga0307377_10001967_pt1 | contig 24829 bp, 23 predicted proteins | sample TR3MG_FD_202535 | JGI IMG/M metagenome (GOLD analysis project Ga0307377, IMG submission 202535) | Soil microbial communities from Risofladan, Vaasa, Finland - TR-3 | ecosystem: Environmental > Terrestrial > Soil > Coastal area > Acid sulfate soil | place: Finland: Risofladan, Vaasa | collected...
AGGCGTGGGACAATCTGGGCGACGAATGCGTGGCCACGCTGCTCATCACCGCCACCTCCGAGGTCGCCGCCATGGCCCGCTATCGCGGTACGCTCGACCTGCTCGATCCGACCACGCTCCAGGTCGACACCTGGTCCGACGTCGGATGGAACAACGTCCTGAGCGGCAGCCGCCCGCACGGCTACCCGACCGATTGGCCCGCGCCCTGGATGAACCGGCGATGAACATGCCAATACCTGCCCGGCCGGCGCTGCGATATCACGGCAGCAAGTGGCGGCTGGCACCGTGGATCATCGACTACATCCCGCCGCACGAGATCTACGTCGAGGCATACGGCGGTGGGGGAGCGGTGCTGCTGCGCAAGCCGCGTTCCTGGCTGGAGGTCTACAATGATCTCGCTTGTGAGGTTGCCAACTATTTTCAGATGCTGCGCGATCGGCCAGACGAGCTGATCCACGCCATTCGCTGGACGCCGTACTCGGCAGTCGAGTGGGAGCGCGCGCGGGAAGACGATCCAGATCCCCTCGAATCTGCGCGGCGCTTTTACGTCAGATCTTTCCAGGGCATCGCCGGGCCGACCGCTCAGTGGCGTACGGGATGGCGGCGGCAAAAGGTGATCACCAAAGACCGCAATAACGCGAAAAAAATGACGCCGGCCTCGCGCAGCTTTGCGTCCATCGATCATCTCTACGCAATCGCTGAGCGGCTACGCGGGGTCCAGATCGACTGCGAGCCGGCGTTGCAGATCATCGAACGATACGATTCTCCGCAAGCTCTTTTCTATCTGGACCCGCCCTATCCTGCGGCGACCCGCTCTTGCGGGAAAAAGCACGCGTATACGCACGAAATGACAGACGAACAGCATCGGGAGTTGGCACGGGCCGTCCACAGCGTGCAGGGAATGGTGCTGATCAGCGGCTACCAGTGCGATCTGTACAGTGAGATGTACGCGGATTGGACCCGCGTCGAGCGGGAATCGCGGACGAATAGCCAGTACAACACAGCAATGGAATCGCTGTGGATCTCACCTGCCGCGATGGCAGGCAAGCTGCCGTTGTTCGCGCAGCAGGGATAACACTGATTATTGTAGCAGGAGGAATGCAATGAACGTCGATGAGAATCACCTGATCAAGGCCGGGCTCGTTGTACCGAATCCCAAAGACTATGAGATCCTGCCATCAGAACTGGAACATGCCGCACGGCTAGTGCTCAAGGACAGATCAGAGGCTAAGGTGAGTCGCACCTCCGGCGGCAGGCTCTCCAGATATGCTGCCAAAAGGCGTAAGGAAAAGCGGAAGGCAGCCAAAGCAGCGCGAAAGAGGAACCGCAGATGACCAAACCACGGGGACTTGTCTTCAAGAGCAATACACCAAAGCCAGCCTATGTCCCACTTGGGAACCCGGAGATTGAGATCGCTATGTGGTGCCCAGATGTGGAGGCCAGGTTGCCACCAGAGGAGGTGCATCTGATCCTGCATCTTCCAGGTCTGGAGGATATGCCCATCGTGATGCGATTCTTCTCGCCGGATACCCTGGGTTTCTTGATCGAGGAACTGATTCGCTATCGTCGGGAGGTGTGGTCAGATTGCCAGACCCTGGAAACAGAACTCGCCGAGTCGAATAGTTGGACACCTGTCTCCATACAACTACCCCCCGACGACTGGATACTGATCGTCGTCGACTTTCACGAGCCTTACAGGCGACGGATGGTCCTGCGCGGCTACTACGACCCGCACGACCACACCTGGCGCACCCGGCAGGGCCGCATCAAGCCTCACTGGGAAGTCACCCACTGGCAGCCCTTGCCCGATCTGCCGGAATAGGCCCGACAAGACAAGTTGTGTGACCTGTAATAAAAACCACCGTAGTGGGCGGACCCACGTGTCCGCCCACCAGAAAGGAAATTCTAATGACTAGACCTGATTGGGAGAATCTGCTCCAGCAGACCGCGGGTAGTTATGTTTCTTGCCGCTGCGGTGATATCCTGAAAACGATAGACGAGGTACATGATCATTGGCAGCGGGGTCATTTTGATTCAAAAGACGCTCGCACCGCGATCAGGCTTCTTTTTGACCCCCTGGAGCGCCTCGGCGCGGTGACCGTCCTCGACGAGCCGCCCAATCTCTATCCCGGCGACCAGGTCACTGTCACGATGCGCGTCACCGGCATTACCCGCTGTCCTATCGGCGATGACCGCGCCTTCTGGATGGTCACCCTCGAGCCCGACGGCGAGGCGTTCATCATCGGCGGGCAGCCCTTGCACATCGCAGCCACCGTCGTTCTCCAGGAACCCGCATAACGAAAGGATTTCTCCATGCACCTCTCCACCCGCGTCCAGGCCCGCATCGTGGCCAACGCCCTGAATAGCAAGGCGCTCGGCCTTCCCCCCTCCGAGCTCGATCCCCCCTGGATCGACTACTACTCCTGGATCCTCGATGGCCCGCCCGACGAGACCCCCGCCGAGCGCTGGGACGCCTTCGCCCAGGAGTGGCTTCCCCTGGCCACCGGGCACGAGGCCAACTACAAGCTGCTCCTCTCCCTGCGCGCCCGGGCCGCCGACCCCTACCCCACTGCCGATGACCTGCTCGACGGGCTGCCCGAGCTGCGCTGGCTCTGGCCGGGCTGGATCCCCTACGGCCTGCTCTCCCTCCTGGTCGCTGTGCCTGGCACGGGCAAATCCTACCTGGCGCTCGACCTCTGCCGCCGCCTCATCGCCGGCGCGACCTTCCCCGATGGCCTGCGCATCGGGGAGGGATGCCGGGCGCTCTACGTCGACGCCGAAAACACGCCGCAGATCATGCGCCAGCGCCTGGCCGACTGGACGCGCGAACAGCGCCAGGGCCTCTACTACCTGCGTCCGGATCCCGAGCGCCTGATGCTCAATCTCTCCGAATACGAGGACCGCGACCTGCTCCTCGAGGCCGTCTATCGCGCCCGTCCCCGCCTGGTCGTGATCGACTCCTACGGCTCGATCACCTTGCGCGGCGAGAACGCCAAGGAGGACGTGCAGCAGCTCCTCTCGTTTCTCTCCAAGATGGCCATCGAGTACGATATCGCCCTGGTCGTCATCCACCACCTGCGCAAGCGCTCCACCGCTCAGCTCACCCTGCCGGGCATGATGGACATCGACGCCATCCGCGGCTCGTCCCACATCCCGGCGATGGCCCGCAATGTCCTCGGCCTGCAGTGGGTCTCGGGTGGCGCCGACCGCAATGGTCCGCGCAAGCTGCAGGTCATCAAGTCGAACCTCGATCGCTACCCCGAGCCCCTCGGCGTTTGGTTCGATTCCCATCCCGACCATCCCGAGCTGGCCGTCCTGCGCTATGGCCCCGCCCCCCAGGACGAGGACGAAACGCCCAGCAAGCTCGAGGAATGCGCTGCCTGGCTGCTCGCCGTCCTGGCCGAGGAAGGCCCCCTCTCCCCCGCCGAGGTGATCGACCTCGCCAAATATGAGTCTTTCTCCGAGTCTACTCTCTACCGCGCCCGCAAGGCCCTCGGCGACCAGGTCGTCAACACCGCTGGCTGGCGCGATCCCGCCAACCAATGGGCCCTCGCGGACAATGATGAACAGGATGACTGACGCGAAAAGCCCCCTGGTTTTGCACAAACCAGGGGGCTCAACTATTTAGATATCCGTCTAAATTAACTCTTTCAACTCTTTCAACTCTTTCATCACTTTTGATACCTCCACCCTATGGGTATCATGATCCTTGAAAGAGTTGAAAGAGTTAGTACACTAAAAATCAAAACTTCAGTTATTTGCAAGTTGAGCAGGCACGAGTACAGGTCAGACAACGCGCATTGTACGACCTGTCATCAGTATCCCCATCGCGTGAGTCGAACCTTAAAATTTTCAAACGGAGGACGATCTGTAGAGCCTGATGCCAGATGAACGGTATCGGTAGCCAGGGGCATCAGATTCTCTGTAGGGGCACACCCACGTGTGTGCCCTTTCAGGCTGACACGTTCCAACGTTCGCACGTTCCAACGTTCAAACGAGGTTTCTCGCCTCCGTCAGATCCGCCACCGCCGTATCGATAAGCTGCCCCACTCGCGGATCCGCCCCGCTCCCGACCCGCGTCGCGATATCCCGCAGCCCGGCGAGGATCGTTTCCATCGTGTTGCAATAGGCGAGGATTGCCTCGCCATCCTCGTAGATCGGCCCTGGCTCAGGCGGCGTCACGCCAGCTTCCACTTCCAGGACGAAATCATCCCAATGCACGCCATGGTGAGCAATCGCGTCGTCGGTGTTGCCCCGCAGGAAGACGATCAGTTGCCCGCCTGCTCCTATCGTCCCTTCCACAGTCAACTGGTGCCAATCCCCATCATAGGATGGGTTATCGGGGGATGACCACCACTCCGAGGCGGGCAATCCCGCTTTCTCCCAGTCGTTGCCGCCATTTGGATCGGCGACCATCTGCATCCCGCGCACGCAGGCGCCTGTGGATTTGGCCATGCACCATACGCTGGCCCTGAACCGCGCGCCCGGCGTCAGATTGAAAAGCCGGTACAGGCAGGCTTTCATCTGCGAATAGGTGGAAAAGAAATTGGCCGCGAAGCTGCCCGTTCGGATCTCCGGGTGACCGTCGGCCTTTCGCTTGCTGTCCCACTCGGGCCGCTTCATCGAGGCTGACTCTTCCTTCCAGCCCGGCACCCAGCCGTTGGGACAGGTCACTTCTCCCTGCCCCTGGTAGTCGTAGAATCCTTCCTCGAATGAGGTTTGATACGCAATAGAGTACGTCATCTCTGGTCCCTCCTCTATCCACTCATATCCCCGCTCGATCGCCGCCTGCACGTCGGCCAGCAGCGCCGGCTTGCTGGCCATTCGCCACGAGTCGATCTCGGGGTAGCGAAAAAACGCCAATCCTCGCACCTGGTGGTCGAGGTGTGCCCGATTCCAGCCGTCGATCTCGCCGGCCGCGGCCTGGCACCAGCCGTTGTTCACGTCCTCCCACCGTGGGCTGTCCGGGTTGGCGCCCGGATTTGCCTCGGTGATGTACACCGGCATCCCGGCCGGGATGACCGCCATAAAATCCTGGTACGCTCGAAACTCGTACCGCCGCGCGCCAAAGGGCGGATCCATCGTTCGCTCGCTGCTGACCAGCGCCGGGTCGTGCCCGTGCGTGTACGTGTGCAGGGCCACGCCGTCGTAGGGTCCGCAGTTGGCCAGAACTGCGGCCAGGTATTCGACCCAATCCGCCGGCTCGGCCACTGCCGCATAGGGCGCGATCCCGGCCACGAATAGATCCAGGTCCGGCCGCGCCGCCTCGAGCGCCGCATACGCCAGGCGGAACGCCGCCGCGTACTGCAGCGCGCTGATCGCCTGGCCCGCCGTCGGGCTCTCCGCCGGATGGTTCGGCTCGTTGGCGAATACGATGCCGGTGATCGCTCCCACGATGTGCCGCGCCGTCTCGGCCACGGCTTCGGCAAAATAGTCGTACAGCGCCGGGACCGGCAGCGTTCCCGTGCCATACGACCAGTTGATCCGCACCAGCACAGGATGGCCACGCTCCGTGTACCGGGAATAGTCCAGCGTCCTGTTGCCGATCAATTCTGTGAATACGTAGGGGCCGGCCCGCGCCTCCATCAGCGCCTCGCCCCGGTTGTGCTGGTCGAGGATCGATCCCTCGTGCAGCCCGACGATATACCTCTGATTTGCCATCCTCACTCCTTCAGGTCGTACAACGACTATTGCCTGTCCTGATTTCGGAGGTCTTCCGGGACCTCCGAAATCTTAATGCGCCTCTGCACCTCCGCCTCGATCACCGCCTTCTGCAGCTCCGCAGCCACCGCCTGCAGCGCCGCCAGCGCCACATCCGGCGTCAGCCCCTCGCTGACATCATATCGCACCGCGATCTGGCCGCCCGGTGGCTGATCGATGATCATCGTCAGTATGTGCGCCATCTCCTACGTATCCGTGGCCAGCGTCTTGGTCACCCCGTCCGCAAACCGAACCTTCAAATCCTCATCTGCCGCGTCCACGTAGATCGTCGCGTATCCCGCCGTGGCACCCGGCGCGGTGATCCCATCCCCGATCAGCATTGCGCCCGCCGTGCGGATACTCACATTCGCTTCGATGTGCGTCTGGTAGATCCAGATCCCCCCCTCGCCGGTGCCCGTGAACGCACCAACCGAGAGCTGGATCATCGGCGTGGAATCGGCCAACAGGATGATCCGTGCCTCATCATCTGTATCTGCCGCATTGGCGTGCAGGTAGAGATACGCCTCGTGGCCGGCGTTGTCGGCTCGGATATCGGCGACCTGCGTCGCGCCATCCATCCACTGCACCGAGTTCGCCCCGCCAACGCCCTGATCAATCGTCAGCCCAATCGCATCCAGATGAACCGCGCCCCCACCGGCGTACAGCCTCCCATCGCTCGCGTCGATGTACACCTGCAGGTCGCCCGCCGCGTCCTCCCCGAATAGCCCCAGCGTCGCCCCTCGTTTCCCCAACCACACCTTCGCGTCGCTGTCTGTGACCTGCACGCGGTTGGCGTCGATCGTGACGTGCCCGATCATCCCCGTCGTCCACGCGGTCGGCACGTCCCCCCGTTCCACCTTGATCGCGTCCCACCACGCCGTCCCTGTCCCGTTGTCAGCGGTCAATACCACAACGCAAAATACCCGGCAGGTGACCGCCCCGGTCGGCACCGTATTGGTCAATGTGTGGCGCGTAAATTCCTGGTTGCTCGTCACTGAGATTGCATCTGTCCGCAGCACAGATGGGGCGCTATCAAACCACTGTGCGACCAACTGCACAGTTAGATTAGCCAGCGTCGCCGCCTTGATGTATCCCGACAGTACGAAATCATCTCCCACCGCTAGCGGCACATCTGCCAGCGTAATATCCTGGTAGATATTCTGGCTGTCGCCGCTCGTGTCGCCCGCGTTGACATCCATTCTGAACGAGGCGCCGCCCACAACCTTCCATCCCGGATCGAGCTGATTCGTATGATTCGTGATATTTCCACTTTCCGTCCACTCATCCGGCACCCCATCGCCGTCGTCGTCGTCGTTCATCCCCGAGTTGATCAGCAGGTTGTATCCGCCGACCGTCACTGCCAGTTTCTCGGCATAGACCTCGTGGATATTGGCCGATTCGATGATCGCCGTCCCGATATTCGCCGATGTCGTGATAATCTCGTTCGCCCCTACCAGCCGTGCAATCACACAGTCCGCCGCCAGCGAGTCCGATCCTAGCGGATTCAAGGCCGCGTTGACCGTCGATGAATATGTGCCCGGGTTGCCCGAGGTGTCCACTGCCCGCACGCGATAGTAGAATGTCGTCGCCGCCAGCACCTGCGCCTCGCTGAAATCCTGGTCGATCCAGTGCGTCGTCCGGATCGTCGCCTTGGTCGCCCAGTCCGTGCTCCCATTCGGCGACCGCTGCACCTCGTAATATGCCAGGTCTGCCGCGCTGCTCGCCGTCCACGTCAGCCCGATCAGCGTCCGCGCCCCGGCTGCTGCGGCCCCGGTCACCTGGCTCGGCGCGCTGCTGTCCGCCGAGCTGGTGATGTTCCGCACGGTCGACCACGCGCTGGGGTTCCCCACCCAGTCCACCGCGCGCACGCGCACGTAATAGGTCGTGCCTCCCAGCAGCCCTTCCCACCGTTCCTCTCGATCCCCGTCTTTCGCGTGCAGGCGCGTCTGCACGTTCGATGAGAAATCCGAGGCCGTGCTGATCTGCACCTCGTACTGGTTCAGGTCGCTGTCGCTCACTATCCCCCACGTCACCACGACAAACACGAGCTGCGTGCCATCGCCCTGGACATTGACCCCCGTGCTCAGGTTCCCCGTCTGCAGGTCCGGCGCCGCCGGCGCGTCCACGTCGAATACCGTATCATCGATACTATTCACCTGGCTGGCCGTCCGCCTGGCCAGGTCGGTGATGCCACGGCTCGCCGCCGCCGAGGTCAGGATCGCCTCGCCCAACTCGAGCTCGTACTCGCGCAGCGCCCCGTCAGCGCTGGCCGGCGTCATCCGCAGCCGCCGTATGGTCAGCGTCGCCGCGCTCAGCCCCAGCAGCGCATTCGTCAGGTCCAAGTCCATCCCCGCCCGGGCGCCGTCCTTCCAGATCGTGCACCTGTAGCTGATCAGCCCATTCTGGTAGCGGGCGATCAGCGCGTTCCCCCGGTCGGTGATCCCCTGCGCCGTGGTGATCGATGGGTCCCAGATCACCGCGTCGTAGTCGCCCGTCCCCACCCAGCCCTCGACCTCGGTGCCGACCACCAGCACGCGATCCACGATCACCGTCGCGTCGGTGACCTCCTCCAAATCGTCGTAGGGGTACAGGGTCGAGAAATTGGGGCTGTCGCTCAGGTTCCACGCCAGTGCGTTGCTCTCGGCCGAGAAATAGTGCAGGTTGCCATCGTAGTCGATGTAGAATCGCCCGCCGCTGCGCTCGGCGATCATCGATAGGCACTCGCGCAGCGTCTGCGCCGCAAACTCGATCGCCTCCATCGAGGCATCGAGCGTGCTCACGTAGGTCGTGCTGTCGATCGCCGGCAGGTAGGTCGTGAACAGGTCGTCGATGATCGCGCTGTCCGCCTGGCCTGCCGCGAATGCCTCGCTCTGGATCGCCGTCTCCTCCAGCAGGATGTTCTTGTCCTGGCAGTCCAGGACATAGGTCACCGTATCCGCCGCCCGGGGCAGCCGCCGCATGTGCGCCACGTACCCCGCGAACAGCGTCGTCCCGCCGTCGGCGATGGCCACTACGTCCTTGGCCGCGATGCTCACCGCGCCGGCGTTGTCGATGATCGGGATCGTCGCCTTGCCCGTGTACCCGTTCGCGTCCTCGTTGATCCCGAACGGCGGCAGCCCGAACGTGCTGTCGCCTAGCAGCGGCACGTAGGCCGTGATATTGTTCCCGCCGACTGTAATCGTGATCGCCATAGGTCAATCAATCCTCATTGTACGTCCTGTGCGGGCTGCCGTTGGGGCAATCCCGCGTGATTGCCCTCTCACACGCTCCGCTGCCCGGCCAGCCGCTCTTCCCGCTGGATCGCCGCCGCCAGCTCGCGCGCATCCATCCCTGCCGCATTGATGTTGAATACCTGGTGAAATACCTGGCTCGTTCCCCCGCCTCCCAACGATGGCACGGCGTGCCCGCCGCCCATCATTCCCCGCATCATCTGCGCCGTCTCCGTCGCGTTAAATACGTACGACCCCATCGGGAAAATTGCCATCTCGCGCCCCGCCTCGCCCACCATGGTCAGGCCCCCGGCCAGGCCGCCGTGCTGCCGTGTCTCGCCCCCCAGCCGTCCGGGCGCGGTCACCGGCGCCGCCAGTTCCTGGTGGATCCGCACCGTGATATCGCGTGGGATGGCATCCAGAGACTTTTTGTACTCGTCGAACGCGCTCTTGCCATCGTTCACCGTTCCTATCAGGGTCGACATCGAGCTCGCGTACTCGTCTGTCTTTGATTTCCCGGTAGTTTGCGCGTCCGAGAGCAGACCCGTCTTTTCGGTAGCCGTTATCATCTCTGGGGTCACGCTGTCGCCCAGGATATGCCCAAAATTCGCGATCTGTTCGTTCTCCAGCTTATTGACTTCGATCAATCCCCACAGCCGCTCATTAAATGAGGATGCCTCTACCGTCCCCTCGCCCAATCGCGCTGTCAGATCCAGCATTCGATCTGTCAGATTGATGCTGGCCTGATCTGCCAATCCAAAAGCCAGTTGCGTTTCCGTCACAGCGGTCTTGTATTCATCCGCCGTGATCGAGCCCTCGCCGAGCAGTCTGCCCAGCTCCGAAATCGCTGCGCTGGCGATCTGCGCCTCCGTCGCCCCTTTCAGGTTGCTCGCCAGGCCCGCGAACTTTTCGGCGGCATCACCGGCCGCCTTATTGATCTGATCTATCGCCGCCTGGTGCCTGGCCGTCGCCTCTGCCGCATCGTCCTGCAGCTTCGCCGAATAGGCTGTATTCTCGACGAATCCGGTCAGCTCGACCTGCGTCTTGACGATCGCGCTCGTGAGCTCGTCCTGCGATTTGGCCCGATCCAGCGTGGCGCCCGAGGCGAGCTCGGCCTGGATGATGTACGCCTTCTCCGCAGCCGCAGCCTCGGCCGTTGCCGATCTTGCCTTTGCTAATTCCACCTCGCCTTGAGAGACGCCGGCCAGGGCCGCCTCTGCCTCGCCCAGGGACGCGATATACACATCCTGTGCCGCCTGCGCTTCTTTCAGCGCGCGCGGGATTCCCCGGATCGACGATGCCAGCTTGTCTGCATTGACCGATCCCTCGAACGCCGCCGCGGCCATCTCTCCCAGCTCGGCCTTCGCGTCGGACACGGCAGCCTTTAGTATCTCGAGCTCGCTCGCCGCCCCGCCGGTCGTGTCCCCCAGCTCCCCCATCTTGCGCTCGCCCTCGACCAGCATCTCGTTGAGGAACGCTTGCTTGTTCTCCGCCGTCGTCAGTTGATCGACCGTCTTGCCGAGCTGCGCTGCATAGTGCTCCTGCGCCGCCTCTATCTTGATCGTCAGCCCCAGGTTGTCGGCGATTTGCATCGACTGCCGGCCCGCAGCCGTCACGAAATCGTCGATGCTCTTGGCCGCGTCCTGCCCCATCGCCCGCCCCAGCGCGGTCGCGACCTTGGTCAGCCGCTCGAACTGCTCGGGCGTCTTGGCCACGTCGAGCATCATTGCCTTGGAGGCCGACGACATCGCCGTCATGCGGTCGATGGTGTAGTCGCTCGCCCCCTGGATCGCGCTCGTGATCGCCTGCCCGCTCGAGCCCGCGCTCTGGGCCAGGTTGTCCAGCGCCTGCGCCTGGCGCTGCACGCCGGCCCCGAACTCGACGAACTTCATCGCCGCCTGCGCCGCCTTGAGCGCCCCGAATGCCACGCCCGCCAGGGTCACCGACTTGAGCAGCTTGTCCAGCCCACTTTTGGCCGTCTCCGAGCCCTTGCCGCTCGCTTTTGAGTTGATGATGATCTGCAGTTGCTCTGTCGCCATCTCTGCCTATCGTTTGATCAGGTTCGCGGCCTGCATCTCGTTCCGCAGCGCCGCCATCTCGTACAGCGCCTCCAGGTACAATTCCGGCATTCCGCCCAGCTCCCACGGCGCCAGGTGCGTCCCCAGCGTCTGATTGAGCCAGCGAGCCAGCTCGAAATCCGCCCAGATCTCCGGTGGTACCCGGCTGATCCCCTGCAGATAGGTGGTCAGCCGGCGGCGGAGTTTTTTAGCTGCCGCCGCTTATAGTCGCCGATCGTCTGCGTGATCCGGTTCCACAGCCACTCCCACGCCGCCGGGTTCGACTCCAGCAGGTGGTCCCGCGCCTGGCGCAGCTCGTCCGCCGACCAGTTCAGGCACGTATCGGCGATCCACAGCAGCAGCCGCTCGTCGAATTCCTCCTGCATCCGCGCCGCTGCCCGCTCGTCGAATACCGCCCGCTCGCGCTGGTACTCGGCCTCCAGGATCAGCACGTCGTTGGCCTTGCCTTCCTCGCGCAGCCGCGCGATCAGGTCCTTATTTTGCCGGTCCATCCGCGCCAACGCGGTCTGCGCATCCTTGCCCGCCTGCGCCAGCCACTCCTGGATCTCCCCGAAGCGCTTCTGATGCGCCTTCGTCGGCGTCACCCACACCTCGAATATCGCCCCCCGGTACGACTCGTGATAGTCGCCCAGGTCCACCGCCACCGTCTCCCGCACTTCAGAGATCGCCGTGATTTTGCTCAGCAGGTTATTGTCGCCCATCGATCCTCCATCGTCCCGATGTACGGGCGGACCCACGTGTCCGCCCTCTTCTGGTCACACAACACATATTGTATGGCCTGTAGGAGCCAGTACCGGATCCATCTCTGCCGCCAGTTTGGTATCATCCTGTTACATATCCATTCGCACATATCGCAATGGGGCCGCATACATGATACGGCCATCTCCGATGGATAATAACGATAAATCGGCACACTTACAAGACATCTACATATATCGACGACAGATACTCGGCAAAAAATGGCCCTTTTTCCTATTCAGTGCACGTCACTACCCATTGTGGTCTACATGCCCCCCAAAGGGCATTTTTCGGATTTTTACCCACTACGGGTAGTATGTCTCAAAAACTGCTCCCAGGAAGCCCTGAGAGCATCCCAGTGTGTACCGCGTTGGTATACAATTCGCGCATCATCAGCCTGTAGTCTGTTCTCTCCGCGCCCGCAGCCAGGCCCAGTATCGCAGCGCGTCCGGCCCCTGGCCCCTCTTCGCCAGCTAGTACACTAGCCCCCGACCTCGGAAGTCTTCTTTGAGACTTCCGAGGTCTTTCTCGCTAGATACTCGCCGTCCGCGTCGTCACCGACACGCTCAGCCCCTGCGCGCCGGTCACGTCGTACCCGCCCTGCAGCACGGCCACGTCCAGCGTATTCCCCTCGCGCTCCGTCCCCAGCGGCGTCCACTGCATCCACGCCCCGGCCATGTCGATCTGCAGCGTCTGGTACGTGCCCGTGCCGATCTGGTTCCCGGTCACCTTCAGCCGCGCGAACCTCGGCGTCACCGCGTACGCCGCCGCCGGCCGGTACAGCAGCTCCTCCGCGATCACCGCCGCCGTCCGCTCCAGCGTGAACGTCGCCGTCGCCTGGATCTCGTTCTGTCCGTGGCTGTCGAACTCGCGGCTCGTCGAGCCCAGCATCTTGGGATGCACGCCGGTCTCGATCACCACCTGCCAGTTCACCAGCGCCAGCTCCAGCTCCGTCCCGCCCAGGCCGGCCCACGTGTCGTCCACGAAGATCTGGCTCAGCTTGGCCGTCATCAGCTCGGCTGTCGTAGGCACTGCCACCGACGTCGTCAGCGTCGTTTGCAGGATCCGATCCCCGAACAAGTCCACCGTGCACGACACCAGCCCGCTGTCGCAGTCCCCGCTCAGCGTGATCCGCCTGGCCAGGCAGTACCCGATCTCGTATCCCTGCGCGTCGTCGCCTACCTCCAGCGTGATGCTGGCCACCGTCTCCGCCCCGGTCTGCGGTGCGGCAAACGTCCACAGGTAGTCCGACTGCCCGGTCGTCACCACGGTGCCGGTGCTTGCCTTGAGGCCCATCGAGAAAATCAGCGGCAGCGCCTCGAAATACATCCCGTCCTCGACGCTCTCCAGCGTGATCCCGTCCGCCAGCACCCGCCGCGTGAATGCCGAGTCCAGCAGCCGGTTCGTCCGCACGCCCATCTGCGCCTGCGGGATCACGACCTCGCGGTCGGTATCCGGCAGCCGCGCCACCATCAGCAGCTGGGTATCCGCCGCCACGTTCGTCCCGTGCGTCGTCTCCAGCCCGTACTGCACTACTCGCAACGCTTCAGATCCCATCGCTATCCTCCTCTGCAGCCTCTGCCGTCACGATCTCGTATATCCCCGATCGGCGCAGGCCCTCCTCGCCGTATTCCACCACCTCGTCCGCCGTCAGGTCGCGCGCCGGGATCCCCGGCACGTACCCCCTGCCCAGGTACCGCGCCCACGGGTATCCCATCTCATACGCCGACGGTGATCCCGGTGTGCCGAACCTTGATCTCGAGCGGGAAGCGGATCCCATAGGTTTGCGTCGCTCCATAGTTGAATCCTCCGATCTCGTATCGCGTAATCAGGCAGTGCTCGACCAGCCCGCCCAGCGTGATTTTCCCGGCGAACGCCTCGAATGTCCGCAGGATGAACGGCGTCGTTTCCAACTCGTCGTTAGGGAGCACCGACCGGGAGAGGTGCAGGTCCGCGTTCAGTGTGTGCACACACACGAACCCCCGCCCCAGGGAATACACCGGCGTTCCCGTCACCCAGTAGTTGATGAATATCGGGAACTCGGGAAGCCCTTCCAGCAGCCCCTCCGCCCGGATCACCCCCTCCACCTGCCGCTCGATGTCGATCACCGCCTGCTTGATCGCCAGCAGGTCATCATTCGTCGCCCCATCCTGCAACTCGCTCATCGCATCCTCAGGTCATACAATGCCCATTGCCTGACCACGTTCGCACGTTCCAACGTTTTAACGTTCGCACGTTCCAACGTCTTCACGTTCAAATGCTGATCCTCACCCCGATATCCGCCAGCCGCTGCACGATCCGGTCCCTGGCCCGCACGAACTGCGCGTTGATCCAGTCCTTATCCTTGCGCCAGGCCCGGGCGAACATCGCCTTGCCCGGTATTCCCCTGGCTGCAATCGCGCGCGCCACCGACCACGCCGCGCTCGCGTCTCCCAGCACCAGGTGGCACCAGCGCTCGATGGGAGCCAGCGGCGGAAAGCTCCCCGGCCTGCGCCCCAGCTCCACCACGCTCGCGTACGGCACTCCGCCCGAGTGCACCAGCCCCTTGACCCCGCCCAGCGGCCCGCCGATCATCTGCACGTCTCCGCCGATTTTGGACCGCAGCAGACCCATGTACACCGGCGTGAATTCGCGCACGTCGCTGGAGAGCTGCATCGTCGATTTCGTCATCGCCTTGCGCATCTCGTCCAGGGCGATCTCCGGGAACCGGGCCAGCAGCGCCGCCGCCTCGTTCAATCCCTCGGTCGTGACTTCGTACTCGGCCTCGCTCATAGGCGCACCTCGTGCGGGATCGCGTGCAGCACCAGCGCCTCTACGTCCGGGTCCAGCTTTTTCACGTACCGCAGCTCGCCCGTCTCGACGCTCCCCACCGCGTCCGCCCAGCCGGCAGATGCCCGCTTGTACCACCTGGCGCACTGGATCAGCACTGCCCGCCGGATCTCCTCGGGCGGCGTCGCGCTCACCCCGAACGTCCCCACGATCTTGACCCGCCGCTGTCCCGCATTCCACACGCTCTTGGTCGTGCCCGTCTTGCGATTCACGTCCAGCCGCAGGATCGGGGCCTCGTTGTAGGGCCAGGCGAAATAATCCGTGTCCTCGGTCCAGTTCGTGTACGTCCCGTCCGTCTCCTCCACCGAGAGCTGGGTGATGCTCAGCAGCGGCAGCGACAGCGACAGCGAACCCTCGCCGTTGCCGTCGAAATAGAACGTCTCGTCCGCCGTGGCGAAATAGGCCCCGTCCGGCAGGCGGCGCATCCGGTCGATCAGCCGGCTCGCGTCCTCGGCCATCTCCCAGATCGTGTGCCCGAATCGCGGGCTGTTCGCGGACTGGCCCGATCCCGCCGACAGCTCGCGCCGCACGTCGTGGCTCGTGGCGTAGGCGCAGCTCGTGCCATACGCCCGCACGTCGCTGTACGGCCCCAGGGTCGTGCTCACGAACAGGCACGCCTTGTAGTAGCGCCCCGTCGGCGTCGCGTCGCGCAGCACGTACTCGCTCACGTTCTCCTGCAGCGGGGCCGTGTCGCTCAGCGCGTTGGCAAACGTCCCCGTCAGCGAGGTATCGTAGTAGATTTTCAGCCCGGTGAACCCCAGCGCCAGGGCCAGGTCGATGTCGTCGACCGTGATCCAGAGGATCTGATCTGTGGCCTGCCTGATGATCGGTTTCAGTCCCATCTATCGCTCCTGTACGGGCTGTACGGGCGGACCTGTCCGTTGGAGCGGACCGGTGTGTCCGCCCTCTTGGCCGCCCTCCTATTCTCGCACGAACAACTGCGCCCGCTCCGCCTCGGCCGCCTCGCGGAATTTGCGGATCCCTATCTCGCGCATCGTCTGGTCGACCACGCCATCCGCCCGCACGTGGTCGATCGCCCTGCCCACCTGGCGCAGGTCGACCAGCTTCTGGTGCGAGCACCTGGCCCCCAGGTCGGCCCACACCCGAAACCCCGCCGCCCGGGCCCGGTCGCAGAACGCCAGGTCCTCCCCGCGCTGCAGCAGCCCGTCCTCGTCGAATCGCTCCCGAAACGGCGCGCGCATCGCGGGATGCTCGAGCACCCGCCGCGCGATCATCACGCATCCTGTCCCGATCGCCGCCACCTCGGCCAGGCCCTGGGCCACGGCCAGCTCGCCCAGCGGCTCCACGCCCCACATCACCTCGTGGCCCGGCTCCTGGTCCGCCTTCCAGATCGGGTAGATGTGCCCCACCACGTCCAGGTCATCGTCCACCAGGTCGAGCGGGTTTACGCTCGGCACCACGTCGCTGTCGATCATCAGCAGGTAGTCAAAGGGCGGCTCCGCCTGCAGGAACTCGCGCGCGATCTTGTTCCGCGCGTGCGAGATCGGCCGGTACATCGGGAATGAGAAATGCAGCTCGTACCGCCCATCGTAGATCAGATTCATCAGCATCAGCATCAGTTCTGTGGCCACCGTCCCCTCGTTCGGCACCACCAACTGCACCTTCGTCTTCTCTGCCAATCTCACACCCCTTCCGTAGGGGCAATCCCACGTGATTGCCTTCCGTAGGGGCAATCCCACGTGATTGCCTTCCGTAGGGGCAATCCCACGTGATTGCCTTATTCAGGTCGTACAACCACAATTGCCTGACCACGTTCACACGTTCCAACGTTTTAACGTTCGCACGTTCCAACGTTCGCACGTTCCAACGTTCAAACGCTCTTATCCACCGGCGCCCGCCGCACCATCTTGTCGCGCCGAGGCTCGTCCAGCGCCTTCTCCCTGATCACTTCCTCGAAACACCCCGGCGCGTCGCGCGTCAGGTACGCCGCCAGCTCGTCAGTGGCGTCGAACTCCTCGCCGGCCACGAACCGCAGGTTGCGCGGATCGTGCCGGTACGATGTCAGCGCCCTCAATCTCGGCATCAGTCTTCCTCGATATACAGGTATGCTACCACGCAATTGGTCAGCGCGTTCGCCCCCGCGATCGCCACCGTCAGCCGCCCGGTGATCGGGAATGCCTCTGCCACCGGCCGCGTGCCGTCGTAGGTCAGCGCCGCGCCGGCCGTGCTATGCACCGCGTTGCGCGGGAAATACCAGCCGTCCGTCGCGCTGTCGGTCACCGTCAGCAGCGTTTTCGATGGCGCTTCTGCCATCGAGACGGTCACATCCGCCGTCGCCGGGCAGCTCGCGTGATAGTCCAGGAAGACCGCGTGCAGCTTGCCGCGCACCATCGGCGACGTCCCGCTGCCGAGCGCGCTCGCGTCGGCCCCTGTCGTTGTGATTGGAATCTCGACTCGGATCACGTTTCGTGCCTCCTCTTCCACAGGAACTCGCCGATCTTTTCGTATCCCGACGTCAGCCAGGCCTCGAGCTGGGCCTGATGGTCGTAGTGCTGTGGCCATTCCTCGCGCGTGCCGCCGGCCGCGTGCAGCACCAGCAGCCCGCCCACCTCCAGCGCCTGGTCGATGTCGAGCAGCATCTGGTCGATCTCGTCCGGGTGCACGTGCTCCAGCACGTCCACCGCTGCCACGACCTGGTAGTGCCCGTACACCGGCCACCCCTCCAGGACCTCCACCTTGCCGGGTCGTAGATCCCCGAGAGGGGAGAGCTTCTCCCGCCTGGTCACGAACCGCCAGGTCAGGAAATCGCGCAGCACGCCCGGCAGCTCGTACACGTCCACCGCGTTGCCGTTCTGCGCCAGCGCCTCGACCTCCGTCCCCAGACCCGCGCCGATCACCAGCGCCCACTTGTCGCGCATCTCGTACAATGGCGCGATGATCCGCTGATATAGCGGCTGGCAGTTCCACTGCACCAGATCATAGAGGTAGCCGTTGTCTTTGGCCCCGTAGAACGCTCGCACCTGATCCGGCGTCTGGGGATTGTAGTGCTCCCACGCCTGGCGCACGTTCCGATTGCCCTCCATCGAGCGGGCGACGACCATCTCTGCGCTCTGCGAGGTGTACTGTGCCACCAGCGCCGCCAGATCCCGGTAGCGATCCACCAGCCGTGTTCGCCCCGTGACCCGCATCCAGTCCTGGTACGAGTCCCACGTCGTTGGCACCTCGGACAGGTGACCGGCCTTGATCGCCGTCGTCGCCCCGATCCGGAATCCGGCCGCCTTGGCCTCGACCGCGAAAGTGATGTCTTCGCCCACGCCTCCGTGCCGGGGATACGTAAACCACTCCCAGCGGTTCGGGTCCTCGTCTCCCAGCAGCCGCTCGAACACCTCGCGGCGCACGATCGTGCAGTGCAGGCCCACGCCATCCACGTCCTCGACGTGATCGTCCTGCGAGATCAGCACCTCGGTCATCTGCCCCAGCGCGTTGCGCTTCATCCAGATCGGGATCGGCGGCCAGCCCCGCCGCACGTAGAACGCCTGCAGCACGTCGTATTCCCAGCCCGCCTCGTAGTTGCGGAACTGGTCGACGATGTCGGCTTCCACTATCGCGTCACTATCCAGGAATAGCAGGCTGTCGCACCCGGTGCGCAGGAATAGCCGCACCAGGTCGTTCGCCGCGTGGTGCGGGACCTTGCCCCGGATCGACACGACCCCCTCACCCGTGGGGATGCCACGGGTGAGGATCGCCGTCCACGCCTGGAAAAACTGGCTCGGCACCTGCTTTTCCAGGCGTGTTCCCAGCATGATCTTGCCCCAGCTTGTCCTGAGCGGAGCCGAAAGATCTTTGCTCATCTAGCTGGGGTCGATCTGCACGAACAGCACTGCGTCCACGTCGAGCGTGTTTGTCGGCTGCAGCGTGGTCGTGGTCGTCACCGACACGCCCAGCGTGTCGCCTGCGTCGAACGTCAGCGCTCCCGGCCTGGCCGTGGCATAGCTGCTCTGTGCCGCCGTGGTCAACACCGGCGCCGGCGTGCTCGCATCGGCGTACTCGGTGCTCGCTTTGTGCGGCTTGGCCGTGATCGTCCCGCCCGTGGCGATCGCGCTCGACCGGATCGAGACGCCGATCACCGAGCCCGCCGCCGGCATCACCGCCAGCGTGCTCTGCTCCAGCGTCAGGTCCGTGTTGCTCTCGCCGGTGGTCAGGTTCGCAGCGCCAAAAGCGATCGCGATGATCGCCCCGTGCTTTCCAGAATCGAATGTGTCAGCCATCGTTAGCTTGCTCCTCTGTGTGTTTGTCAGCCGGGCATCGGCCCGGCGTTATGAGTTCCATTACTGCGCGCGCGTGTACAGGACGTAGATCGTCGCTGCACCGCCCGCGAGTGTCTCGCCAACGCCTTCGTCAATCAGATAGTCGATCGTTTCGGCGGCGCCGCTGGGTGCGTAGATGAATCCGCCCGTGAACGCATTCGTGGTCACCTCGTCCAGGTACACCCCGCGCGTCGCAGCAGCCATACACTGCCAGCCTGCGGCAAATCCAGTAGCTTCCGTGTCCGCGGCCTGCAGCTCGGCATCGGCCAGCACGCAGAACCCGTCCTCGTCGTTGCCGTCGCCGATCACCAGTGTCGCGTCATCCCCGGTCGCATCGAAATTCTCGGTGACGTTCACCCACATCCCGTGCACGATCCAGATTTCACCGTCGCCGATCGTGAACAGCGTGCCGGTCACGCCGGCCGCGGCTGTGTACGTGATCGATGACGTGGCGAGGGAGGGCAGTATCCCGATATTCTCTGTGCCCACATCCTGATCGATGTAACTGTCGTTCAGGTCGAGGGCCGTACCGGAGAACGTGCTCGCGCCATTTCCGATGTCCAACGTCCCGCCATCACGCACGGTGAATACCGGCGTCGCCGCATCCCGCACCTCCAGGATGTTGGACACGCCATCGTTGTCGATCACCGCTGCCGGCGTCGCCGTCGCGATCGCCGTTGGCGCGGCCACGATCAGCCCCGCACCCCCGTCGATCCGGTGGCTCTCGGTCGCGTGGTCATCCGTGTAGAACCGAATGTCCCCGCCCCAGTAGATCCACGAGTCCTCGCGGGTATCCATCGCCTCCCTGGCGCGCACCGCCTCGGCCTCCAGCTCGGTGGTCGGCGCCGGAGTAGCCGCCGGCGTTATTGGCGCCTTGCACGATACTGCCAGGAGACCCACGGCCAGTACGGCCAGTACGATCAGGACCATCGCCGTCACCCACGGGATCCACCGCTCGATCATCGCATCGTAGAATCGTTTCATTCCGTTACCTCCGTAGTAGGGGCGGACCTGCGTGTCCGCCCCTTTCCGGGCAGACACATCGGTCTGCCCCTACAGGTCATACAATCGCACTTAGGCGACCAGTATGTTGGCGATCCCGGCGGTGTGCGTGTTGGTCGACCGCGTGCCGTGTGCGCCGACCGCCTGGCGGAACGAGGTCACCATCAGGTACATCCGCCGCTGGACGTCGCGGTCCATCTCGATCAGCAGCTCGCGCAGGAACCCGGCGTACCACATCATCCGATTGAAGCAGCTCACGGACCCCAGCGTGTTGCTGGCCGCCGTGGTCGACACCTTGCCGTCCGCCTCGCCCAGCGGGTGCGACGCCGACGGGATGATCGGCACGCCCCGGTACGCGGCGAGTTGTCCGGTCACGATGACCGCATTCGGCCCGAACTTGTCGATCGTCTGCACCCCATCGAGGCCCAAAAAACCCTTGATATAGGTTGAGACGTCGCACACGATTCGGCACTGCTCCGGGTTGACGGCGTACTTGCCCATCAGGCCCAGCATGCTGAGCACGTCGGCGTCCGCCAGCGCGTCCCCGCCGGCGGCCACGGTTTGGGTCGCCTTGTCGACGATCCACTGGTGCCGGATTCCATCCTGCCCGTCCGACAGGTAGTAGCTGTCGGCATCCGGATCGGCGTCGTCCAGGTTGATGTTTCCGGTCGCGGCGTCGGTCGCGTCCGCGTTGAGCGCGAATGCGTCCATCTGCTCTGCCCCGCTGATCGCCAGCCGCTCGCGCAGGCCCGGCGCCATCGCGATCACCGCGTCCTCGTTCAGCGTGTACGACCAGTCCTGCTCGGTCACCTGCTCGGTCACCGTCAGCGTGCTCGAGGCCGTGGTCGGGTCACTGGCGCTGGTGGCCGTGTTTTCAGTCCCCTTGCGCCAGGTCACATCTCCCAGGCCCAGCGGCACGCCGAACGGGTTGGTCGGCATCGGGATCTGGATCATACTGGCTGTGACTCGGCTGGCCAGGAAAAAGTCCTGCCACAGCTCTGCCGCCATCTCGGTGGGCACCAGCTCGTCGCCCGTTCCGGTCCCGGTGCTGGTCAGTGCCTTGATCGCCGCCCGCAGCTCATCGCTCGGCCCGACCGCCTCGCCGGACATCCGGGCGTGCTTGAGATCCACCTGCGATTCAAGCACCCTCCCCGCCAGCCACAGATCGATCGCCTTGACCTTGGTATTCATCATCCGCGCGTGTCCGTCCCGCGCGATGCCCTTGACCAGCGGCAGGTAGCGGTTGCCCTTGAGCTGCGGCAGCGCCTGGTCGACGCCCTCCGCCCACACCGTGTCGCCCGACGGCAGCGTGCGCACCGGCGCTGCGGCCAGCCGCTCCTCGACCTGCGCCTTGACCAGCTCCTCAATCCGGGACGCAAACAGCGCCTTGATCCTGTCGTCGTCCATGCTGGCCGGGTCGCTCTTGTGGCTCAGGACCAGTTGCTGCAGGTCGTGGATTTCCTTGGTCAACATCTCGATGGTGATCGTTTGCTCACTCATCGCAAAACCTCCTTGAGTCGTTTCAACTCGCGCCGTAGCGCGTCCATATCCAATGATTGCCGCAGGACTGTGATCTCCCTGGCCAGTGCGTCTAGCTCCTCTGGCGGGATCCCTTCGTCGCCCTGCCCAACGTACAAAGCCGGGAATGCCTCCCGCAGCTCCGCCTCATCCATCTCGCGGAACTCGGGCGCCGGCTTGTCCCACTGCGCGTAATGTTTCGCCAGGTGGTTGTAGACTCCCCGGCGATCCCCCTCGTCTTCGATCCTCCCCCCGCGCGCGCCGAATACCAGGCTCCCCATCGCCGCGCTCACCCCGCGCCACACGGCGCGGAACGCCCCGCCCACGATGTCGTGGTGTGGCCCCTTGTAGCTGGTCAGCAGGTCCGGCTCGCCGTCCACGAAGGCGAACCCCTGCCGGTACCTGGCCGGGTCCCAGTCGTCCCCGCCCGCCCACTCGCGCAGCCTGGCCCGCGCCGCGCCCGCATCCCACGCCGTCCCCTCATCCGCCGGCGGCGTGCTGCTGTGCGCGCTGTACGGGATGACGCTCTTGCCCTGCGCCTTGCCGAGCCGCCGCGAGATCATCTCGCTCGCCACCCGCACCGAGCGCCGGGTCAGCTTGCAAAGCTCCATCCCGCCAACTCTATGGCCGCCCCACGCTTTGCTGGTCGGGACAGGCAGCGAGAGGAGAATGTCCGATAGCTCCAGGACCTCCCACTCGTCGTCCCACGGCGCGACCAGTTCGTCGTCCGGCTGCGCCTTGCCGCTCGTCGAGAAAACCGCGTCCTCCCCCCATCCCTCGTCGTAGAACGCCAGCGGAGGGACGAAATCGACGCTCTTGCGCGCCACCGTCTTGCCCGCGTCCCGGTGTGGCACCTCGACCAGCTCCCCGTCCTCATCGCAGTCCAGTTGCGTGGCGTCCTCCGGGATATCCAATGTATAGGCGTGAAAGCAGGCGAACAGCGTCTGCTCGCGGTCCAGGTTGCTGTACACCGTCAACTGCCGGATCCAGGCCACCAGATCGCTCCCTGCGCTGAGCGGAGTCGAAGCGCCAGAGCCCCCAGGAGCGTCTTTTTCGTCGTTTTCCTCGGGATCTCCAACATTGTTTCGCTCAGCGGCCTTCCTGGTGAGTCTTGCTGCCTCTCCACGATGTGTGCTGACCCATTCGACGCATTTTTCGCAAAACTGGACTGCCTGCCCCGTCAAAATCAGTGACGCCAGCGTCGCGCTGCTTTCATACGACGCTCCACACCCGATACAGTCCAGCGTGATCGTGCGGCTGCCTTCCGGCTCATCGCCAAATGCCTTTGCCGCCAGCCGCAGCGCCTCCTGGTTCGCCGGGATGGGCACCAGGCTCCATTCTAGCAGCTCCCACTCCTGGTAATCGCGTCCCCCGACGTCGTTCTCGCTCGACTCCAGGTTGATGAATCCCACGCTGGCCGCCTTGATCCAGCCGCCCTGCCACAGCAGCCGCACGATGTGCTGCGGATCCTGGTCGTTCGCCGCCGGCCGCAGCTCGAAATCCGCCACCAGTCCCTCGGGCCGCCGCTCGATCGAGAGCGTGCGCCCGATCGTGGCCCAGGGCTCGTGATAGTTGTGGCCCCACTGGACGACCGGATTTTTCATATAGTTGTCTGTCCGCACGCCGGCCGGCAGCACCCGGTCCCGGTCGCGGTCCACCGCCGCCGTATTGATCAGGATCTGCCCGCCGTTCTCGCGCAGCTCCCGCACCACGATGTCGAATTGTTTTCGCACGTCCATCTCACCCTCCGTCCAGGTCGTACAATGCCTGTTGTGTGACCACGTTTGCACGTTCCAACGTTCTCACGTTCCAACGTTTTCACGTTCCAACGTTCTCCCGCGCATAATACAGCGCCGCGCACCGGCAGTGGATATCCTCCTCCGGGCATCCCGTGTTGCCCGGAGACTGTCCCCGGCACATCCCCACCTCGAACTCCTGATCGCTCGGGATCGGGTTGTCATAGTAGGTGAAATGCGCCTCCCTGTGCGTCGGTCGCTCCCGACCGTCCAGCGCCGCCAGCCAGGCTTTGTACATCGTCAGCCCGGCTTCGCGCCCGGCCTGGCTCGCGCCCTCGTAATTGCCGATCTCGGACGCCTTGTGCATCTCAGTGCGCGCGATCCGCTCCCGCTCGTAAGCCGTCTTGCGCGTCTCGAACACGTCCGAGATCCGCGTCTTCATCTCGTCCTGCACCCGCGCCACCGCCCAGCCGCCCGCCTGATCCGCCTCGGATAGGATCTCGCGCAGCACCGTCGCGATCTGCTCCTGCGTCGTCTCGTTGATGTCCGCTGCGAATTTGATCCGCATCTCTAGAATCGCGCGCTGGACCTTCGGATCGCCCATGTCGAACGGCGTGTCGAGCCCGAAGCGCGCCAGCTCGGCCTGGCCCGAGGCCCGAACCACGTCCGTGTAGAACACCTCGTACATCAGCGCGAACCAGGAATCCCAGTTTTCCTTGTTGAACAGCTCGTCGACGTGGGTCGGGTACCCGGGCGGCGCCTGCTTCTGTTCGGCGTTCGCAGATTTGTATTCGTCCAGCTTTTCCAGGACCGCCGTTTCCTGCTTGCTGAAATCCTCCAGCAGCTTGGCCGCCATCCGCCGCTCGTGCGGCATATACCGCGCCGTCCGCTCCTTCCACATTGCCTTGTGCCGCGGCGAGCCGTATTCGGGCACAGTAGGGGCAGACCCACGTGTCTGCCCTTCCCCACGTGTCTGCCCTTCCCCACGTGTCTGCCCTTCCCCACGTGTCTGCCCTTCCCCACGTGTCTGCCCTTCCCCACGTGTCTGCCCGTCTGCCTGCGGCGCGCTGCCCCCGCCCACCGGGATCAGGTTGAATGGCACGTATCCCACGTCCCCGCCCTCCACCGGCCCGATCCCCAGCCCCAGCCGCTCGTCCAGCACGTTGAATGCGATGCCCATCGCCCACAGCGATTTAGCCTGCTCGATTTTGGGCGCCTTGTCCTCCTGGAGCACGCCCACGCCGCTGGTGTCCGTCGCGATCCTCTCGCCCGGCTTGAGCATCGCCCGCCGTTTGCGGAAAAAGCTGGTCAGGGTGCTGTCGCGGCGACGGGCCAGGCCCATCACCGTGAGCGACATGAACCAGCGGAATGCCTTCTCATAGTTCTCGTACGTGTCCCGCCCGTAGCCCATTACCTCATCCGGGACCCCATACAGCCCGCCCACCTCGTCGCGGCTCATCTCGCGCTGCTGCATCCACTCCACGTCTTTCGGCGGCCAGGAAAACAGCTTGATGTCGGTCACGCCATCCTCGAGCACGATCGGCTTGTGCCAGTTCTCGTATCCCCGGAATTTCTCGTACAGCTTGGCCTCGTAGCCTTCGCGCTCCGTCGGCGTCAATCCCGTCGGCGCGATCAGCGCATAGTCCGGCCTGGCCCCGCGCTGCAGGAACGTCTTGGACCAGCTCTGCGCGAAAATGTCGATCGTGATCCCGGCCCGGATCGCGTGCGCCGGGCTCAGCCCCCGGTACGGA